>ENA-OZGC01000009-OZGC01000009.1-human-gut-metagenome-genome-assembly--contig:-NODE-9-length-145305-cov-12.533577_pt1 | contig 145305 bp, 124 predicted proteins | sample MGYA00245109_ERZ653643 | MGnify/ENA primary metagenome ERZ653643 (study PRJEB26926, sample SAMN06165107) | human gut metagenome | biome: ENVO:00009003; feature: ENVO:2100002; material: ENVO:00002003... | reverse complement strand
GGGTTGCGCTCGTTGCGGGACTTAACCCAACATCTCACGACACGAGCTGACGACAACCATGCAGCACCTCGGCTGGCTCCCTTGCGGGTCGCTCCTACTTTCATAAGAACTACCACCAGTCGTTCGAGCCCAGGTAAGGTTTTTCGCGTAGCGTCGAATTAAACCACATACTCCACCTCTTGTGCGGGTCCCCGTCAATTCCTTTGAGTTTTAACCTTGCGGCCGTACTCCCCAGGCGGATAACTTAATGCGTTAGCGGCGGCACGGAAGGGGTCGATACCTCCCACACCTAGTTATCATCGTTTACGGCTAGGACTACCGGGGTATCTAATCCCGTTTGCTCCCCTAGCTTTCGCACTTTAGCGTCAGTAAAGGCCCAGAAATCCGCCTTCGCCACCGGTGTTCCTCCTAATATCTACGCATTTCACTGCTACACTAGGAATTCCGATTTCCTCTGCCTCACTCAAGAACGCCAGTTTCCGTTGCAGTTTCTGGGTTGAGCCCAGAGATTACACAACAGACTTAACATCCCGCCTACGCGCGCTTTACGCCTAGTAATTCCGAGTAACGCTTGCCACCTACGTCTTACCGCGGCTGCTGGCACGTAGTTAGCCGTGGCTTATTCAAGGGGTACCGTCATTTGTTTCGTCCCCCTTAAAAGGAGTTTACAATCCGAAAACCTTCATCCTCCACGCATCGTTGCTGGATCAGGCTTGCGCCCATTGTCCAAAATTCCCCACTGCTGCCTCCCGTAGGAGTAGGGCCCGTGTCTCAGTGCCCTTGTGGCCGGTCGCCCTTTCAGGCCGGCTATCCGTCGTCGCCTTGGTAGTCCGTTACACTGCCAACTAGCTGATAGAATATAAGGTCGTCTTCAAGCGATAAATCTTTAATCCCTATGTGATGCCACTTAAGGATATTATGGGGTATTAGCAACCCTTTCGGATTGTTATTCCCCACTTAAAGGTGGATTCCTTATACATTACTCACCCGTCTGCCACTAAACTTTAATCTGTATTGCTACAAACCAAAGTCCCGTTCGACTTGCATGTGTTATGCACGATGCCAGCGTTAACTCTGAGCCAGGATCAAACTCTCCATTAGAATTTATAATCTTTAGGCTGCAAGCAGCTTAAAGACCGTAAATCGCTAACAGCGAGCTGTTGACTTTTGACTCTCTACATTGTTGAATTAACTTGGTGTCATATTTATAGCTATATGACTTAGCTTTTTGAGCGTTTGTCCTGTCAGGCTTGCGCCTTTCCATTTCAAATCGCCCATTCGCACATTGCTGTCAAATTTTCAGAGAACGAAATTTCCTCGTTGCATTTTTCCTGCTTCGGAAAAAGCAATCGGAAATTTATTTTAACTTCTTTAGCGCTGTCAAAGCACTAAAGATATATTAACAAATCTGTTTCGGTTTGTCAAGCCTTTTTTATTTCGGCTTTTTTCAACTGCCCGGCTTGTCAAATCCTTACTACTCTTTTATTAAAGCAAATATTTTTACGATTGTCAAGCTTTTTTTATTTTAAGTTTCAATCCGTTAAAAACTTTACTTTCTGACTACTTTTATATTAAAGCAGTTTTTAATTTGTTTGTCAAATCTTTTTTTCAAAAATCTTTTTGCCGTTTCTGGCGGCTACATATATTATTAAAACATTTTTATAAAAAAATGTCAACACATTTTTTTATTTGCCCGGCCGCTTGGCCCGGCACTCTGTTTTACTTATATATATGATACATTATTTTTTAAGGTTGCGGCAATATTTTTTCAGATTGAAAAAACCCCGCCCGGCAAAGCGGGGTTTTATTTTGCTTGCCAATAGGGTAGAAATCGGGCATAATAATAAAGATAAACACGGAGATAAAAAATGAAAATTAAAATTCAAGACCCGAACCTTTCCTTCGTCAGCCATTTGTGGATTTTCTACCTATATATATTTATTTTTCTACTTATTTTTATTCCGCTGTTTTTGAAAGATGCGCTTTCTTGGGCCGCATACAACCAGGTTGCCCGGGAAATTTGCGAAGGGGACGGAATGATTTGCTTACTGGCCGCCAAAGCGCTCCCCTGGGCGGCGCTGGCCCTTTTGGGCGTGAGCTTTCACCTTATATATAAAGCGTTTTTTTCTGCCGATGCCAAACGCAACCGGGTCCGCACGCTGGAACTACGGCCCGAAGGCGTACTGTTAACCTACACCAAACAAACAATACCCGTCCTGCTGCCGTACGCGGAAACACAATTTGTACTAACGGTAAAGTGTGCCACCGTATCCACCCAACACAACACTTTTCCGATAGTCCGCTTCTGCGATTTTTCTTTTTTACAAGGGGATAAATACTATTCGTTCCGGCACGCCCGGATAAACCCTTTTTCCGCTATCATTAAACTGTTGGAAATAGAACACGCTTTCAAAAAGTTTGAGCTGAAAGTAGAGCCGGTTTCAGACAAATACGCGCACTTGCCGGAGGACAACCCGCTCCTTGCCGAGGTGGAACAAATGAACCCTTTTTCGGATAACCGCGCGGTGGAGATTATCCGCACCCGCCTGGAGGACTTCCGCAAATACGGGCTCATTTGCCGGTTTTCCGACACTATGCGCTCTTTGTTGATGTATTTTTCCTTTATTTTTTTGTTTGCCTGGGGTTCCCTGGCGGTGCTTGCTTATGTACTCCGAGATTTTATTATGTTTTGTTGTTTTTTACCGTTTTTGGTTTTGGCGCTTTGTTTCTTTATCCCGTGGTATAAAGATAACCGAATTGCCAAACAACTGGCCCGCTTGAAAGGGAAAAAATAATTTTTCCGTTTCCGGCGCTCCACGCCCTAATCAACCCTAAAACAGAGCGGGCGGAAAATTTTGTGCAGGTTTTACAAACAGGAGATAAGAATGAAAATCAAAATCAAAGACCCCTCCACCTTATTTGGTGCCCACTCTTGGATTGCCTTGCTATATATATTTATTTTTATGCTCGCGATCAGCCCTTTGATGAGGGAAAAAGGTTCCTTTTCCTGGGCCGAGTACAACCAATTCGCTTTGGAAATTTGCGAAGGGAACGGAATGATTTGCTTTTTTGCGTTCAAAATATTCCCTTGGTTGGCGTTGGCCTTGGTGGGTTTAACGATTTACCGTATCTATACAATATTTTTTTCGCCGAAGCGGCCCAAAAATAAAATCCGCACCGTGGAATTTTTGCCCGAAGGCGTACAGTTGACCTACACCAAACAACCGCGGCCCGTTCTGCTACCGTACGGGGAAACACAATTTATATTAGCGGCAAAATGTGCAACGGTGGCTAACAAGTTCTGTTCTTTTCCAAAGGTCATATTCTGTGAATTTACTTTTTTACAAGAAAATAAAACCATTTCGTTTCTGCACTACGAAAAGAATGCTATAAAAATGATTATCAACCTATTGAAAAAAGAAAAAGCTTTCAAAAAGTTTGAACTAAAAGTAGACGCCGCTTCGGACCTTTCTAAGTATACTACTAAGGTTAATCGTTCCAAAGCCTCCAAAGGAATTATTGGCGCCATATTTGAAGAACAAGCGGCAGATTCTATCCGTGCCACGTTGGAAGATTACCGCAAATATGGCCTGATTTGCCGGTTTAGCAAAGAAGAACGCGAAACACTTGTGTATCTCTTCTTTGCACATCTTATTTTGAGCGGCATGATTGGATACGAGTTATATAAACAACCAAGTGTTACGCGTATTGTATTTGTGGCCCTTTTTCTATCTACTGGTTTATTGTTTATCTACCTTTGGTACCGAGATAACCAAATTGCCAAACAACTGGCCCGCTTGAAAGGGAAAAAATAATCCCTTTTTAGCTTTTACTGGGCGCACAATTTATTTATAATATAGGAAAGCAAACACAGTTTGCCACCACCCGCATGGGTACAAGGGGGAGTTATGGATATTAACACCTTAAATAAACAAGTTCAGCAAGAGAGCCTTTTTCTGCAAGACTTAAAACGCGAAGTAGGCAAGGTAATTGTAGGGCAGGAAGATTTACTGGAAAAAATGCTCGTGGCCTTGTTGGCCGACGGACACATTTTAATTGAAGGGGTGCCGGGTTTGGCCAAAACCCTGGCCGTAAAAACGCTTGCGCAAGCCATCCACGCGCAGTTTCAGCGCATCCAGTTCACGCCGGATTTACTGCCGGCCGATATTACGGGCACGCTGATTTTCAACCCCAAAGACGGTGTTTTTTATCCCAAACGCGGGCCGGTATTTTCCAACTTTGTGTTGGCGGACGAAATCAACCGTTCCCCGGCCAAAGTGCAAAGCGCCTTACTGGAAGCCATGCAGGAACGCCAAGTGACCATTGGCGAAAAAACGTATGCGCTCCCGGCGCCGTTTATGGTGATGGCGACCCAAAACCCGGTAGAACAGGAAGGCACTTACCCCCTGCCGGAAGCGCAAGTGGACCGCTTTATGCTTAAAGTGTTGGTGTCTTACCCCACGCGCGAAGAAGAAAAACTGATTTTGGAACGCATGGCCTCCCACCAAAAATTGGCCGTTAATACCAACGTGACGCCGGAAATGATTATGCACGCCCGCCAAGTGACCGACGGAATTTATGTGGACGAAAAAATCAAAAATTACATTGTAAATTTGGTCTTTGCCACCCGCGAACCTAAAGAAGCGGGGCTTGAAAAATTATCCTCTTTTATTGCCTACGGGGCCAGCCCGCGCGCAACTATTTTCTTAACGCAGGCGGCCAAGGCGTATGCGTTCTTAAACGGGCGCGGCTACGTCACGCCGGAAGACATCAAGGCCATCGGGTTAGATGTACTGCGCCACCGCGTATTGCTCACTTACGAAGCCGAAGCCGAAAACGTGACGGCGGACCAAATCGTCAAACAGATTTTTGAAGCCGTAGACGTGCCGTAAACGGTGCCTGGGGGCAGTATGGATACCGCGGAAATCCTAAAAAAGGTACGCCAAATAGAAATTCAGACCAATAAACTGGTGTCTGAAACCTTTGCTGGGGAATATTTAAGCGCATTTAAGGGGCAAGGCATTGAATTTGCCGAAGTGCGCGAATACACCCCGGGGGACGACGTGCGCGCCATTGATTGGAACGTGACGGCCCGCACCGGCGTACCGTTCATCAAAAAATACAACGAAACCCGCGAACTGACCCTGGTTATCGCCTGCGACGTTTCCGCCTCCCAGCGTTTTGGCTCGGTGGATAAATTAAAACAGGAAACCGCCGCCGAACTGGCCGCGCTGTTTGCCTTTTCCGCCATGCGCAATAACGATAAAGTGGGCCTGCTTTTATTTTCTGACAAAATAGAGCTGTTCGTTCCCCCTAAAAAAGGCAAAAAACATATTTTGCGCTTAATACGCGAATTGGTAGCCTTTGAGCCGCAGGGCCGCGGTACGGATATGGCGCTTGCGCTCAAAACGCTGGTGCAGGTGTTGCGCCGGCAAGGGATTTTGGTGTTGATTTCGGACTATTTATCCCCCCTGGAACAATTTGAAAAACCGCTGAAACTGGCGGCTAAAAAGTTTGATTTAATCCCGGTAGTCATCACGGATAAACTGGAGCGCGGCCTGCCCGCGTGTGCGGCGTGCATGACGGTAGTAGACCCGGAAACCGGGCAAGAGGGCACCCTGGCTTTAACCGCTGCCATGAACCAGCGCTTGCAGGAAGATGCCCGGCAACGCACGGAAAATTTGACGAAACTTTTTAATCCCTTAAAAGTGGAGCCGATTACCGTGGACACCGCCCAACCGGCGGCCGACCCGGTAATTGCGTTTTTCCGCCGCCGCACCCGGCAATTAAAGAGGTAGCATGAAAAAATATATCACTTTAGTTTTGCTTTTTATGGCAGTAGCCGGGTGGAGCCAAACGGCCGCCGAACAAGGGGCCGCCCAACCGCAAACGGCTCCGCAAGCTGCCGCGCCCGCCGGGGCACTTACGCCGGGGCAGGCCCCGCAAACAAGCCCGCAAGCCACCGCGGCGCCGGGGGTGGAATTTGCCCTTACGGAGCAAAAAATGCCCACGCAAGGGGTCTTTGCCGCGCCGCAAGAGGTGGTATTTTCTTTTGCCTACACGCCGGATTACCACATTGTGCTGGACGAAACCTCCCTGCCAAAGGACTTTGGTTTTACCGCCAAAGAGGGAGTAAGCAATTCCCCGGGAACTTATACATTCACTTTAACGGCGTTGCCGTTTACCTTAAAAGAGGCGCACTTTACCCCCCTTACTTTTCTTTTGCAAAACCAAGAGGGCAAAACGGTGGCCCGCCTGCAAACGGACGAAGCCACCTGGAACATCTCCAACGCCCAAACATTTAAGAAGAAAGACTTAAAAGAAATCCGCGACCCGCGCGCCCCGTGGAACTGGCTGTTGTGGGTGGCTGTTTTCATGGGCCTGGCCCTGGTGGCGGCGCTCATCATTTGGCTCGTTCTGCGCCGCAAAAACAAGGCTCTGCACATAGCTTTGCCGCAGGATAACCGCCCTTGTGACGTAATTGCCCTTTCTAAATTAGATGCGCTGGTGCAAAGCGGGCTGTGGGAACGCCAAGCCTACAAAACCTTTTATTTAACGCTGACGGATATTCTGCGTGAATATTTACTCAAACGCTTTGGGTTGGATACTTCGGCGGATACGTCTGTGGAAATGTTGCGCCGTTTGAAAAACAGCCACCAGGAACTCATTACGCCCTTGCTGCCCCAACTGCGCCAGTTTTTAAGCTCCAGTGATTTGGTAAAATTCGCCCGCGCCGTACCGCCGGAACAGTACCGCAACCGGGACGTGCAAACCGTGCGGGAAGTGGTACAAAAAACACTCCCCCCTAAACCGGAGGCCCACTAATGCTTACTTTATTTTTAATTTCCTGCGGCGCATTAATTGCGGTATTGTTAAGCTCGCTACTAATCAAAACACCCGCCAAATGGTTCCGCGCCCTATTGGCCGGGGTGGCGGCCTGTACGGTTTTCTTTTTAATTGCCTTGTTTTTACAGCGCGTTTTTAAGGGCATAGCGGATTTTGTAAACCCGTGGGCGCTTTTGCTAGTTATCTTGCCGGCCGGCCTGCTGATTGCCAAAACCCTTTGGAAACAATCCTTCACCCCGCGCCTGGTTTATTCCCGCACCGCCGTACTGGCCGGAGGAAAAAACCTGCGCGCGGCACTGACCGAATGGCTCCCCAACCTGTTGTATGCCTTGGCGCTCACCCTGCTTGTGGTGGCATTGGCGCGGCCCGTATCCGTGGACCGCACCATTCTGCCGCCGACGGAAGGGATTGATATTATTTTATTAATGGACGTTTCCGCCTCTATGCAACGGCAGGATTTCTACCCCAACCGCTTTACGGCGGCTATCCGCACGGCCGATAATTTTGTGCAAAAACGCTTAAATGACCGGATTGGCCTGGTGGTTTTCTCCCGCGCGGCCATGTTGCAGGCCCCGCTGACCCTGGACCACGAAGCCATCCGGGAACTTTTAGGCGCGCTCTATTTGGGAATTATTGACCCCAACTACACCGCCATTGGGGACGGTTTAGGGGTGGCAACCGCCCACTTAAAAGACAGCCAAGCCAAAAGCAAAGTGATTATTTTGCTGACGGACGGTGCCAATAACGCGGGCTCCATTGACCCGCGTTTAGCCGCCAAAGCCGCCCAGGCGTACGGTATAAAAGTGTATACGGTGGCTACCGCCAGCCCGCCGGGGAGCGGCATTTTTTCCAGTAATGAAGAAGAAATTGACGAAAGCCTGCTGTTGGAAATTGCCAACGAAACAGGCGGCAAATTCTACCGCGCTAAAAACGAAATGGAGCTTTCCAAAATTTACAATACCATTAATGAATTGGAAAAGACGGAATTTGCCCAAAGCATACAAACCAGCCAAAGCGATTTTTACTTGCCTTTTGTATTGGCGGGGCTGTTGTGTTTGGGGTTGGGAATTCTGCTGGAAAAATTAATTTTAATCCGGGTGCCTTAATATGGAATTATTCGGTAAACCTATCTTTTTTATTTATTTTTTATTGGCCGCCGGGCTGACGGCCGCGGTACTGGCGTTGGGAAAAGCGCGTAAAAACCGCATTATCAGTGCTTTGTTCGGGGCGGGAGCGTATCAAAAATTAACGCACGCGCTCCGGCTCAACCATACGGTAAATACCTGCTTTTTATTTGCCGGGCTGTTCTTTTTATTTGCGGCACTGGCGCGCCCCCAATGGGGAACGGAAATCGTACAGGCCCAAGGCCAATTTGCCCAAACCGTCATAGCGGTAGATGTGTCTGCCTCCATGAAAGCGCGCGATTTAACGCCCGACCGTTTGGCTAATGCTAAAAGTATGCTTTCTATGTTGGTTTCCAACTTGAAAGAAGAAAGAATCGGCATTATTGCGTTTACGTCGCAAGCGTTTATCCAATGCCCGGTGACGACGGACGAAGAAGCCTTAAAATACTTTATATCTTCCCTGCGGGCGGATATGCTGCCAGTGCCCGGCACCGCGCTTGCCAAACCGGTGGAATTAGCCGCGCGGATGTTAGCCAAATATCCCGGGCAAAAAGCGTTAATTTTGCTGACCGACGGCGAAGACCACGAAAAAGAGCAACTAAAAGCGGCCATTACGGCGGCGCAGAAAAACGGTTTGCGCGTAATTACTATCGGCATTGGCACGCAAGACGGAGAGCTGATACCGGATAAAGTGGACGCTACCGGCAAAGTGTTGGAATATAAAAAGGATAAATCCGGCAAAACGGTGGTCAGCAAATTGGACGAAAACGCCCTGATTGAACTGGCCCGCGCCACCAGCGGGGCGTATATCCACTATTCCACCCCCGCCCAAGTAGCCGCGCAGGTGGAAAAGAACTTAAAAGATTTAGATAAATCCACCGTTTCCGCCGGAGGACGGGCCCGCTATAAAGACCGCTACCAAATCCCGCTGGCGTTGGCTATTTTATGCTTTACCCTTTGGTTAGCCTGGCCGGCGCGCCGCCAAATAGGGGCGGTGGCGGCCGTAAAAAAGGTACAATAAAACTATGAAAAAGATTTTTTATACTTGCCTGACCCTTTTATTCAGCTCCGCCGCCATGGCCGGGGCCGCCGGGGATTTGGCTTCCGGCGGGCGCTTGTATAAAAAACAAAAATACGGGCAAGCGCTCCGGGCGTTCCAACAAGCGTTGCGCCGCCAACCGGGCAACCAGGAAGCCTTATTTAATATCGGCGCCGCCCATTACCGCTTAAAAGAATACCAATCTGCGCAAAGCGCCTGGAGAGCCGCCACCAAACAAAACGGCAAATTCACGCAAGACGCCCAATTTAATTTAGGCAACGCCTTTTACCGCGCCGACGATATGGATGGCGCTATTGCCGCGTACCGCCAGGCCGTTTTACTTAATCCGCAAGATAAAGAGGCCGTACACAACTTACAACTGGCGTTGGAAAAGAAACAGCAACAATCGGACTCCAAAAACCAGCAGAATCAAAACCCGCAAAACGATTCCCAAAACAAAGGCCAAAGCGGGCAAGGGGAACAGAACGAGCAAGGCCCGGCCCAACAAGACCCGCAACAACCGCAACCCCGCCCCGACCAAATGAAACAAGAAGAAGCCGACCGCGTGACCCAAATGGCTAAAGAAAACGAATACCGCCGCCCTATGCAAGCCACGTCCGCCGGGGGAGCCACGGTAGAAAAGGATTGGTAAAAAGATATGCGTAAACTTTTATTTTTTCTTTGGTGTTTTACCGCTACCGCCCTGGGGGCCGTCACGCTGACGGCTACGGTAGACAAAACCAATTTATCGTTAGATGACGAGCTGACCTTAACGGTGGAAATACGCGGGGCTGATATGAACTCCGCACCGCAGTTGCCCAGCCTGCCCGCTTTTAATGTCTATTCGCGGGATGTTTCCGCCATTAACATCAACGGACAGCAAACCAACACGTACCGCTATGTAATGTTGCCGCGTTTCCCCGCCAAAGCCACAATTGGCCCGGTCCGCTTTTTATATAACGGGCAAGAGTATCAAACGCAACCTATCAGCGTGAACATTTACCGCCGGATGCCCGCCGGGAAAACCGCCGGGGGCTCCGCACAAACCGGGGGCACCGCGCACACCGGGGGAATCCGTTTTGTTTCCGGCGCCAACGCCAATAGCGGGCGCCGGGCTTCCGCGCCGGACCCGTCCCTTCCCCCCGCCTTAAATGCCGTTAATATGCAGGCGGAAGAGCGGGCCGGAAAAGGCTTTTTTATGGCGGCCGGGGTAAGCAGTTTATCGCCGTACGTCAACCAACCGGTAGAATTAATCGTGCGGTTTTATTATGCCGAGGCGTTTATAGACCAAGCGCCGTACAGCTCCCCCACCGTCAATAATATCTTTATGGAGCCGGTGGGCGCACAAACGGAAGGCACCCAAATTTTACGCGGGCGGATGTACCGCTATGTGGAACAAAAATATGCGCTTTCCGGCGTGAGCGCAGGCAAAGCCGTTATTGGCCCGGCCATGGTAAAATACCGCTTGGGCACCAACAATATGTTTTCCGCCTTTGACCGCCTGTTCGGCGGCGCCGCGGTGAGCGAAGAAAAAGTAGTCCAAACCGACCCCATTACTTTGCAAGTGCGCGCCGTGCCCGAATCCGGCAAACCGGGCAGTTTCTATGGGGCGGTAGGCTCCGGCTTTACGTTAGCCGCCCAGGCAGACCGCACCCAGGTAGAAGCCGGCGAAGCCGTCAACCTGACCATTACCGTACGCGGGCCCGGCAACTTGAAACCCACCGCCGACTTAAAAATGCCGTCCATACGCGGGTTTAAGGTGTATGATGTAGCGTCTAATTCCGTGGCGGTGCCTACTGCCAATGGCACCCAAAGCGTAAAAACATTCACCACGGTTTTGGTGCCCGCGGCCGCCGGAATTTACACCATTGACCCGATTGAATGGAGCTATTTTAATCCGCGCACCCGCCAATATGTGACCCTGCGCACCCAACCGCTTTCCATACAAGTATCCCCGGCCACCCGCCAAAATACAGGCTACAATTTTGCCGGGGGCCCCTCCGATAATAACGGCATTAAACGCCTGGGAACGGACATACGCTACTTAAAAACTTCCCCGTTTGAACCGGCATACACGGGGCTCGCTACGCTAGGGAAAGCCAAATTTTGGCCGGTTGTATTTTTATTGGCCCCGGTTTTGTGCTTGTTGGGGGCCACCTTGGGTAAAAAATCCCTGCGGGCCAAACGCCCCTTATTAACGGCGCATGCGGCCCTTAAAAAAGCCTCCACGGAAGCACAAATTTCGGAAGCGGTATCCGCTTTCTTGTTGCAACGCTTTAAGCTAAATACCGGCAGTTTGCAACTGCGGGAAATGATGCAAGCCCTGCAAAAACGCGGGGCGGATAAAGCTACGTTGCAGGCATTTTTGGCCCTGTGGCAACGCTTGGATGCGGCCCGGTTTGCCCCCCAACAATTAGGGCAAAACGAAACACAAGCCTTGGCCGCGCAAACGTGGGCTTTACTCAAACAATTAGACGGGGAGGCGCGCGCATGAAAAAATGGATATTGGCACTGGTAATCAGCATGGGGGCGCCGCTTTTTATATGGGCCCAAAATGCGGACAGCGCGGAAGAATACTACCGCCAAGGCCGCTACTCCGCCGCCCTGGGTGCGTACGAGGAGCAACTGAAAAATGCCCCAAACAGCCCCTATCTTTACTACAATATAGGTAATTGCTATTTCAAAATGGGCAGTACCGGGTTGGCCGTAGCCAACTATTACCGGGCGTTCCGTCTGGACCCGCGGGATGAGGACATCCGCCATAACTTAAATTTGGCGTTGGAATCTGCCGGAGAAAAATTAGTGCCCGGCGGTGTGCCGGAAGTTTTGCATAAAGTTTATTTTTATTTTTCCGCGGCGGAACTGAAAGGGTTAAGCGTGCTGGCACTGGGGGTCTTTTCCTTACTGGCGTGCATTTGGCTGCTCAAACGCCGTTTGGGCCGCACCACGCTGGTTATGCTGGCCGTTTGGGTGGTAATAGCCGCCTGGGCCGGGAGCGTAAAGCGCCTGGAACAGGAAAACTGGGCGGTAGTAGCCGTGCCCGCGGCCGAACTGCGCAGTGGCCCGGGAATGAACTTCCCGGCCAGTGCCAATTTGTCGCAAGGGCATTTAGTCGTGGTGCAGGATACCCGCAACGCCTGGCAGGAAGTAGTAGTAAAATCCCAGGGGTTGCAAGGTTGGATGCCGGCAGACAGCCTGGAAAAAATTTAACATATTATAAAGAGGTGTTTATGTTTCTGGAACAAGAAGCGGACGAACTGATTAAAGCCGTAAACTATGTGAAAGAAAACCTGGCTAAACAGACGGAAGACTTAGCCGCCGAAATTATTAAATGTTTCAAAAACGGCGGAAAAGTAATTTTAATGGGGAACGGCGGGAGCGCGGGGGATGCCCAGCATATCGCCGCGGAATTTGTGGGCAGATTTAAGAAAGAACGCCCCTCTCTGCCGGCGTTGGCGTTAAATACCAACACTTCTACCTTAACCGCTATCGGCAACGACTATTCCTATGATGTAGTCTTTTCCCGCCAGATTGACGGGTTTGCCAAACCGGGGGATGTGGTTATCGGTATTTCCACTTCCGGCAACAGCCGCAACGTCTATTTGGCGTTGGCGCTGGCCAAACAAAAAGGGTGCTTTACCGCCGCGTTATTAGGTAAGGACGGCGGCACCATTAAAAACATAGCCGATTTACCGTTAGTAGTAAAATGGCCCAACACGCCCCGCGTGCAGGAATGCCATATCTTTATAGGACACAGCGTGTGTGAATTAGTAGACCGCGCTTTTTAACCGTTTATGAAAATAGCTGTTGGAAATGACCATGCCGGTTTCCCGTTGAGAGAAACCGTTATCTCTAAGATAAAAGCTCTGGGCCACGAAGTGCTGGATTGCGGAACTACCGTACCCCAACGCGTGGATTACCCGGATTTTGCCTTCAAAACCGCCGCGTTGGTGGCTGAAGGTAAGGCGGACCGTGCCGTACTCATCTGCGGCAGTGGGATTGGTATGTGCGTAAGCGCCAACAAAATAAAAGGTATCCGCGCCTGCGTCTGCCATGACGACTACTCCGCCCGGCAAGGCGTAGAGCATGACAACCTGAATGTGCTTTGCCTGGGGGCAAGGGTAATCGGCCCCAGCGTGGCCGAAACCGTACTGGAACACTTTTTGGGCGCCGCTTTTATGGCGGGAACCCGCCACGAAGAACGCTTAAATAAAGTGCTAGCGGTTGAAGAACAAAATTTTAAGTAATCTAAAAAAAGGAATAACACGATATATGAATACAAAAGAAACACCGATGGCCGAAGGTATCATTCGCGAGGGCCTGATTAAACTGGACGGACTAAACTTTAACACCAAATTTTGGGCTAAAGATGCGTCCTTGTGGAAGCAAGATAAAGAATCCCAGGAATTTATCGTCAAATTCCTCGGGTGGCAAAAAGTATACAACTGGACCTTGGAACGCGCGGAAGAAATTTTGGCGTTCGCGGCCGATGTAAAACAAAATTTTAACCATGTGGTAGTAATGGGTATGGGGGGTTCCTCCCTGGCGCCGGAAGTTATCCGCACCGTATTCGGCAAACAAGCCGGCTACCCGGAACTGATTGTATTGGATACCACCAATGCGGATTGGATTAGCGCCGCCCGCGCCAAAATTGACCCGGCCAAAACGCTGTTCATTTTTGCCAGCAAATCCGGCGGCACGGTGGAGCCGTCTTCCCAATATGCGTTTTTTAATGACGAAGTTAAAAAAGCCGGCGTAAAAGACCCGGGCCAAAACTTCTGCGCCATTACCGATGCAGGCACCGGCCTGGAAGCATTAGCCAAGAAAAACAAATTCCGCAAAACGTTCATCAACCCTTCCGATATCGGCGGGCGCTTTTCCGCCCTGTCTATGTTTGGTATGGTGCCGGCGGCCTTAATGGGTGTGGACATTGTAAAACTGTTGGAAACCGCCAAAAAAGCGGCCGAAACCTTCGGCCCGGAAGCGGAAATGAAAAACAACGCGGCTTTACAGTTAGGCGCCTTTATGGGGGCCAGCTATGCCAACCACTCCAAAGATAAACTGACCATTTTGGCTCCGAAAGAATTAGCCGCCTTCGGCTTATGGGCCGAACAGTTGGTGGCGGAATCCACCGGCAAAGAAGGCAAAGGCGTGGTGCCCGTGGTGGGCGAAGGAATTGCCTTGCATTTTGACTACCGCGAAGACCGCATTTTTGTACATATTTCCTTGGATACGGAAGATGACAAGCGGGTGCGCGGCGTGACGGCGGATTTGGCCGAACGCGGCTACCCCGTTATGACGATTACCATGAACGACGTGTACGAACTGGGCGCCCAATTCCTGCTGTGGGAAATTGCCACGGCGGCGGCGGGGGCCATTATGGCTATCAACCCGTTTGACCAGCCCAACGTGCAAGCGGCCAAAACGCTCACCAAACAAATTTTGGGCAAATTGGAATCGCACGAAATCACGGACGAAGAACTCTACAAACCGTTTATGGTTGCCAAAGATTTGGAAGCCGAAGTAAAGGCCGACAACATTGCCCAAGATGTGTTCTCCATTTTGGAAAGCAACGATTATATTGCCATTTTGCCGTATGTGTATCCGTCTGCGGAAGTGGAAAAAGCCTTGCTAGCACTGCGCGATAAAATTTTATCCCGCACCAAACGCGCCGTATTGTTTGGCTATGGCCCGCGCTATTTGCACTCCACCGGCCAGTTGCACAAAGGCGACGGCAACAACGGGGTGTTTATTATCCTGTCGGCCGACCCGGAAAACGACATTCAAATCCCGGGCCAGCATTACACCTTCGGGCAACTGTGCGCCGCACAAGCCTTGGGTGACTTCCGCGCCTTGGAAGAAAAAGGCCGCCGCGTAATTAAAATCCACCTCACGAAACCCGTGTTGGATGCGATTAACAACTTAAGCGCCAAATTCTAACTAAAACCCACAGAAAAGGCGGTCTTAACAGGGCCGCCTTTTCTTTTGAGCCCATGACACAAAAAGTATTTTTGCAAACCTTTGGTTGCCAAATGAATTTGGCCGACTCCGACGAAATGTTCAACCACCTGCGGGCACGCGGCGCCCAAAAGGCCCAAACGCCCGAGGAGGCGGACATCATTTTGGTAAATACCTGCACCGTGCGGGAACACGCCGAACACCGCGCCGTATCCTTTTTAGGGCGCCTGGCTAAATGGAAAAAAGAGCGCCCGGGCCGCATTATTATTTTTGCCGGATGCGCGGCCCAACGGTTGGGAAACCAATTAAAAAAAGAATTTCCGTTTTTGGATATTGTCGCCGGGGCCAAAAGTATGGATACTTTTTCCGCCCTGCTGGATAAAAGCGGACTCTTTCCCCCCGCCCAAGAAGTTTTGCCCCCGCAAACGGAAGGCTTAACCGGCTATGTGACCATTATGCGCGGGTGTGACTTCCGCTGTACTTACTGCATTGTGCCGTATGTGCGCGGCGGCGTAAAATGCTTACCGCACGAACAAATTTTGCAGGAAGCGGCCCAAAAAGCCGCGCAAGGCGCCAAAGAAATTATGCTTTTGGGCCAAACGGTAAACGCATACCGGGACGGCAACGTCAGCTTTGCGGATTTATTAAACCGCGTCAGCCAAGTGCCCGGCGTGGAGCGCGTGCGGTTTATGAGCCCGCACCCGGCCTATATCACGCCGGATTTTTTGGCGGCCGTGCGGGATAACCCCAAAATCGCCAAACACATCCACCTGCCTATCCAAAGCGGCTCCACCGCCGTTTTGCAGGCGATGAAACGCGGCTACACGCGGGAAATCCTGCTTGAAAAACTAGCCGCCTTAAAAGCGTGCGGCATGACGGTATCCACGGATATTATCGTCGGTTTCCCTACGGAAACGGAGCAGGACTTTCAAGACACGCTAACCCTGGTGGATGAAGCCCGGTTTTTTGCCGCGTATTGTTTTAAGTATTCCCCGCGCCAAGGCACTCCGGCCGCCCAAATGGAACTGCTGCCGGAACAAACACTGGAAGAACGCCTGGATATTTTGTTAAATAAAGTAAGGGATTTAAGCGCACGCGCTTATACTGCCCAAGTGGGCACGCACCAACAGGTGCTTATGGAAACCGAAAACAAGGGCCGTACCTCTAACAATTTTTGGGTAAAGACCACAAAAAATTATAAAATAGGCAGTGTGGTACCCGTGGAAATTACCCGCGCGGACGGCACCCTTTTATTTGCCAAGGAGTAAATATGAATAAGAAAAATTTTTCCGAAAAAAGACGTCACCCCCGCATGCCGGTCATCAGCAATTTGATTGAACCCGTCAACCTGTTTTACAAAACGCAAGACGGAAAAGAAACCAGCCTGGTGGCCATACTGGCGGATTTATCCGCTTCCGGCATGCGGATGATTAGCTTTTTGGGCGCTCCGTTGGCGGACCATTTTTCCATCAGCCTGCAGTTGCCCGGCACGGATAAAATGGAAATTGATGCCAAATTGGCGTGGGTAAAACAACGCGAAAACGTATACACCATTGGTATTGAGTTTACCAAAATCAATGACAAATACGCCAAGATGATTAGCGAAATGGCCGACGATTTTAACGATTGCGACACCCGCATTTTGTTAAAACTGCCGGATGTGTGCGTGCCTACCTGCAAGTGCTGGCAGATTTGCAACAAAATCCAAAAAGACGAATCTTTATTTGAAAAATAAGGCGTTTTTATTAAACAGGGCCGGAGGGAACTAAAACTCCCCCGGCCCTTTTTGCTTTATATTTATTAAAATATGTGTATGAAACCCATTGTTATTTGCGGCCCCACCGCCTCCGGCAAGACGGAATTGGCCCTGTTTTTAGCCCGCCGTCTGGGCGGAGAAATTATCTCGGCCGACTCCCGCCAAACCTACAAATACCTGACCGCCGGAACCGCCAAACCCGCCGGGCAGTGGCAGGCGGGGCGTTATTTGGTGGAAGAAACCCCCTATCACTTAGTAGATTTTTTAGAGCCGCAAGAAGTTTTTAATGCGGGCGCGTTTGTGCAAAAAGCCCGGCAGTTATGGCTGGAAAATCCGCAAACGCCGTTTATTTTTGCCGGGGGAACCGGGATGTGGTTGCAAGCCTATTTTGTGGGTATGGATAATCTGCCCCCCTCCACCCCGCAAACCCGCCAACGGCTGGAAGATTTACTGGCCCGGCAAGGCAAAGAGGGCGTACACCGCGTGCTGGAAACCTTGGACCCCCAAAGCGCGGCGCAAATTCCCGTGGGAAACATTCAGCGCACCATGCGCGCGGTGGAGCTTTGTTGGCTGACGGGCAAAAAGGCCAGCCAAGTCCGCTCGGGCAAATTCCACACGTTGCCGGACCCGCAAAAAGCGGCGTTTGTGTACTTGAATTGGGATAAAACCGCCCTGGACGAACGCATCCGCCTGCGCACGCAAGCCATTTTTGAACCGATGTGCCGGGAGGCCCAAGCGCTCCTCGCGCAAGATGTGCCCCCGGAGGCCCCGGCCCTAAAAAGTTTGGGCTATCCGCAAGCCCTGGCCTATTTGGAAGGCCGCCTGAACGCACAAGAAGCACAAGAGCAAATCCGCCTGCTCACCCGCCAATACGCCAAACGCCAACGCACTTGGTTCAACCGCTACACCAACGCGTTGCGGCTAGACTTGCAAACCGTGCCCGATTTTAACCTGCCCGAACTGGCGGAAAAAATCTGCCGTTTTTCCGGGATATAAAGAGATAAAACACCCCGGGTTTTCGCCCGGGGTTTAGGGTGCGCCGTATATAAAAAATCCACCCGCCGTACAGGCCGGGCGGATAAATCTGTTTCTTTTTTATTTTTCCCAATACTGGTCGCCGGACTTGGTCCAGCCTAAAGATTTACAAATTTTAGTGCCCAAAGCGTCATTACACCCGTGGCCGGTGGCCACCCAACAAAAGCCTTTGCCGGCATTGGTATCCCCGGAATAATCCAACATGATTTCATAATTATTACACATTTTACTGCGGTTAGCCGCCGCTACACGGTTTCCGCCGTGCAACAGCAAATAGCTGGTCCCGGTATTGGCATAAGAAATGCTTGCATTATCCGCCGCGGCAGTGCCGCCGGCAGGCATTTCTATATCCAATTCATCAAACCGGGTAGCATAGCGCCCATTGGCTAAATAAAATGTTTCCTGCGCATTTTTAATACTGCGGGAAAGCGTTATCATTTCCGTATACCGCGCTTTTGCCACCGCCACCGTATATTGCGGCAGTGCCACCCCGGCCAATATGCCGATAATCAAAACAACCACCAATAATTCTATTAATGTAAACCCTTTCATTTTTTCCTCCGGCTTAAAAGCTAAAACCCATTATATCAAATAAAGAAAGCCTGCGCCGCGGGCGGCAAACTTTATAAAATAAAAGTATGGAAAAAGTTATTTTGGTGGGAGCCCGCCTAAAAAATGCCCCCGTGGAAGAAGATTCCCTGGCCGAGTTAAAGCGTTTGACCCATACTGCCGGAGGCACGGTATTAAAAACGGTTCAAGTGCGCCTGCAAGCCTTTAACGCCGCCACGCTTATCGGGCGCGGCAAACTGGAAGAACTGGCCCTGGAAGTACAGGCGCTGGAAGCCGACACCGTTATTTTTGATGATGAAATTTCCCCCGCCCAACAAAATAATTTGGAAGAAATCCTCCCCGCCAAAGTGATAGACCGCACCCGCCTGATTTTAGATATTTTTGCCCAACGCGCCCGCACCCAGGAAGGCAAATTACAGGTAGAACTGGCCCAATTAAAATATTTATTGCCCCGCTTGGGCGGCAAGGGCACGGCGCTTATGCAACAAAAAGGCGGCATTGGGTTGCGCGGCCCCGGGGAAACCAAACTGGAGTACGATAAACGCCGCCTGCGCCTGCGCATCAGCAAACTGGAAAAAGAAATAGACACCGTAAAAGCCGGGCGGGAACTGCGCCGCCAACGCCGCAGCCAAATCCCCCTGCCGCAAATTGCCCTGGTAGGCTACACCAATGCCGGGAAAAGCACCCTCTTAAACGCGCTGACCCACACCCAAAGCGTATATGCGGATGATAAACTTTTTGCCACGTTAGACCCCACCACCCGCCGGGTGCGTATGCCCAGCGGCGGGGAAATGCTGTTTACGGACACGGTGGGATTTATCCAAAAATTACCGCACAGCTTGGTCACGTCTTTCCGGGCCACGCTGGAAGAAACCGCCTTTGCGGATGTAATTTTGCATATTCAGGATGCGTCTTCCCGCAAGCGCACCGCACAGGCGCAAACCGTCTGCCGGATTATTACGGATTTACAGGCCCAGCACATCCCGGTTATAGATGTTTTTAATAAGGCGGATTTACTTTCCCCCGCGCGGGCGGAATTGTTGCGCGCCCAAAACCCAAACGCCGTTTTCATCAGCGCCGCCAACGGCGCCCACTTGCAAACTTTACTGCGCCGGGTGGAACAAGCCATCAGCTATAAATGGCAAGTCCGCACGCTTACGTTGCGCGCGGACCAATTAAATAAAATCGGGGCCGTTTATGAAAAATCCCTGGTCATTCACCAAACCCCGCAGGCAGACGGCGGCTTGCAATTAACCGTTATGGCTACCGTGGGGAATTACCAAAGTTTACAAAAACACCTTAATTAGCTTGGGCGTTATCCAAGGTTTTAATAATGCGGGTGAATTTTTCGTTCGTCAGTTCGGCCGCCTGCGGAACCGCTCCCACAGAAAACACCCCCGGCACATGGCCGCGGATAAAGGCGGACACCGCACTGGTAAACCCGGTAAACACAAAATACGCATCCGCATTTTGCAAGGTGGAAACGGCCTTGCCGTCGGCATCCTTAAATTGCATACGGTTGCCCTTGCCGGTAAAAGACATAGACACCACCCCCACCAACTGCCCGTCCGCCGTAAACACGCCGCCGCCGGAATTGCCTTGCCGCACGCCGAAATCGGTAGATACAAAATGTTGGAGTTCGCTGATAAAATACGCCTGACCGCCTGCGTTATACAGCCAGGATACGCCGCCGTTTTCCACCCGGGGAACGGCAATAGCGGGCGTTAAGCGGGCCGATACAGCGGCATCAAACGTCAGTAGCCGCGGGCGCTTGGCGTTCCACTGGGCGCGGGATTCCGGGTAGACGTCCAGTTGTTTTTCAAACTGCTCCCGCGAAAAACGCTTCCCGCCGCGCGGGGCAAAAAAAGCCCAATCCCGCTCTTGCGGGGCCAGGCGGATGAGCGCCACATCAAAACTACTACTGCGGTTTTGGCGCGGATTATACCCCGGGAAAATAAACACATTTTTCTTTTGCGCCCCACTGCGCACGCGCACTTGGGCGGCCAAATCATCCTGCGGGGCGGAAACTACATCCACCTGTACGGTGCAATTTTGGTTATTGCGGCAGAAATCATACACACAATGCGCCGCCGTAAGCAGCCACCCCGGCGTAATGCGCACGGCCTGGCATTGGGCGCTCATCAGTTTTTCGGAAGACGTTTCGTCCCCCCATACGGTAATGGCTTTTTGTACCAAAAAGGCATCTTCGTTTACGGCAATATCCGCCTGTGCCTGCGCCAAGGCGGCACACAAAACACACAAAAAGGTTAAAAAATAATATTTTATTTTCATACTTACAGTGTATATAAAAAATGCAAAAAACGCCACTTTATCCGCATAAGAGCCCAACCTAACCCCCAAAATTTAATATAATGATTTATATGACTATTACCCTGTTAATTTTAATCAGCTATTTCCTGGGAGCCGTTCCGACCGGCTACCTGATTGCCAAGAAAACCATGGGCATAGACATCCGTGAACACGGCTCCGGCAACCCCGGCGCCGCCAATGTGTACCGTACCGTAGGCAAATGGGCCGGGGTCAGCACGTTTTTGGTAGATGCCTTAAAAGGGTTTATTCCCGTTTGCGCGGCCTTAAAATTGTGCGCCGGGCACCCGTACCGTTATTGGGTGGCTATCGCGTGCGGCACGATTGCCATTTTGGGCCACATGTGGACGATTTATCTTAAATTCCGCGGCGGCAAAGGGGTGGCTACCTCGGCCGGCGTTTTTGCGGCTTTGTTGCCTATTCCCACCGCTATTGCGTTTGGCGTATTTGTAATTTGCGTGGCCTTGTGGGGGCGTATTTCCATCGGCTCCATTTTTGCGTGCGTGGCGTTGCCTATTGCCAGCTTTTTTATCGGCAAGCACCCCATGGGCGTAAACGTCATGGTGACGGCCATTTCCCTTTTGGTTATTTACAAGCATGTACCTAACATTAAGCGCCTGTTGGCTCATAAAGAGCTAAAGTTTGAAGACGGCGCCAAAAAGAGAAAAGAAAATGTCCATCCATAACATTACCGTTTTCGGCGCGGGGATTTGGGGCAGTGTAATTGCCCAACATTTAGCCAAAAAAGGCTACCGCGTGTCTTTGTGGGAATATTCCGAGCCGTTGCTCAATGTATTAAAAACCAGCGGCACGCACCCGAATATTCCCAATTTTAAGTTGCACGACAACATCCGCCTGACCGGGGACGTTGCCGAGGCCGTGAAAGATACGGATATGCTGGTGTTTGTGATTTCTTCCAAAGCTATCCGCGCGTTCTGCCGGGAGCAATTAAAACCGCTCCTAAACGGCAAAGCGGTGCCTGTGGTCAGTGCGTCCAAAGGCATTGAAGACAAATCTTTCAAAACGATTTGTGAAATTGTGGAAGAAGAACTGCCCCAAATAAAAGGGAAAGCATTAGCCTTTAGCGGCCCGAGCTTTGCCTTGGAAGTAGCGCAAAATGTGCCCACCAAAATTATGTTGGCCGGAACGGACGACGTTTTGACCGGGCAAATTGCGCAAGTATTTAACGGGGACCCCATTATTGTAGTGCCCGCTAAAGACCGCCGCGGTGTGGAATACGGCGGGGGCATTAAAAACGTGTTAGCCATCGGGTGCGGCGTGATTGACGGTATCGGCGACGGTGCCAACGCCAAAGCCGCCCTGATTACGCAAGCCCTGGCGGAAATGAACGATATTACCGTCAGCCAAGGCGGCGCGGCCAATACCGTTTACAGTTTAGCCGGGTTTGGGGACGCCATTTTAACGGGGATGTCCGCCATTTCCCGCAACCGCCGTTTGGGCGAAAAGTTGGGCTCCGGCCTCACCCTGGAAGAAGCTAAAAAAGAAGTAGGCACTATTGCCGAGGGCGTAAATACCGTACAAAGCGTGTATGATATTGCCCGCAAAAACCATTTACAAACCCCCATTATAGATGCCATTTGGCAAATTGTTTGCCAAGGCAAAAAGCCCCATGTATTATTACATGCCATGGGTTTTACCAACCGGGGCAATAAATAGGAAGGAACGATTGTTATGAATAAAGATGATGTGATACGCCATTTAACCCGCCACGTATTAGACAAAAAACAGGCTAAAACGTCGGTAGATAAAGTATTTGAAATTATTAAACACGGCCTGAAAAGAGATGGCAAAGTAGTTATTAGCAATTTTGGCTCTTTCCATTTGAAAATGGCCCGCCCGGTCACGCGCCACAACCCCAAAACCGGGGAAAAGGTGCAAGTGCCCGCCAAGCAAAAAGTACGGTTTAAGCCGTCCGAAAATCTGCTTAAATAAGTATTTTTCCGTCTGCGTTATATATACATGAAAAACCCCCGGGTTTATTTGCCCGGGGGTTTTTATAGTCAAACCATATTTTACAATACTTGTTTTAAGGTGAGTGGCAAGACAGACTTTTGAACCGCCTTGGCGCTGTGGGTATTTATTTTTTTATCCAACCCAAAGATATTTACCCGGTATAACACCAATAAATGGCCGTCCTGGGTTTGCACGTCATCAATTTCAAACACTTTATCCGGCAAGTTGCTGTCGGACTCCAACACAACCACCATTTGTTTGTTGAAATCCACTTGCGGGTATTCCCCGCGGGCGGATTGTTTGAACTTTTTATAATCAGCGGTACTTTTGATAACACGCGCTTTGACGGGAGCATTAATCATGGTGATTTTGCTTTCTTCGCCCGCCGCAACCGGGGCCGGCTGAACGCCCGTGGAAACCACGCTGGCCCCGTCCGGCAAAGTGACGGAGGTGGTTTTGACCGGGGCTTCTTCTTCGCCCGGTTCCGGCACACGCAGGGCAATACCCGCCATACCTTCCACCTTAATTTTGGAAAGTTGGGAAGAAAGCTCCGCCGAATCCACATACTCCGGCCCTTTTACTTCCACCACGCCTTGCGCCGGGAAGGCGCCTTTCATATCCACCACTTGCACGCTTTCCCCCGCGGGCGCAAGCGGCCTTTCCGGGGTTTCCTCCAGGGCGGCAGAGGCGCCGGAACGCGTGGCAAAGTACATTACCAACATCCCCAGCGCAAATACCGCAATAAAAGAAAGCCCCAACAGCACGGTTTTTTTGTTCATATTATTTCTTCTCGTATTTGGCTACAATTACGGAGCGCAAACCGCCGCGCGGCGTAAACGTACCCGTGACGGTGGCCTTTTTGGGGTGGCAGGCTTTTACCACGTCATCCAAAATTTTATTGGCGATATTTTCCATAAAAATACCCATATCGCGGTATTCCAACAAATAATATTTCAGAGATTTTAATTCCAAGCACAATTCATCCGGGATGTATTCAATGGTAATGACCCCAAAGTCCGGCAGGCCGGTTTTCGGGCAGACGGAAGTAAATTCCGGCAGCTCAATTTTAATATCGTAATCGCGTTTATACTGGTTCTGCCAGCATTGGATTTCCGGCAATACAGCATCCGCGTTTTTCCGCGCGTGGGCGGTGGTATAACCAAAATCAATATCGTTCGTCATTTTATGTTTAATAACCTCACTGAATTAAAAAATATCAAAGCGGCTCCGCCCGTCAGCCCGCCGGGTATTACATACCACGCCAGGGGCTCCCGGGCCACAAAAAGCACATAGGCCGCCAGCGCGCCGCCCGCTAAAAAGGATAATACCAAATTAGCCGTCACCGCGCGACGCATTTTTTTATGTAATGCAAACAAATCCGTAATGGCGGATAAATCCCCCCGCTTGATAATAATATCCACCCAATTATTATAGACGTTGCGGCCCGAAAAGAACACCAGGCTCACGTCCGAGCGCAACAGGGCAATAATATCGTTGAAACCGTCCCCCACCATGGCTACTTTTTGGCCCAACGCCCGCAAGTTGTTTACAATTTCCGCCTTGGTTTGCGGGAGTACATTAAAATTCATTTTTTCTATGCCCGCCTGGCGCGCCACTGCCCCCACGGAATCTTCATTATCGCCGGAAACGACAATCACTTCTTTCTTCCGTTCATGCAGAAAAGAAACCATTTCCGCCGCCCCGGGGCGCAACGTGTCGGACAAAACAAAATAGCCTAAAAATTGGTCATTTTTAGCCACGCAAATTAACGGGTTTTGCCGGGAAGTCTCTTCCACCCGGGTTTGGATTCCCCGCTCCAACAGCCAGCTTTCCCGTCCGCACATAATTTTATCCCGCCCGCAAACCGCCAAAACGCCCATGCCGGGCAATACATCAAAACAGGTTAATTTGCGGGTGCGGACTTTATGCTGGGCGACATACAAATTGACCGCTTTGGCAAAAGGGCCGTCCACCTGCTGTTCCGCCGCGGCGGCCGCTTCCAACAGTTGTTTTAAGGCCACCCCTTGCGCGGCAAACACCCCGCTTACGCGCAACTCCCCATACGTCAGCGTGCCGGTTTTGTCAAAAAATAACGTCTTTGCCTCCGCCAAGCGGTGCAGAGCCTCCGGGTTTTGCAATATAATCTGGCGGCCGCGCGCCCCGCCCCGGGCAAAAAGTTCTGCCAACCAGACGGAAAACACCAATGCGGGCGAACACGCAAACGCCAACACTATCAAAAAAACCCCGCTATAATGGGCCCAATCCGGCTGCGCGGCCGTATATAGCGCCCACGCATAAGCCGCCCCCGCCAACACCACGGCAGACGGCACGAGCCACACGCTGGCTTTATCCAGTGGGCTAACGCCGGGGGAGCGGATAATTTCGCTATTTTTTACGGCGTCTACAATCCCCATGACGGCAGAGCGGTTTAACAACCCGGTGACGGTAATATACAAATCGTCCGTTTTATTTAAGGTGCCGGCAAACACGCGGCTGCCCTTTCTTTTGGAGGCCGGCAACATATTGCCGGTAATAATGCCCTCATTAACGGCACTGGTGCCCTTGGCTACCAGGCCGTCGCACGGGATACGCTCCCCGGGGCGCACCAAAATCAAATCATCCGGGCGCAACTCCCGCGCAAACACTTTATATTGTTTCCGCTCCCGCAGAACGCGGGCGGATTTAGGTAAAAAATCGTCCAATTTTTTAATAAAAACATGGGTGCGCTCCTTCTTTAACACTTCCCGGCGCATTACCCACAACGCCAACACGGTAAGCAGGGCACATTCCCCATATAAATTTTCCGGCAATCCGGCAATGGGGCGGGCCGTAAAAGTTTTAAGCAGAGAATACGCAAACGCGGCGGAAACAGACAGGCTCACCAAACACGCAAAGCTGATACGCCCGGAAGCGGCATCCTGCAACGCGGCGCGGTGAAAAACATCCGCACAGAACAAATACATACATAAGGAAAGAATAAAAATACCCGTACCGGCATAATCGCCCGCTACGGCAAACAGAATAAGCCCGCACAAAACTACGGCTATTGCCAGCCGGGTTGTAAAGGCGCTGGACGGTATGGCAAAGGCCGCAGAACGGACAGAAGAAGGGCTCGTCATAAAATTGAATTACAGGAAACGGCGCGCCACTACCGCCTTGCGGCCGGCATCCGTGCGCATCATTCTCATTTTATACTCGTATTTAGCGGCATGGGCCGGGTCCAACTTGCGGGCCACTAAATAGTTAGCCACCGCCCCTTGCGGGTCTTCCAGCGCCAACATATCGCCCATCAAATCGTACGCGGGCACATATTTGCTGGCAAGCTCTTTGGTTTTGGCTAACATACCTAACGCGGTATCCGTTTCGCCCCGTTGGAACAGCAGTTCCCCCATATAATAATAGGCCAGAGCATAGGTGGGTTTTAAGTGGGCGGCTTGTTCAAAATCGTCCATGGCGTTGGCGTAGTATTTCATTTTGGCAAACGCGCGGCCGCGTTCCAACAGCGCCCGGGCAGACGGCCCCTGCAGGCGCAACAGGGTGGTATAGTCCGCCACGGCGGCCTCGTAATCGCCCAATGCAAAATAAGCCAGCCCGCGGTTTAAGAAAAACATGGGATAGTCCTGCCGGATATTATACGCTTTGGCAAAACTGGTTAGGGATTCCGTAATCAGCCCTTGTTGGTAATAGGCAATACCCAGGTTCATCCACGCCATAAAATATTTGGGGCGGATATTGGTGGCACGCTGTAAATAATACACCGCGTCCGAATAGCGGCCCATATCCAAGAGGAGCGCGCCCAAATTGTTGTATGTTTCCGGCACGTTGGGGGCACCCTCCAACGCTTTGACATAATCCTGCTCGGCCAGTTTTTGGTTTTTCAGGCGTTCCCGCGCGGATTTGGTTTTCAGCCGTTCAAACAGTACCCCGCGGTTGGTGCGCGCGGCAATATGCTTGGGGTTCTGTTTTAATACCGCCGTATACAACTGGATAGCTTTGGTAAATTCGCCTTTATCGGTAGCCAGTTGGGCTTGCTTAAAAAGTTTATCCTGCTTGCTGGTGCAAGCGGCTAATAACAAGATAGAAACAGCCAAAACCAAACATTTTTTCATTTTTCCTCCTGCGTTTTTTTAGCCGGCTTTAATAACGCCACCGCCAGCAAAACACCGCCTATGGTAATGAAAGAATCCGCCACGTTAAAAACGGGCCAAACCCTAAAATCCAAAAAATCCACTACAAAGCCTAAACTTATTCTATCATAAAGATTGCCCAACGCTCCGGCAAAAATACATAAAGCCCCCCATTTAACCAAAGGGCCGTTTGCCGCAAGCTCTTTCCAGCTGTATGCCAAATAGGCCAAAACCGCTGTCATCACCCCAATAAGCAGTAAGTTGCCGTTTTGCATAAGTCCAAAGGCCATGCCGGTATTTTCCACATAGTGCAACCGGAAATACGGGAAGAACTCCACATCCCGCATTTGCAAATAAGCCAACGCCCACACCTTGCTGGCGCGGTCCAACGCGATGATAAGCACGCCAAAAATCCACACGGCCTTATTAGCCGCTAACCAGTTTTTCAGCGCGCTTAATGCGTTAGACACCGGCAGGCTCCTCAGCGGGGACGGTTAAACCTTCCCGCTCCAATACGGCGGCACAACGGGCACACAAATCCGTATGTTTGGGGTCCGCGCCAATGTCTTCTTTCCACTGCCAGCAACGCGGGCATTTGGTGCCGGGTGCGTGTACGGCTTCAATCGTCAGTTCGTCGGCGCCGTCTTGTACGTCCACCGCCGACACAATGGCAATTTCCGGCCACAGGGCTTTTGTTTCCTGCAAAAATTGCTTCATTTCCGGGCTGGAAGTTTTGAAAATCACTTTGGCTTCCAAAGAGGCCCCGATAATCCCTTTTTGGCGGGCGGTTTCCAGCTCTTTTTGCACCAGGTCGCGCACGTCGCGAATTTTGTTCCATTTTTCTTCCAATTTTACATTGGGAACCATGGACGAATTGCACGGCATATCGGACAAGAAAATGCTGGCAGGCAAACCGGCCCCCGCTTTGGTTTTAAGCAATACCTGCCACGCTTCTTCCGCCGTGAACGAAAGCACCGGCGCCATCAGTTGCAGCAGGGTTTGCACAATTTCCGCCAGCGCCGTTTGCGCACTGCGGCGGGAATGGGCACTGGCGCCCAACGTATACAAGCGGTCTTTGGAGGCATCCAACATAAAGGACGACAAATCCAAAATGCAGAAGTTCGCCACCGCGCGCATAGCTTGGCGGAAATTAAAGGTTTCGTAGCCTTTACGCACTTCTTGGATTAAAGAATCCAAACGGCCGAGCATATATTGGTCCATTTCCGTCATATCGGCCGGGGCCACGCGGTGTTGGGCCGGGTCGTAATCAAACAAGTTGCCCAGCGCATAGCGGATGGTATTGCGCAATTTGCGGTAAGTATCCACCGGGCCGCCTAAAATTTCGTCGGAAATGCGCACGTCTTCCTGATAGTCGGACAGCGCCACCCACAGGCGCAAAATATCCGCGCCGAATTTATTGATAACGTCTTCCGGCGCCACGCTGTTGCCCAGCGATTTGTGCATGGGGCGGCCGTTTTGGTCCAGCACCATCCCGTGCGTGACAATGTTTTTGAAAGGCGCTACGCCCTCCAAGGTGAAAGACGGAATATAAGAGCTTTGGAACCAACCGCGGTGTTGGTCGGAACCTTCGGAATACACATCGGCCGGGAAGTCCAACCCGCGGTCTTTCAATACCGCCGCCCAAGATACGCCGGAATCCAACCATACATCCAAAATGTCGGTTTCTTTGCGGAAGTCTTGGCAGCCACATTCGCAGGTGTACCCTTGCGGCATTAATTTTTCCACTGGGTCCGTAAACCAAAAATCGGAGCCTTCTTTCATGGCGCGCTCTTTAATAAAGGTAAACAGGTTATGGTCTGTTTGCGCCTTGCCGCATTTTTTGCAATACAAAATGGTGACGGGTGTACCCCAGAAGCGCTGGCGCGACAAGCACCAATCCGGGCGCAGGCCAATCATGGCGCGCATACGTTCTTCGCCGCCGGCCGGGTAAAATTTAACATCTTTTAAGCCGTCCTGCAATTTTTGGCGCAGGCCGTCTTTATCAATGCTCATAAACCATTGTTCCGTAGCGCGGAAGATAATGGGGTTATGGCAACGCCAACAATGCGGGTAGCTGTGCGTGATTTTTTGTTCTTTAATCAGCGCGCCCAGTTCATCCAGTTTTTGCACCATTTTGGGGTTGGCTTCAAAAACGTGCATTCCTTCAAAAATGCCGGCATCTTTGGTATAGCAACCCTTTTCGTCCACCGGGCAGAAAACGTCCAGGCCCCATTGTTTACCGGCGCGGAAGTCGTCCTCCCCGTGGCCGGGCGCGATATGCACAATACCCACCCCGGCATCCATGGTCACAAAGTCCGTCCAGATGATGGGGTTTTCCTTACCGGAAAGCGGGTGTTTGTAGGTGAGGCCCACCAGTTTGGCACCGGGCACTTTGCCGGCTTGGGTCACTTCCAACCCGGTATTTTTTACAAATTCTTCGGCTAATTTTTCGGCCACAATGTAGTATTCGCCCGTTTTGGAGTCTTTCAAAACGGAGTAGTCTTCCGTATTGGAAACGGCCGCCGCCATGTTGGACGGAATCGTCCACGGCGTAGTGGTCCACACCGCTAAAGACACCGGCTTTGAAAAATCCAACTCGCCAAACACTTCCACCGTGGGGTGCGCCAAACGGAAGCGCAAATAAATAGAGGTGGATTCCACATCTTTATATTCGGTTTCCGCATCCGCCAAAGCGGTTTCACAATGCGGGCACCAGGTAATGGTTTTTTGGCCTTTATAAACATAGCCTTTTTCAATCAAATCCAAAAACACGCCAATCGTAATGCCTTCGTAGCGGGGGGACATGGTCAGATAGGGGTTATCCCAATCCGCCTGTACGCCCAAACGCTTAAAACCCTGGCGCTGTATATCAATAAATTTGGCGGCAAATTCACGCGCTTTTTTGCGGAAAGCGGGCACATCCGTAATGTGCTTTTTATCTTGTTTTAATTCTTTAAGCAGCGCCTGTTCAATCGGCAGGCCATGGCAGTCCCACCCCGGCACATAAGGCGTATAACAGCCCATTAATGCCCGGCTTTTAAGCATAATATCCTTAATGGTTTTATCCAATGCGTGCCCAATGTGTATTTTACCGTTGGCATAGGGCGGGCCGTCGTGCAGAATAAAGTGGCGGCCGGCTTCGTTCTTTTTAAGCATAGCCTGGTAAAGGTCCAGTTTCTTCCAAAAATCTAAAATAAGCGGCTCTTTTTGCACCAAGCCCGCACGCATAGGAAAATCCGTCTGCGGTAAAAGTACCGTGGCGGAATATTTATTTTTACTGTTTTTTGCCATGATAAAAAATCACTCCGTATATATATTAAGGATATTTATATTATAGAAAATTTAAGGGGGATAGAAATGCTCTTTGCCTATTAATTTTATTTGTCCGTTTGCTTGTGTAAATATGCGTGCAGTTTGGAAATGGTTTCCCGGCTGACGGTATGCTCCATTTTGCAGGCATCAATATCGGCCGTGCGCGCACTAACGCCAATCACTTCGCGCAAAAAGCGGCTTAAAATAGCGTGGCGGCGCTTGACGTCTTCGGCCACCGTGCGCCCTTGGGGGGTTAGTTCCACGCCCCGGTACGGCTCGTGCCTTAAAAAGCCCATTTTGACTAACGCGGCCACTGCGCCCGTCACGCTGGGGGTTTTTACGCCCAACATATCCCGTATATCCGTAATGCGGGCGCGGCCGTTGTCGTTAGCTACCAACAAAACGGCTTCCAAATAGTCTTCCATATTGGACGATAATTCCTGCACCATATATTCCCCCCGAAAGTTAAGTTATGCTAACTTGTATTATGGCAAAAATCCCCCCGCCGCGGCAAGCACTTGCACTTGGGCAAATTGTTGTTATAATAAAAGTATCCCAGTTAGGAGAATATTATGGACACAAACGCTTATACCGCGCAGTTTTTGGAAAAGTTAATCCAAAAAGACCCCGCCCAACGGGTATTTCATCAAGCCGTGCAGGAAGTTGTTTCTACCCTCACGCCTGTTTTACAGCAAAACCCCAAATATATCAAAGAGCGCATTTTGGAGCGCATTACCGAGCCGGAACGCACCATTATCTTTCGCGTGCCGTGGCAAGATGATAAGGGCGAAATTCACGTCAACCGCGGTTTCCGCGTGCAATACAACAGCGCCTTGGGGCCGTATAAAGGCGGCATGCGTTTCCACGCCACCGTCAACCAGGACGTGCTGAAATTTTTAGGCTTTGAACAGGTGTTCAAAAACAGTTTAACCACGCTTCCGCTGGGCGGCGGCAAAGGCGGCAGTGATTTTGACACCCGCGGCAAAACGGACAGCGAAGTTATGCGTTTTTGCCATTCTTTTATCAACGAACTTTACCACCATATCGGCTATCATACCGACATCCCCGCCGGAGATTTAGGTTGCGGCGCGCGGGAAATCGGCTATATGTTCGGCCAGTATAAAAAACTGACGAACGATTTTACCGGCGCGTTTACAGGCAAAAAACCCAACTGGGGCGGAAGCCTTTTGCGCCCGGAAGCCACCGGCTACGGGGTGGCGTATTTCGCGCAAGAAATGCTGCGCCACAAAGGCGATAGTTTAGAAGGCAAAACGTGCATTATTTCCGGCGCGGGCAACGTGGGCATTTACACCATGGAAAAGCTGACCCAACTGGGGGCCAAAGTGGTGGGCCTCATGGACTACGACGGCAGTATTTACGACGAACACGGCATAGACGAAGAACGCCTGGCATACCTGAAAGATTTAGTATTTGTACGCCGGGGAAGTTTGAAAGAGTACGATAAAAAATTCCCCGGGGCCCACTTTAGGCCCGGCAAAAAAACGTGGGATATTCCGTGCGATTACGCCTTCCCCACCGCATGCGAAAACGAGCTGGACGGGCAGGACGCCCAACTGCTGATTGATAACGGCTGTAAAGGCGTTTGCGAAGGCTCCAATATGCCCTGCACGCCGGAAGCGATAGAGCGCATTAAAGCGGCCAAACTGTTGTATTCCCCCGGCAAAGCGTCCAACGCGGGCGGGGTGGCGGTATCCGGTCTGGAAATGACCCAAAACAGTATGCGCGTATATTGGACCCGCGAAGAAGTGGAAAAATACCTCCAGCGCATTATGAACAGTATTCACCAAAACTGTTTGGAAGCCGCCGCTATGTACGGTATGCCCGGGGATTATATGGCCGGGGCCAACATCTTCGGCTTCAAAAAAGTGGCGGATGCCATGATTGACCAAGGGCTTGTGTGAGACCGCTTGCCCCCGCATTTTGAAACCCCGCACACTATTTAGCGTGCGGGGCTTTTTGCGGCGCGGAAAAATTCCCTTAAAAATCCGCCGGATTTTAGGCGCAAATAAAAAAGGCCCGCGCTCCCAAAGGGTTCGCGGGCCACAAACAACCGATACCCCAGATTCTGTCAACCCTTGCGGGCTGTGATAACCATTACTCTAAGCGGCCTACTTGGTCACGAACGCGGGCAGCGTGTGGACCGGCTTGGCCTTGCTCCATGCGGGGTTTACCGTGCCATAGCCGTTGCCGGCTATGCGGCGGGCTCTTACCCCGCCATTTCACCCTTACCCTTGCGGGCGGTATACTTTCTGTTGCACTTTCCGTCCAGCGGGGATATGGCCCCGCCGTCCCGCCTTTTCAAGCGGCGCACTGCCTTGTGGAGTCCGGAAGTTCCTCCCCTGGAGCCGGAACCGGCCCGGGGCGGTTATCTGGGTTGTTTGTAAATCTTAAAAATTTTACCAAATGCCGCGCACAATTAAAAGCCGCCGAATAAATCCGGCTGTTCGGGCGCTTTGTTTTTTTTGGCGGGCGTGCGCGCTTCCTGCCGCACCACCGGCTTTACTTCCACCCCGTTTACGCTATTATCCGGGGCGGACGGAGTTAAAATTTCTTCGTCTTGCGGCAGGCGGACAATCGGGTTGAAACCCAACGATTGTTTGGCATCCATGGCTTTGTTGGCCAGGGCGTCCGGCGCTTTGTTTAAGTGGCGCAAAACGTGTTGGATGTGGATAGTAAACCGCGCCGCCAACTTGCGGATAACCGCCATGCGGGCCGCTAAATCCGGGTGTTTTATTTTATATTCGCCCAAATACTGCTTAACCAGTAATAAAGAATCGGATTGGATAAATAATTCCGTGGCGCCCAATTCCCCCGCTTTAATCAGGGCCAATTTTAAGGCAGTGTATTCGGCCTGGTTGTTGGTGCAGTGCGGCATAAAATGCCCCTCTTGCGCCAAAATTTTACCCTCCGGGCTGCAAATGACATACGCCGCTGCGCCGGGGCCCGGATTGCCGCGGCTGCCGCCGTCTATATTTATCTTTATTTTCATACGTTATATTTTAGCAAATATACAAAAAATTGCGCCGGCGCCGGCTATATTATCGTATAATAAAAAAGTTATTTATTTTAATAAAAAAGGCAAATACTTATGCTTAAATTCAAAAAAAGAAAATTATTAAAGCTCAAATTAAAATGGGGCCTTTTGCCCGCAGTTATCTGTGCGATTGCGGCGGGCATTGTGTGCGGGTTGTTTTTCCCGCCGTGGCTGACCCGCGTGTTTATTACGGTAAACGGCCTGTTCGGCAATTTTTTAGGGTTTATTATCCCCCTGCTGATTGTGGGTTTGGTGGCGCCGGGAATTGCGGAACTGGGCCGCAGTGCGGGTAAAATGCTGCTTATTACCACCGTTTTGGCCTATGGGTTTACCTTGGCGGCGGGATTTTTCAGCTATGGGGTGGCAGACCTTACTTACCCGTGGATAATTACCGCCGCGGACCGCATTACTTCTTTTGGGCAAGCGGTGGCGCTTAAACCGTACTTTACGATTGCCATGCCCCCGCTTATGGACGTAATGACCGCCCTGGTATTAGCATTTACCTTGGGGCTGGGAATGGCGGTAATTAACGGCACCCGCCTGAAAGGGGCCATGCAGGATTTTAGGGATATTATAGACCATGTGATTGTGGCGGTAATTATTCCGCTCCTGCCGTTGTATATTTTCGGCATTTTTTTGAATATGACGGTTGGCGGGCAGGTGGCTACGGTACTGGGCGTATTTGCCAAAATTATCGTGCTGATTTTTGCCATTACCGCCGTAATGCTGGTGTTGCAATTTACGCTGGCGGGATTGGTGGCGCACAAAAATCCGTTTTCTATGCTTAAAACCATGATGGTTTCCTACATGACGGCTTTGGGCACGCAATCTTCCGCCGCCACTATTCCCGTCAACTTAAAACAGGTGGAAAAATTAGGCGTGCAAAAAGAAATTGCCGGCTTTGTGGTGCCGTTGTGCGCCACCATTCACTTATCCGGCAGTACCATGAAGATTGTGGCGTGTTCCATGGCCATTTTTTTAATGCTGGGCCGCCCGTTGGATTTCGCCCAATATGCCGGATTTATTTTTATGTTGGGAATAACCATGGTGGCCGCGCCCGGCGTGCCCGGCGGGGCCATTATGGCGGCGCTGGGCATTTTGCAAAGTATGCTGGGGTTTGGGGAAACGGAACTGGGGCTGATGATTGCCCTGTATATTGCCATGGACTCTTTTGGCACCGCTTGCAACGTGACGGGTGACGGCGCGATTGCCGTATTGGTAAACAAAATTTACGCCCGCCACCCGGTGATACCGGCGCCCATGCCCCCGCAGGAAACAACCGGCAACCCGCAAGGCGTGCATATCGGATAAAGGCCGTTCTTCCTATCACAAATAAAACACACCCCCGGCACACTTTTTACAGGCCGGGGGTTCTTTTTACTCACAAATTTCCCATTTTTCTATTATGCTTCTTCCAACGGTTTGGGCGGCAGGGTGTCCGGCACCGGGGCCGAAAGCGGAATGGTAAACCAGAAGGTAGACCCTTGGCCCAAACCGGCGCTTTCCACGCCAATCGCGCCGTTGTGCGCGTTTACAATTTCCTGCGCGATGGAAAGGCCCAAGCCCCAACCTTGTTTTTTTACGTTGCGGTCATTACCCGCCTGGTGGAATTTTTGAAAGATTTTTTCCTTTTCCCCATGGGAAATGCCGGGGCCGTTATCGGACACGGAAAAAAACAAATTTTCGTCCTGCGTGTAATAACGCACTTCCACCCGCCCGCCGGTGGGGGCAAATTTAATGGAATTGCCCAACAAATTATTTAGCACTTGCGAAATGCGGAACCGGTCCGCATATACGGTAATTTCTTCCGGGAATTCGTACGTTTGCAAAAAAATGCCTTTTTTCTGCGCATTGACCGCCTGCAACGCCACCACGTCCGTCACCAGGGCATTAAACACAAAGCTCTTAAAATCCATTTTGAATTTGCCGGATTCTATCATGGAAATATCCATCAAATCCGCCATCAGCAAGTTCATATTGTCCGTAGCTTTGATAATGTTATTCAGGGCAATTTGGTCATTGTTGCCCGTACCGCCTTGGGGGTTATCCATCATCAGTACAGATGTAAAACCCTGAATGGAAGAAAGCGGCTGGCGCAAATCGTGCGCGACGATAGACATAAATTTACTGCGGATGTCGTTTAAGCGGTTGAGTTCCTGGTTGGAAAGGCGCAGTTTTTCCACCATGCCTTCCAAAATATTCACTTTGCCGGAAAGTTGCTGTTGCAAAGAGGCAATTTGCTGTTGGTAATTATGCTCCGCTTTCATAATGGTACGGTTCATTTTTTTAAGCACAAATTTGCGCGTTATCCAATACGTCAGCAAAGAAAGCGACGCCGCCACCAACAACGAGTAAGAAACAAACATTTCAAACATACTCATAAGGCTATACCTCTCAATCTATTTTTTCCCCCAGCACTTGTTCCAACCGGGCGCGGGAAACAGCCCCTTCCCGGATTAAATGCGCGGGATGCTGTGCCAAATTAATTACGCTGGAGGCCACCGGGGAAAGCGTGCCGCCTAAAAAAATATAGTCCGCTTTGCCGTCAAACGTTTGCAGAATGTCCTTTTCCTGCGTGAGCGTAGGCTGGCCGTGTAAATTGGCACTGGTGGAGGCCAGCGCCCCCCCCATTTGAGTCATTAATTCTACTAAAAAACGGTTCCCGGGAACCCGGATTCCAAGCGCCGCAAAGCCGCGCAGGAGCGGTTGCCCCGCCGCATTGGCCGGTAAAATAACGGTTAAAGCGCCGGGCCAAAACGCTTGCGCCAGTTTTTGCGCTTGCGGGCCCCACTGCGTAATGGCTTTGGCCTGTTCCACCGTACCCGTTAAAATCTGCAACGCACTGCCTGCCGGGCGGTTTTTAAGGGCGTAAATGCGGGAAATGGACTCCTCGTTAAACGCATAAGTACCTATACCGTATACCGTATCCGTCGGGAATACCGCCACCGCGCCGCGGGCTATATCCTGCGCGGCGCGCGCCAGTTGCACGTCCGTCAAATCGGCGGCGTTAAAAATCTGCGTCTTCATTTTTTTCTTCCTTGTGGGGGCGGTCTATAATCATTACAAATTCCCCCTGCACTTTATGTTTTTTGCCCAATTCCGCCGCCAAACCGGCCGCCGTACCGCGGAGCCATTCTTCGTACACTTTGCTGAGTTCCCGCGCTAAAATAACCGGGGTGTCTTCCCCCAAGGTTTTGGCAATCAGCCCCAACATTTTAATCACGCGGTAGGGCGATTCATACACCACCACCGGGTTGCCCACGCCATACGCGCCGGATAACAATTTGGCCGCGCGCCCGGGCTTGCGGGGCAAAAAGCCCAAAAAGGTAAACGCGCCGCCGGTAATCCCCGCCCCGGCTAATGCACACGCCACCGCGCTGGGGCCGGGCAAGGACGAAACTTTAATCCCCTTTTCCACCGCCGCTTTTACGAGCCGCCACCCCGGGTCGGAAATACACGGGGTTCCGCAATCGGACACCAACGCACACGTTTTGCCGCTTTCCAATACTTCCGTACAACGGCGGATAGAAAAATCGTCATTTTCGTTATAACGGAACGTCGGTTTAGAAATGGCAAAATGGGAAAGTAAAATTTGGGTGCGGCGGGTGTCTTCGCACAGCACGGCATCACACGTTTTTAATACCTCTAACGCGCGCAGGGTAATATCTTGCAAATTCCCGATAGGGGTGGGCACAATATAAAGCATATATAAAGTATATAAAAAAACACGCCGCCAAAAACAAATACAAAAAAATTACCCGCTTATAAAGCGTTATTTTGTAAAATAATAGTTTGTTATTTATATTAAAAAAAGAGGTAAAAACAGGAAGCAATGTCTAGGATTTTATCCAAAATCAAGTTAAACACATTCGCCATTATTTTGGCCATTATCGGCGTAGTAGCCGTTATGACGTGGATTGTGCCCAGCGGCGCGTATGAAAAAATTGAAGTAGACGGCCGCCAAGTAGTAGTTGCCGGAACGTATCACCCGGTGCCCGCCAATCCGCAAGGGTTGTTTGATGTATTAAAAGCCCCCATTCAAGGTTTTTCCAACACGGCGGAAGTGGTGGTATTTCTGCTGGTTATCGGCGGGGTGTTAAGCGTGGTAGAAAAAACCGGGGCCATTGCCGCCGGTATTCAAGCGGCCAGTGCGTTTTTCCAACGCCGCCCGAAACTGCGCTTCTTGTTTATTCCTTTGGGTATTATCACTTTTTCGCTCTGCGGGGCCACCTTTGGCATGTGCGAAGAAGCCCTCATCTTTATCCCTATTTTTATCCCGTTGGCGCTTTCCCTGGGGTATGACTCTGCCCTGGGTACCGCCATTCCGTTCATTGGGGCGGGCGTAGGGTTTGCGGCCGCGTTTACCAACCCGTTTACGGTGGGTATTGCGCAAGGTATTGCGCAAGTGCCGCTGTATTCCGGCATTGGCTACCGCTTTATTATTTGGATTATCTGCACCAGCGTTGTAATTACCTGGTTAAGTTTTTATGCGCGCAAAATCCGCAAAAATCCGCAAGCCAGCCTGACTTATGATTTTGATATTGAAAAACGCAAAGAGCTGAAACTCAACAAAGAAGAAACCCGCATGACCCGCCGCCAAAAACTGGTACTCTTGGCCTTTGGGTTAGGCATGGTCGGGCTAGTAGTGGGCGTATTAAAACCGCAAATTTGCGATATGATTAAAGGCATGTGGGGTGTGGACTTAATGGAAATGCTCCACCTGGAAGCTACCGGCTGGTACATTACGGAAATTGCGGCCTTATTTTTAGGCATCGGCTTCTTGTGCGCCGTCCTCGGCCGGATGAAAATGAGCCAATTTAACGACGCCTTCTTTGAAGGGGTGCGCGGTATGGCGGAAATTGCCATGCTACTCTGCTTTGCGCAAGCCATTGTGCTGATTGCCAACAACGGGCATATTTTGGATACGCTGCTGGAGTATATGTCCGGCATGATTAAACATTTGCACCCGGTGTGCGCCTCTTGGGCGGCGATGGTGTTGCAAACGGTAATAGACTTTTTTATTCCGTCCGGCTCCGGCAAAGCGGTTTTGACCATGCCCATTTTGGCGCCGCTGGCGGACTTAATCGGCATTACGCGCCAAACCATGGTGCTGGCCTTCCAACTGGGCGGAAGCTGGATGAATATGGTAATTCCCACGGACCCCGTGACGATTGCCGCCATCGGCTTTGCCCGCATTGCTTACGGCAAGTGGCTTAAATGGATGTTGCCACTGCTGGTGCTGATGTATTTATTATCTTTTGCTTTATTAGTGCCGCCGTATTTAATGAAGTGGCAATAATTGATTTTTTATCCCGCCGCAATTTTTGGGGCTACACCCCTTGTTTGAGCCGGCGGGATAATTTTATGTAAAACAAGCCGTACCGAAAGAGGAAAACAAAGAAAAAAATGAAAAAACTGCTGTGCAACACTTACTTCCTGGTCTTTACCATTATGCTGTTTGTAGCGGCGCTGACCTGGATTGTACCCACCGGCCAATACAACCGTGTGGAAAAAGACGGTAGAACCTATGTACAAGCCGGCTCCTACCATAAAGTATCCGCCAATCCGCAAGGTATCGGCGTATTAAAAGCCCCCGTGGAAGGGTTCACCCAATGCGCGGAAATTATTGCGTTTATTTTAGTGGTAGGCGCACTGTTTACCGTCATTGAGCGTACCGGGGCCATTAATACGGTCATCAAAAAAATAAGCTATTTCTTTTCCAACCACCCCCAATACCGCAAGTTTTTTATTCCTGCGTGTATGTTTATGTTCTCGTTGTGCGGGGCGCTGTTTGGTATGGAAGAAGAAACACTCATTTTTATTCCCATATTTATCCCGCTGGCTATTTCCCTGGGGTATGATACCGTGGTGGGAATGTCCATTCCGTTTATCGGGGCGTTTACGGGCTTTTCGTCCGCGTTCGTCAACCCGTTTACGGTGGGGATTGCCCAAACCATTGCCGAACTGCCCATGTATTCCGGCTGGGAACTGCGCCTGGGCATTTGGTTTTTGTTTACCGCGGTAGTGGCTACCTTCTTCAGCATTTACGGGGAACGTATCCGCAAAAACCCGACCAAAAGTTTAACCTATAAAATGGATTTGGAAAAACGCGCCGAACTGCAAGTGATTAACGACGTAGTGGTGGACGATTCTTTCCGCCTGACCCGGGCGCACAAACTGGTGTTGGCCTCGTTTGCGGCGGGTATGGGCATCCTGTTTTTCGGCATTATCAAATACCAATGGTATATGACGGAAATTGCCGCCGTATTTTTGGGCGTGACGGTTGCCGCCGCGTATTTTGGCAAACTTACCGTCAACCAAAGTACGGATGCCATTATTGCCGGGGCGCAATCCATGGTAAGCGTATGTATTTTAATGGCGCTTGCGCGCTCCATTGTAATTGTGGCCACCAACGGCTATATTTTAGATACGTTCCTGCACTCCATGACTAAAAGTATCGGCATGTTGCCGTCCGTTTTGGCTCCGCAAGCTATGTTTATCATCCAAACGGTACTTAACTTTTTTATTGCCTCCGGCTCCGGACAAGCGGTTTTAACTATGCCGATTATGGTTCCGCTGGGGGATTTGGTGGGTGTATCGCGCCAGGTGGTTATTTTGGCCTATCAGTTTGGGGAAGGTTGGGGCAACCCGATTATCCCCACGGCTCCCGTCACCATGGGCGCCTTGGCCTTGGCGGGGATTTCCTACCCCCAATGGGTAAAATGGTTTATGAAGCTGGAACTCATTTTGATTGTTTTATCCATGCTGGTACTTATCCCGGCGTATTATATTTGGTAAAATAAAAGGGGTCCTTCGGGACCCCTATTTTTTGAAGGATGTACCTATGCTTCCCCAACTAACCACCTTAACTTATTTGGCCTGGCAAGACTGGACCGTATTTTTTTTAATTTTGGCACTTACGGCCGGCGTGGCTGTTTACGGCAATATCCGCTTGAAAAAAGGCGGCAACAAAGCCCTGGATTACCTGCTGATGGGCCGCCGCCTGACACTGCCCCTGTTTGTAGCCACCCTGGTAGCCACCTGGTACGGCGGTATTTTCGGCGTGAATGAAATTACGTTTAACTACGGCATTTACAACTTTGTGACACAAGGTGTTTTTTGGTATGCGGCGTATATTATTTTTGCCTTGTTTATTGCCAACAAAGTGGCGGCCTACCAGTCCGTCACCCTGCCGGATTTAGCCGGGCGGATGTTCGGCCCCAAAGCCGCCAAAACCGCCGCTATTTTTACATTTTTTTATATTACCCCCATCGCTTATGCGTTAAGTTTGGGGATGTTCTTAAATATGGTGTTTGGTATCAGCATTTTGCAAGGCATGATACTCGGCACGCTGTTTTCGTGCTTATACTCGGTATGGGGCGGGTTTAAGAGTGTGGTATTTTCCGACGTGGTGCAATTTACCGTAATGTGTTTGGCGGTACTGCTGGTGGCATTATTTTCCGTACATACCTTTGGCGGGTGGAGCTTTTTGAAAGCGAACTTGCCGCCCGGGCATTTTACCTTAACCGGCGGAAACGGCATTATGAACACGCTGATTTGGGGCTTTATTGCGTTATCCGCACTGATTGACCCCAGTTTCTACCAACGCTGTTTTGCGGCAGAGTCCCCGGCGGTTGTAAAAAAAGGCGTTTTAATTTCCACCTTTATTTGGTTTTGTTTTGATTTATGCACCACGGCGGGCTCCCTGTACGCGCGGGCCTTACTGCCGGATGCCCAACCCGGGGAAGCCTACTTCTTTTACGCCATACAACTGTTGCCCACCGGGTTGAAAGGCTTGTTTGTGGCCGGCATTTTAGCCATTATTTTATCCACCTTAAATTCCTTTTTGTTTATTGCGTCCAATACGTTAAGTTTTGACTTATTAAGAAGCCGCTTCAAAAATGTGGTATTATCCAACCGTATTTCCCTGTTTGCCGTGGGAGCACTGGCGGTGGTGGGGGCGGCTGTTTTTAAGGGCAGTTTTAAGGAAATTTGGCTCACGCTGGGCTCGTATTTTTCGGCCTGTTTATTGGTGCCTATTTTAATGGGCTACCTTTTCCCGGGGCGCATGACGGATAACGCCTTTGTGACGGCCTCCCTTACCAGTGCGGCCGGAATGACCCTCTGGCGTTTTTTGCCGGTATTCTTGCGCCACGCTCAGAATGATTTTGGCCGGGGCTTATCCGGCACGGCCCAAACATTAGACCCCTTTTACATCGGGCTTCTTACCGGCCTGGCCGTTATTTTTATATACTGTTTAGGGAACTATGCAAAACCTGTCAAACGTATTACTTATCGGTAATGGCACCTTGCCCGGGGCCGCATTGTTAGAACGCCTGGCCCGGCAAGCCACCTTTATTTTAGCCGCGGACGGCGGGGCCGACAAAGCCCGCGCGGCGGGCATACAGCCGGACCTGGTAATTGGGGATTTAGATTCCCTGGCCTCCGCGCCGGAGCAAGTGTTGCGGGTGCCCCGCCAAGATAATACCGATTTGGAAAAAGCCCTGGATTGGCTCACAGCCCACCGCGCCGGGCGCGTGTGCATTGTGGGCAGTGTGGGCGGACGGTGGGATTTTTCTATTGGGAATTTTCTATCCGTTTATTCTTATTTGCCCGCGCTGGATATTTATTTTGCCGGGGACGGCTGGAAAATTTATCCGCTTGTGCAGGACACGCAAAAGGCCGTGCGGCCGGGGGCGCGGGTGAGTTTAATTCCGTTTACCGCCTGCACCCGGGTAAATTTGAGCGGCACGCAATACCCCTTAACCAATGCACAACTGGCCCTGGGGCACACCGGGCGCACCTTGAGCAACTGCGCACAACAGGCGCAAATAACCGTGCAGTTTGAAAGCGGCTTTATGCTTTTGTATATAGAAGATTAACAGGCCTATTACCGAAAAAGCCTCCCGTTGGGGAGGCTTTTTTGCGTGGTACGGATAAAACCAAAACTTAAAAGTGTTTCTTGCGGAATTTTTGGGCCGGTTTCCAGCCGCCGCCCGCCGCCTGAACCACATACGCGCGGGCTTTTTCCGTTTGACCCAACGCCCAATAAACAAGCCCCAAATGATAGGCAATTTCCGGGTTTTCGTTCACAAAAGCGGGGTCAATCCCCTGTAAAATATCCAACGCGCGCGCATATTCCCCGCGCCGGTAATACACCCACCCCAGCGTATCCTGGAAAGAGCCGTCCTGCGGTTGCAAGGCTAACGCTTTTTCCGCCATTTTTTGGGCTTTTTCCAACCGGGTATTGCGCTGGGCCAAACTGTACGCCCATAAATTATAAGCCGGGGCATTATCTTCTTCCTGCGCCAGAAGGGCTTGCAGTTGGGTTTCCATTTCTTTATATTTTTTTAAGCTCTCCAGCGTAAACGCATACGCCAGGCGGGCATCCGCATATTCCGGGCGGGCCGCCAGTATTTTTTTAAGCACCCGCGCCGCCGCACGGTGTTGGCCGGCATCTTGCAAAGCCAACGCATAAAAATAGCCTATTTCCACACTGCCGTCAAACTGTTTATAGGCTTGTTTTAAGGTGTCCAACGCGGCTTGGGAATGGCCCATTTTTTGTTGGTAAAAACTGGCTTGCAGCCACTTGCCGGAATTTTTATTATAATCCGCCGCGGCCTGCAAATACTTGAGCGCCTGCGGCCAATCCTGCCGTTGTTCGGCCAGCATAGCCAAAAAATAGTTGGCGTTTACATCCCCGGGGTCTATTTGGGCGGCTTTTTGGTAATATTTTTGGGCGTTTTCCAAATCTTTCCCCACCAGATAAACGGAGCCCATGCGCGTATACATATCCGCACTTTGATAGCCCAATTTTTCCAGTTGTTCGTACTCGCGCAACATAAAAAAGAAGTTGGAAGTCCGCTCAAACAGTTCCGCGCGCCCCAAGTAGGCATCTTCGTAAGCGGGGTCTAAATCGGTGGCTTTGTTGTAAAAGGTTAAGGCTTGTTGCGGGTCTTTCATCCGCCAGTAGTGTTTGCCGAGTTCCACATACACCGCAGGCGCAAGCGCGGGCACTTTTTCCGCCAGGTTTTGCATTTCTTCCACGGCTTGCGGGGTGCCCTCGTACGCCAACAGCAGTAAATACTGGTATGCAATACGCGCATCTTCGGGCGACAATTCAAGCGCTTTTTGGTAGGCTTCTTTGGCGGCGGACACTTGTTGCTGTTTTAACAGATAAGCGGCCCGCACCGTCCAATCGTCTTCGTCCGCTTCGGGCGTGATAAAATCGGCATATTTTTCCACCTCCGGCAGGCGGTTTTGCATAATGGCGGTGGCTACAATATTGCGTTTGAGATAGGCCGAATCCGGCGCCAAAGAAAGGGCTTTTTCAAACAAAACAAGGGCCTCGGGGGAGTTATCCCGCTGGGCATACAACCCCTCTACAAAGGTTTTATACAGGGCGGCCTCGCGCGCGCTTTGCGGCCCTAACTTAAACGCCCCCGCAGGCAGGGCGAGCAATAACAAAAATACCCAGCAATATTTCATAGCATTTTCCCCATTAAAAGCGCATCTGCGGAGCCGTAAAATTGCTTCCGCCGCCCCAATACGGTAAACCCGGCGCGCCGGTACCAGGCTTGTGCCGGGAAATTTTGCGCGTGAACTTCCAGCGTAATACGCTTTACGCCGCGTGCGGCCAATGCGGCCAGGAGTTGCGCCATTAATGCCGTGGCAACCCCGCGGCGGGTAAACGCCGGGTCTACGGCAGCGTTTAGAATTTCGGCCTCATCCGCGGCGTAGCGGGCGCAAATAAAACCGACGGTTTTTTGTCCGTCACGCGCCGCCCATATTACGGCGCACGGTTGTTTTAATTCCCCCGCAAAGCCGTCTTCCCCCCACCCGGCGGCAAACGGTTGCCGGGCCTCTATGCGGGCCAACTCCTCCGCTTTGGCGAAAACAGCCGGTAAAAATTCCATATTATTTACCTAATAGTTCAAAGCGGGCCGGTTTCAAGTATAGAGGCTCCAACGCATCTTTTTGGTATGCGTCATTTTGCGCCACCGCCACCAAAGTTTCCGGCCGCACAATACAATCCTTAAAATCCGCCAAAGTATAGCGTCCTTCCAGTAAAGTTTCCAACGGCGTATGCTCTTTATCGGCCCCGGCCACAAAAAGCGGCTCCTTGCGGGCGGCCAAACGCGCCAATAATTCTTCGCGCGAGAGCCACTGGGGGGCCTCGCTTTGCGCATTAAAAATTTGCAGGAAGTATTCTTCCCTAAATGCGTGCCACACCACCGCCAAAGAGCCCGCCGGGTTTTGGGCTTTCCACGTTAAAAAGCGTTTACTGGCGGCCACTTGCAGGCGCACGGCTTCAAACACCGTTATTCCGTACACCTTAGCCCCGCTTAAATATTTAAGCATAGATGCAAACGTAAGCGAAATGCGTATGCCGGTAAAACGGCCCGGGCCGCGGATAATGGCCACTTTGGCGGTGTGGGTTAAATCCGCCCCCGCCTTGGTTAAAAGCTGTTTTAATACAGGGAATAACAGCCGCTCCTGCTTGACCCCTTTGCGGCGGGACGCATACTTTTTGCCGCCCCGCTCCACCACGGCTACCAACGGGGAAGACGACGTATCCAACCCAATAATTACATCTTTGATACCCGGCATAATTCCTCCAGTAAATGTTCGCTGACGCGGCCAAACGCGGAGAGTTTAATTTCCCGCTCATCCCCGCCGCGCAGTATAAAATCCATTTCCAGCCTGTCGGCCGGCAGCATTTGGGCAATGGGGTCCGGCCATTCGGCCAAAATAATGGCGCGTTCGTCTTCCAGCATTTCTTCAAAACCCAAATTAAAAACTTCGCCCTCGCTCAAGCGGAACAAATCTATATGAAACAACTTAACGTGTTTGTTTTTGTATTCTTTCATTAGGCTGAAACTGGCGCTGACCGGGGAACTTTTAAGCCCCAACGCCGCCGCCACGCCTTTTACAAACACCGTTTTGCCCGCGCCAATCGGCCCGCGCAAAAAAATAATTTCCCCCCCTTTTAATACTTGGGCAAACCGCCCGGCCAGGGCCGTGGTTTGCGCGCGGGAGCAGGTTAGTAGAGTTGCTGTTTTCATTAACGCACCGTTTTGATACACACCACGCGGCCATTTATTTCCACGCGGTCTTGGTTGCCGGGGTCCGGCGTTTCTTTTCCGTCCACGGCAAACACATATTTATAATCTCCGCCCGTAAGCGCTACGGACGTTTCAAAATACCCTTTGCGGTATTTGGTTAAAGTGATGGGGTCTTTGCCCCAACGGTTAAAATCCGCCAACAGCTCCACTTTTTGCGCTTGGGGAGCCGTAATAAAAAACCGGCGGTATTTTACTTCCGTATTAAAATTATTTTTGGGCGGGCGGGTTTGCGCCAGCACGTCCTCTTTTTTAACGGGAGCCACCTGCGCGGCACTTTCCAACGTGTTGCGGGTATAGGTATAAAAATCTTCCGCTTCCACAAAAAACCAGAATAGCGCCAGCGCCATTAAAATCAAAAAAACGGCAAATAAAACACCGGGTTTTTTGATTTCAATTTTCTTCATATAAAAAGCTCCTTAAATAAAACTCCGCGCCCAAACTTTCCGCCAACGCCTTTACGGCCGGGGCATCGGCGCCGGTTTTATCCACACAACTGGCCACCACTTTATCAAACCCGGCCTGGCTGCAACACAAAATAAACTCTTTCACGCCGGAAAAGCCGTCCTCATACCCGGGGGCCGGGCGCACAATTTTGCGCCAGGTGGCTTCGTCCTGCGCGTTTAGGCTTACATAAATTTTATCAATAACTCCTTTTAACAGCGGCACAATATTTTGATTATTTATCATATTGCCCAAACCGTTCGTGTTCAGGCGGATTTTGAACGGCGCAAACAACGCCTGCGCCTGCCACCCTTTTAAGGTTTTGGCAATCAACAACAGTTCATTCAGGCGCATGGTAGGCTCCCCATAGCCGCAAAAAACCACTTCCTGCACGGGGGCGGCTTTCATTTCCTGCTCCAGCACCTCCAGCACTTGGCGGGCGGTGGGCTCTTGCCCGTTCAAATTAAGGTTGTAGCCGTTAAATTGCATATTCCATTTGGTTTTAATGCAAAAAGCACACAAATTGGGGCAACGGTTGGTAAGGTTGATGTATAAAGCATCTTTGAACCGATAGACGGTTTTGGGGGCTTCAAATTGTTTCACTGGGGGTACCTCTCTACCAATGGCGGAAGGGGAGGGATTCGAACCCTCGGTAAGGAAGACCCTACATCAGTTTTCAAGACTGACGCCTTAAACCACTCGGCCACCCTTCCCAAACCATTTATTATATTTTATTAATTTTTGGGCTCTTGCGCGCGTTTTACCGGATAAAAGTTAAATTTATACAATATATATATGCCTACAAATTTAATTCTATTGGGAACCGGCAACGCACTGGTGACCCGCTATTACAATACTTGCTTTGCTTTGCAAAACAACAACCAATACTTTTTGACGGACGCCGGCGGCGGCAACGGTATTCTGGCCCAGCTGGGAAAAGCCCATATTGCCATGGAAAACATCCGAGCCCTGTTCCTTACCCACGGGCACACGGACCATATTTTAGGCGTTATTTGGGTGATTCGCTTGGCGGCATCCCTGTTTGTGCGGGGCAAACACCCCGGGCTGACGATTTACTGCCATGACGAATGTGCAGAAAAACTGCGCGCGTTCTGCCGCATGACACTCACCGCCAAACTGCAAGCCGTACTGGATAACGGCGTGCGCTTTGCCGTGCTTAAAAACGGGGATTCTTTCCAAGCGGCGGGCTTTAACTGCACCGCTTTTGATATTTATTCCACCAAAACCAAACAATTCGGCTACCGCGCCACCCTGCCGGACGGCCAAACGCTTGTTTGTTTGGGGGACGAACCCTATAACCCGCTCTGCCAACCATACGCGCAAAATGCGGATTGGCTGATGAGTGAGGCGTTTTGCCTGTATGGGGAGCGCGAGCAGTTCAAACCTTATGAAAAGCACCACAGCACCGCGCTGGATGCGGCCCGCACGGCCCAGCAATTAAACGCCAAACACTTAATTTTGTACCACACGCAAGACAATCACCCGGCGCAACGCAAAGCCTTATACACCGCCGAGGCGCGGCAGGCGTTTTCCGGCCCGGTGTATGTGCCGGAAGACTTGGAAACTATCACGCTGTAAAGCAAAAACTCCCCTAGATTTGGCTTGGGGAGTGTGTAAATAAAGGAAGTTTATTTTTCCAAGGGAACAATTTTATAAGAATCATTGTTCCGTTGTTGCCTCATCTGGGTGGTTTTAGCAAGCCGTTTATACCGGTTAGAATTTGGATATTTATCATGTATAGCTTCAGGAATGCGTTTTTCTATTAGAACTTGCAAGAGTTGAGCGCCCGCCTGTTCATAGTTTGTTGTTTCTGTGGTTGGTTTCTCCCATTTTACCGTAGGATTTATTTGATGAACCAACTCAAAGGCCGCTTTTTGTGCCGCAATAAAACTACCGGAACCAATCATCCCAAGGTTATGCTTTTGTCCGGCCGCGTCTTCAATATCCGTCAAAACCGTAATAAAAAGCGTTTGCTTATTGGGGTTGGCAATACGGCGTGCCCAAAAATCTGCCAACGGAAGTATGTGATGCCCCTTGTCCGGCCGCGCAGACACAATATTTACAGGCATATTGCCCGCTAACATATTTTCAACAGCACCGCCCGAATGTGCCTTGAATTTGGATAGCACTACCACTACCTCTTTATTCATAAGATTTTGTTTGTACTGCTTAAGGCTCTTTAATGCCAAACGGCAAACGGCGGACGGGTACCACGGTTGAGATTGGCATTGTTTATCCGGCATATTCTCCCGCCAATCTTCGTCATAACACAAGCACGGCCAAAAACGAAAATTATGCCAATGTGCAACCGGAGAATTTTTATCCGTATTTGCACGGTAGTGCAAATTAGAGTCTCCCCCCAACACTTGAGCCAAACTTCGGGGGATATCCGGCAAAAGGGCATCAGAAGACTCTTTATCATACACGAGGATACTTTCATCCCCATTGATTAAAAAAGAATCGGCAGCATATTCATGGATATAAGGCTTGCCCGCCAACGCGGGAGCCAGCTTGCGATACAGCTTTTTAAGCCCTTTTGGTGAAATATCTTTAGTAAGATAAACGGAAGTCTTCGGTAAAACTAAATTCTCTTGCGTATTTCCTGCCCAAAGAGGCGGCATCATTAAAAGCATACCAACCAATACCGGCAATACGGTTTTAGTCATAGAAACCCTTGTCATATCTACGGCTTTTCTTACACATTCTTTAGCCACAATACTGGTGGAAAAATAGCGCTCTGCTCCTGTGTTCAATTTATCATTGTATTTCATAGCACCCTTCCTGATTTGAATTTTAATTTCTTAACAGTCCGGCGTAAAAACTTCTTTTACTCCCATAAAAATTGGTCAGGCTTTCCCAATTATTTACTGCCGAATTTATCCAAAATAACGTGCAAGGCGGTTTTATTAGCCAGTTCCGTTTGCGGGCCGACGACGGCGTCTTCCAAACGGCAGTTGGTCAGCTTGGCCCCGTACGCCACGGACACATAGGGCCCCAACGTGCAACCGCTTACCTGCGCGGAAGGGTCAATCCAACACGGCGGGATAATCCGGTTATTCAGCTCCGCCTGTTCCGGCACGGCGGCATGGCGCGTGAGGAGCATTTGGTTAGTTTTCAGCAAAATTTCCACCGTGCCGCAATCTAACCAATCGTTCATCGGCACCGGGGCAATAGAAACGCCTTTTTGGAGCAGTACGGAAAGTGCATCCGTCAGTTGGATTTCATTTTTTACCGTTTTGCCGGAAGCAATTACTTCCGCCAACGCCTCAAAAAGCTGTTTGGAATCCAAAAAAGAATACGCCCCAATCAGCGCCCAATGGGACGGCGGATTATCCGGTTTTTCCACAAACCCGGTAATGCGGCCTTTTTCTATTTTAGCCACCCCAAAACGGCGCGGGTCGTCCACCTTTTTAAGCCCCACCGCGTTTTGCCCGCCAAACACCATGGGGCGCAAATCTCCGTCCACAATCGTATCGCCCAATAAAATAAAACACGGGCCGGACACCACATCTTTAGCCAAATACACCGCGTGGCCCAAACCGCGCGGCTCCGGCTGTTCCACAAACACGGCCTCCAACTGCGGGTAGCGCTGGCGGACAAACTCCACAATGGCTTCTTTGCAGTGCCCCACAATCAAAACTACGCGCCGGATTCCCAGCTCTTTCACTTGGTCCAAAATATGGCCCAAAATGGGTTTCCCCGCCACGCAAAGCATGGTTTTGGGGATATTGCGGGTAAAAGGCATTAAGCGCACGCCTTTACCTGCGGCGGGAATAATGGCGGTAAATGATTGCATTTATCTCTCCTTACCGGGCAGAACGGCCGGTTTGTTTTAATAAATTTTGGTAGTTTTCCAACTGGGGTTTATAGCGGGCCCACGCGTCCTGCGGGGTGACGTCGGAACGGTACGTCCAGTTGGTGTCGTCCACAATGCCGGGCACGTTTACGCGCTCCAAAGTGCCGGTAATATCCTGCCAGGAAAACAGCGTCAAGGCGGAGCCGGACCCCAACACCCGCGCCAAAATGGCTTTTTGGGTGTCTAACGTAAACGGCACATTGCCATCCGTTTTTTGGGCGGAAATCATTTCCCACATATTGGCGCGTTCCTGCGGGGGCATGGCCTCCCACCAACCGCGCAGGGTTTGCGTGTCGTGCGTGGACGTGGTGGCTAAAGAAACCGCCGGATAGCTGCGCGGTTCGCGGTAATAGCCGTTGTCTTCACGCTCCCAACACAATACTTTATAACCGGGGATACGCAAGTCCACCAGCATCCGCCGTACATAATTGGGAATCACGCCCAAATCTTCCCCCACCGGCAGGCGGCCGCCGCACACGTCCAACACCATGCGTAAAAAGTGATACCCGCGGTCTATTTGGTTCTGCTCGCCCTGCACATCAAAAGCGCCTTGCTCGTCCCCGGGGGCAAAAACGTAAGTGCGGTAAAAACCCACCAAATGGTCCAGCCGGAACATATCATACAGTTCCACCGCGCGGCGGATTTTGCGTTTCCACAGGTCTAACCCGTGCGCGTGCTGATACGGCCAGTCATACGCCGGCAGGCCCCAGCGCTGCCCGCCTTTGGAAAATTGGTCTGCCGGAGCGCCGATTTCGTACTCCACCCGGTAATTTTGGCGTTCGGCCCATACTTCGGCGCTGTCTAAATTGGTGCCGAAAGGAATATCCCCAAACAGGTAAACGCCCTTTTCCTGCGCGAACGCTTTGGCGCGGCGGAGCTGTTGGTCCAGCACCCATTGAACATAGGCAAAAAAGCGCACATATTCGCGGTATTGGCTTTCAAAAGCGTTTACGGCCGACGGAACGGCATTTTTCAGCTCCTCGGGCCAGGCCGTCCAACTCTGCCATTTATAAAATTCTTTCAGCGCGCGGAACAAACTGTACGGGCGGAGCCAACTGTTATTGGCGGCACAGTACGCACTAAACGCGCGCGCACGCGGGGTATCGGCCGCTTGTTCCTGCTCCAAAAAATGTTGGTATCCCAGCCACAGCGCTTTTAATTTGGCTTGTTTTACCGGGCGGATAGGCGCTTTGGAAGAATTTTTCCATTGGGCCAAATCCGCCTGTAAAGTTTTAAGATATTCCTGCGCGGCGGGGCTGGCGGAAATATCTTCCACGCGCTCTATGCAAACGTACACCGGGTCCAGCGCAAAGGCCGTCATGGCGGAATAAGGGCAGGTTTCGTTCGGGGCGGTTTCCTGCAAGGGGAGAATTTGTACAAATTTGGCTCCCAAAGAGCCTAAAAAGTCCGTCCATTCTTCCAGGCTGGCAAAATCGCCCACGCCCCAATCCGCATGCGTTTTCATGGCCGAAAGCGGCAACAACACCCCGTTAGAGCGGGCAGAAAGCAGTTCGTCTTGAATCGTTTGCATGGCAGGCCCCGGAGTTATTTTTTGGCAATCGCTTCAATTTCCACCGCACTGCCTTTGGGCAAAGCCACTACCTGAAACGTGCTGCGGGCGGGCGGGTTTTCCTTAAAAAAAGAGGCGTAAACTTCGTTCATTTCGGCAAATTGGGTTAAATCCGTTAAAAAAACGGTGGTTTTTACTACTTGGCTTAAATTGGAGCCGGCTTCTTTAAGGATATTTTCCAAATTTTTCAAAATCAGTTCCGTTTGCACACGCACGGAGCCGTTGTAAATTTCGCCCGTGACGGGGTCAATAGGCAACACGCCGGAAGTAAAAATAAAGCCGGAGTCTTCTATCGCTTGCGAATACGGCCCGATGGCTTTGGGAGAATTAGAAGAATTAATTACTTTTTTCATAAAAATAAAACCTCTCTTATAAATAAATGCGGGCAAAAAACCGCTATTAAGTATATGGTATAAAACCCCCGGCGCGCCGTCAACCCTGGGGCGCAAAAGCGGTTTTTACCCCTACAAAAAAATATTGCACACAAAAAATAAAACTGCTATAATTATTTATGTGATGGTTATGCCGGAAGTAAATAAAAAAATATTTCTTGCGCATAATAAAAATTTTTAGTACAATATTTATGTTGGGTTTAACCCGATGCAGATTAGACCCAAGAAGTTATTTGACTGTTTTTTTGCGCTCGTAGCTCAGTGGTAGAGCATCCGCCTTTTAAGCGGGGGGCCGTGAGTTCAAGTCTCACCGGGCGCACCATTTTTTTAACCTTCGCCAGAAGGTTTGTAGTAAATGCCCTCTTCGTCTATCGGTTAGGACGTCGGATTTTCAATCCGAAAAGGGGAGTTCGATTCTCCCAGAGGGCGTTTTTTATTTCTTAGCCGTAGTCTTTTTACTATCCAGGGGGGGCCAAATCCGCCCCTTTTTTGTTTTCTGTGGCAGAGGGCGCTTTAATAAGGCGTAAGGCGCTTTCACAATGCGCAGGGTGCTTTCACAATGCGCTTTGTGCAAATGCTAAAGAGGGCCTTTTCCACGGTGGCAGGAGTGGGCACCTAGCAGGTTTTTAATCCGGGGCCAAAGCCGCCCCTTTTTTGTTCCCCCCGCGGGCATTTTATATAATAAGCGTATGAGATACATTCTATTTTTACTTTTCAGTTGTTTTTGCTTGGGCGCGTGCAGCTCCGTTATGCCGTACAAAGACCAAAATTTGGATTATTTGTACAGTATTCAAAAAGATTTTGCCGCCTATAAAGGCGCCGTGGTGGCCTTTAATGGGGAAGTGGCCGGCGTGCGGGAAACCACCCAAAATATGCGCCTTATTTTACGCATAGATACCCCCCTTTATTATTATGCCACCGGGAAAGGCAACAATTTATCGTACGAAATGATTTATGTGCGCTTTACAAAAGACGTTCCCCGCCCCACCGCCATTATACAAGGCCACAAATTAAAAGTATTGGGCCGCGTGGACGGGTACGAAAAACGCCAAGACACTTACACCGGCAAAACGCTGGGGGTGGTGCGTTTAGACGCGATTGCCTTGGCAGACCGCACCACCGGGAAAGATTTTATCCGGCAGGATGCGCCCTCTAACGCGCTGTACCAATCTTGGAAAGCGGGGAAACTATTTTTTGAAGAATCGGCCGAGTCCGTTTTGCGCGCGTTTCCGCCTGCTCCCACGCCGGAGCCAAAACCCAAAGCCGTAAAACCTGTTAAAAAAACGCCTAAAAAGGAAACGCCCAAACCGGCCGTTATTCCCCCCGCCGCCGGGATTGTGTTTGACGAAGAAGAACCGCCCTTTATTTTACCGCCGGACCCCCAAGCGCCGGAGGAGCCCCAAGCACCCAACGCGGCAGAACCAACCGCGCCCGAGCCCGAAAGCCAACCGGGCAACGCGGCTTTAATGAACAATCCCGCCGAGGGAAAAGAAACCGAAGAAAAAACGACTCCAAGCACATCTGCTAATGAACAGGCAGGAAAAGCCGCGCTAAACAAAACTACCGGGGAACAAACCGCGGACAACGCTACGCCGGGCAAGGCCAATGAGGAACAAACCGGGGAAAATGCCGCGCCTAAAGCCGACAAAGAGAAAGCGGGACAAACCGACCTAAACAAAGCTGACGAGAAACAAACGGAAGAACCGACCGCGCCGGGCAAAGCCACCGGGGAACAGGAGGCAGAACAAGCCGACCTAAACAAAGCTGACAAGAAACAACCGGAAGAAAAAGCCGCAAACGCCGCCGCGCAAAAATCTGCCACGCCCCAAACCTCCGCGCAAAATGCTACGGCCGAGGGCCACCATCCGCAGGGCGCCGCCACCCAGGCACAGGCCGCCGCGCAAACCCCTTTGCAAGCGCCCGCCGCTCCCCAAACAGGGGCGCAATCCACGCAAGGAACAGAGCCGCACTCCGCGCCCGAAAAGGCCACCCCGGCACCAGAAAATACGCGCCCCCAATAAACGCAAACCAAACAAGCGGGCGCGCCTAAAAGTGGCACTCCACACCCAAATCAAATTCCACTCTATAAATTTTCACAGGCGCGGGGGCGCACACAAAACAAAATTCACCTTATAAAATTTTAGGCCCAATCCGGCGCGGCCCCCGGTTAAAACACAAAAATTTCACGCTATACCAATTTACCCCAAATTCTGCGCGGGGTGCGTACAAATCAAATTCCACCCTACAAATTTTTACATCAACCCCTGTGCGGGGGGTTAATGAGAGCATAAAAAACCCCGCCCGAAGGCGGGGTGTAAAACTTACTAGGCGTCCTATCAATTAGTTGGCGACAGGAGCGGTGCAAGCGGAGGAAGAACCGTTGTTGCAGCAAGAAGCCACCGGGTTATCAATACCGCAGAAGTCCGCGCACAATTCCTGTCCGGCAGTATTGGTACCGTTGCAGGTGACGTTGTCGCCCTGATAGTAGCGTACCAAGTTATACTGGTATTGCAAGTTGCCGGTGGACGCATGGCGGGTAGCCGTAGCTCTACCACCGGTAAAGTCGGTACCGGTCAAAGCCACAGCAAAACCGTTGCCGTTAGCACCGGTGGTCGGGTTGCCTTTCGTATAATAGGTGGAACCGCTGGAATCTTTCGGAGAGACGTCCAAGCCTTTGTAGTTCGTCGTGAAGCTGTTGCGTTGCAAGAATTTGCGGCGCTGAGCTTGGGCAATGCTGCCGAGCAAGGTGTCGGCTTCCGTCATGCGGGAGCGTTCCACCGCTTTGAAGTACTGCGGCATGGCCATAGCGGCCAAAATACCAATGATTAAAACCACTACGAGCAGTTCAATCAAGGTAAAACCTTTCTTATTGTTCATAAAACCTCCTACAGTTTTATATATAATTTTGCAGCCATAGCGGCTACTTTATTAGTTTAGCAGTCAAAAAAAGCCTTGTCAAGACCTTTGGGGACCTATTTTTTTGTGCTTTGTCTAACTACCCTAGTAAACACTATATACTGCAAAAACGGTTTACAACGCCGGAACGTCCCCGGCGGGTTCTTCCTGCTCGGCGGTGTTATCCGCGCCGCTAAGGGCGCTTTCCTGCGGCGTATTTTCCCATTGCGCGGCGGTGTTATCCACGCCGCTAGGGGCGCTTTCCTGCGGCGTATTTTCCCTTTGCGCGGCGGTGTTATCCGCGCCGCTAGGGGCACTTTCCTGCGGCGTATTTTCCCTTTGCGCGGCGGTGTTATCCGCGCCGCTAAGGGCGCTTTCCTGCGGTGTATTTTCCCCCGGTGCAGGCTCCTGCGGCACAAAAGATTCCGCCTGCAAATACTGCTCCAGCCGCTTGCAAAAACGCTCGCTCTGCGGGGTTTGTGCCTCGCACCGGGTGGGCCCATAAGGCAACATCCGGCGCAAAACATATTCAAACCGCCCGCCCACGCGCCGCGCTGCCACAAAAGCGGTTTCCTGCGGCCCGGGTGCCGGCTCCAAGCGCACAATATAGCCTTCCGGCTCCGGCTTGCCGTGCGGCCCCATAAACGTAAAATACATTTCCGCCGGGGTGCCCTCCACCGGGCGGTATAAAACGCCCAGCGCGCGCGGCACGCTTAACAGCGGGGCCAACGCCCCCCACTCCGCCGTAAAGCGTCCGTTCATCCGGGCAAAGGCTTCCTGCGCCAGCTGTACATCCGCCAGTAAGGCATCCATATCCGCGGCGCGCTTTTTTTCGCTCTCCCAAAAATACCGCGGGAAAGCAAACGCCGCAAACGCCGCCAGTATAAGCACCAAAAGCAACATTTCTTTTACGGCAAAACCTTTTTTCATGCCCGGCCCCCAAAATGCAGGCCCGCCGAAACGCGCGGCAGGCCCGTAAAATTATTTCATATCCAGCTTAATTTTCTGCGGAATAGGAACCATCGGGTTCGGCGGAAGGTCCGTCATTACGTCCACACCCGCATAATCCATACAAAAGTTTACGTCTTCTTCGTTTTCACTTACGGGAATGCAATACAACTGCCCCTGCCCAAACGGACGCACCAATTTATAGGTGTATTTTTCGGACCCTACCCGCTGGGCCACCGCAAAACCGTGGTGGTAGTAATCAAACTCAAAATCCACTGCAAAGCCGTTGCCGGTGTTATCCGGCCCGGTGCCTTTGGTGTAGTAAACTTCGCTCAAGTCCTCGTTCTTAAACAAACCGCCTTTATTTTCTACCCCTATATCCAAATAACTCCATTTGTTGGTGTAGGCGTTGCGCTTGAGGAAATAGCGCTCCTGTGCCGCCACGCCCTGGGCCATCATATTGGCCGCGTCCGACATTTTGGCCCGCTCCCGCACTTTGCTGTACGTTTGCACGGCAAAGGTGGATAATACCGCCACAATAATTACTACAAAAATAAACTCCATGAGGGTAAACCCTTTTTTATTTTTCATAACTCACCTGACTTGATTAAATATTTCCTAAAAGCAACAAAAACAAGCCTAAAAACACACAGCACAGTAATAATTTCATAAGGCCTAAATGTTTCTTTAAGAAATCATTAAATCCTTTGGATTCATAGCCTAATATTGATAATACAAAAATTAAGACCAAAGGGAAAATAAACATTAAATTATACAGGAGCAAAAACAACCACGCTTTTACGCGGAAAGCAGGGTCCTGCATGATTAAAACCACCGTGGGCAAATACACTTGCCCCGTGCATACGGCTTCCACCAAAGACACCGCAAACCCCACCGCCAAGGCCGCCAACGTCAGGCGGATGGAGCTGTCGTGCTTTTCCCGCAGGAAAAAACCCATAATTTTATGGATACGCACTTTTAAGTTGGTGGGCAGTTGCAAGAGCATTTTTTCCGCTTTGCCTGTTTTTTTGTAGACCCAAAAGTCGTACAAGGCCAGCACAAAAAACAGCAAACATACCGCCGCTGTTAAAATATAAAACCCCTTTATTACATAGGCAAAGCCGCTCATGGCGTATAAAAATTTGAACAGCCCGAGCCCGATTAATACATACGCCGCAAATACCGCCGCACAATACGCCGTGCCTACTACAATAATCTCTTTGCGGGTATATTTGTAAACCGTTAAGAAAGACACAAAAAACACAATTACCGCAAACGCGCACGGATTAATGCCGTCCACCAATCCGCTGCCGATAATCGCCCACAACGTGATTTTACTGAACGCTTTTTGCGGGTCTTGCGCGTCCGTTTGGACCAGCGTAGTTTTTTCGTTTAACAGCATGGCTTTTTCAATAGCCGCGTCCGCATACGTTTTAATTTCCGTGGGGTAGCCCATTAAAAAAGTGCTTCCGATAGCCGCCGCCGGGTAGCCCATTTCCTGCACGCCGTACGCTTTGGCGGTTTCGGCAAAAATAATGTTGTTGCCGCCTTGGCTGATGTCTAACTCTATAAAATTTACACTGTCTTTATATTGCTCTTTGAGCCCCGGCCAGTATTCCGCCTTTAACTTATTACAATGCACGCACGAGGGGCTGACAAACAACACAAAGTTGGGTTTATCTTCCGCTAGCTTTACCTCCGCTTGCGCGGCGGCCGCACCGCCTAACAAAAGAACTGCACCTAATAGAACACGCAAAATTTTTTTCATTTCACTAATTCCCTAATTTCATAAATTCGGCAATGCCGCCCAACACCATATCTACGGACATTAAAATAAGAATCATACCCGTTAAACGCTCAATGGCCACCAGACCGCGTTTGCCCAACAGGGTGCTGATAGGAAAGGACAACATCAAAATAACCGAGTTAATAAGCGAGGCCACCAACACCACGCCTAATGTCACCAATTTATTGGGCGCCTGGGCGGAAAGAATCATCACCATAGAAAGCGCCGCCGGGCCCGCCACCAGCGGAATCGCTAACGGCACCACAAAGGGTTCGTCTTCTTTGGGGTCGGTTTTTACTTCGTCTTCCCCGCCGAACACCAATTTAACGGAAATGATAAACAGGATAATCCCGCCCGCTACACTTAAAGAAAACGGCCGCACGCCAAACGCGCGCAAGAACCATTTACCCATAAACAAAAAGCCCACCATAATTACAAGGGCGATGCCCAGTTCGCGCAACAGCACGGTTTTGCGCCGTTCCGGCGCCACCTTTTTAAGCGCGGCAATAAACAAAGGGATATTGCCGAATCCATCCATTACCAAAGATAAGGTAATTACGGAAGAAATGAAAAAGTCCATAATAAAAATTCTCCTTGGGCCGCTAAAAGGCCCGGGCGGCGTGGATGCCGTCTATTAGATTATAGCAAAATACGCTCCCAACGGCAGGGGCTCTAACTTAATTTTAACCGTTTGTAGGCGGGGCCCCAATTTAGTACCATTTATATTATGTTAAATACCAGTAATAACAGTGTGATACAAATTGTAAAATGGTTTATGCTCGCCACCCTGATAGGGGTTGTGGTGGGCGTGTTGGATGCGGTATTCTTAAAAACATTGGATGCCGCCATCGGGGCGCGCAATAACGTGCCGTTCTTTTATTTGGGTATGCCGGTTTTTTTATACGTCTGTATGTTGCTTTCCCGTAAGACATTCCCCAAAGACCGCGACTATACCACCGATGCGGTTGTAAATAAAATTAATAACTATGGGCCTATTTCGTTCCTGTCTATTACCAAAGGGTTCTTTTTATCTATTTTAACCATGGTGACGGGCGGCTCCGCCGGTAAAGAGGCCCCCTGCGCGGATGTGGGCGCCGGGGTAAGCTCCATTTTGGCCCGCCTAATGCGTATGGACGCCCACCACCAACGCCAAATGATGATTTGCGGCGTAAGCGCCGGGTTTGCCGGGGTGTTCGGCGTGCCGATATCGGGCGCACTGTTTGGGTTAGAAGTGCTTTGGGTGGGGCATATTTTTTATGAGGTCATGTTCCCCGCTCTCGTAGCCGGGATTACCGCCTTCCAAGTGACCCAATTTTTAGGCGTAAACTATATTTATCATCCGCTCCAGTTTTCGCCGGTGTTTTCGGAGCAGTTCTTCCTAAAGGTAATTATCGCGGGAATGTTTTTTGGGTTGGTTTCCATTTTGTTTATTGAAATTATGAAATTCACCCGGGTTTTATTCCGCTATTTAACACGGCGCTTGGGCACTTTTTGCACTTGTGCGTTGGGCGGCGTACTGCTAATTACCATCGGGTATGTGTGTTCCCCCTTGTATTTGGGGTTAGGCATGGCGGGCATTGATAACGTGCTTGCCGGGGCCGCCCCGCAAAGCCCGTTTGGGTTTTTGTATAAAATTGTGACGACCTCCATTACGTTTGCCGCCGGAGGGGTGGGCGGTGTGGTGACGCCGATTTTCTTTATCGGGGCGCAAGCGGGCGGTATGCTGGCTAACTTTTTGGGGGTGGATACGGCCACGTTGGCGGCCCTCGGATTGGTGGCAGTGCTGGCGGGCACGGCCAATACGCCGCTTTCGGCCAGTATTATGGCGATTGAGCTTTTCGGCGCGGAAATTGCCCCCTATGCCACCATTGCCTGCGTGATTAGCTTTTTGGTGACCGGACAGCAGAGCATTTACCCCAGCCAGCAAATTTCTTGGGATAGCGGAAAATCTACGGACGAGCCCGCGCCAACCACGCATTTTAGGCGCCGGAAAAGTGACCACAAAGAGCGTATACCCCAACGCAAAACCTTGCTGAAAAAGGCGCTCAAAGAAATGGTAAAACACTTAATCCCTACCACCAAAGATTTAGACGATAAAAAATAAAATAAAATGCCCCGGGTTTTTCTCTTGGGGCGACGCCCCAAACCTTCCCTTCTTTTTCTCATTGCAGAAAAAGACCCTGCGGGCCGCTTTGCAAAAAGCTAGCACCCCAAGCCACACCCTGCGGGCCGCTTTTGCAAAAAGCTAGCACCCCAAGCCGCACCCTGCGGGCCGCCGTCCGCAGGACAAATTTATTTTTATCCGGGCATTTTACAACTCCCTACGGTCGGACAAGTAAAATGCCTTTATAACTCCGTTAAAAATAAATTTTATAGACGGCTTCAAAGGGGTGCGCTTAACAGCAAAAGACAAAAGCAAACGACAACGGCAAAGGCTAGGCGGAAAAAAGCGCTTTGTTTTGTGCCGTTCGTGCTAGTACAAGAGTTAGTGTTCGTAGCATGATTTTTCAAATTTAAGAAGATTTTGCGCCGCTAGTTTGGGCGCGGTAGCCTGCAAGGGCTCCAAGCCCAAAGGCGGCACAAAAGGGCTTAAATTTGGAAAATTGTTTGCCCATTAAATGCGAACGGGGAACAAAATGTTATTTTGTTCCCCGCGCATTAAAATCCTAGCATACCACCAGTTGTTTGCCGTTCTTCCTTGGCGTTTCCGTTTCGTGTTAGTACAAGAATAATTGTTCGCAGGCTGTTTTTTCAGATTTGCGCCGTATGGGCAGGCCTTAGTTTGGGCGCAGTGTGGCTGAACGCCACATAAGCCCAAAGGGACCGACCAGACGGCCAAATGTGGAAAAATGTGGCCCCTCAAACGCAAACAGAAAGCAAAATGTTATTTTGCTTTCTGTGCGTTAAAATCGCCACTTACCACCAGCTGTTAAATAAAAAAGAGGGAAAGGACAAAAACCCTTTCCCTCTCTGTATTGCAAATCTCTTTCCCAATTAACGTTTAGAGAATTGGAAGCGTTTGCGGGCACCCGGCTGACCAGGTTTCTTTCTTTCCACCATACGCGGGTCGCGCGTAAGGAAGCCAGCCTTTTTGACGGCCTTTTTAACGTCTTCGCTAATGTTAGCCAAAGAGCGGGCAATCGCGTGGCGCACGGCGCCGGCTTGGGAGGATACCCCACCGCCTACTACTTTAGCTTTTACATCATATTCTTTATCCAAATTGGTCAACACCAGCGGGGCTTTTACAGTCGCTTTATAGCGTTCGCAACCGCCGAAGTATTCTTCCAAAGATTTGGCGTTAATGGTAATATCGCCCTTGCCTTTTAACAATTCAACCTGGGCGACGGAGGTTTTTCTTCTTCCGGTTTTAAGCTCTTTCGTATTGTTCATAAATCATTTCCCTCTTATTTGCCAAAGCGATGCGCAAACGCATGTTCTTCGCCGGCGAACAGTCTAAGGCGTTTCATTCTGGGGGCGCGGAGTCTGTTGACGTCCAACATTCTCTTTACCGCCAATTCAATAACGCGGGTGGGGTCTTTTTCCATCTGTCTTTTGAGCGGGGTTTCTTTACCGCCTTTAGCATAACCGGAGTGGGAAAAGTATACTTTTTGTTCCAGCTTGTTGCCGGTAAAAGTCACTTTAGCCGCATTGGTCACTACAACAAAGTCACCGCAATCCATATTAGGAGTGTAGGTTCTTTTGTGTTTACCCATCAGCAAGACGGCAATTTGAGTAGCCAATCTGCCTAAGGTCTGGCCGCTGGCATCAATATGGTGCCATTTGCGGGAGGTTTCAACTTCCTTGACGGAAGGCAAAAAAGTTTTTGTCATGTTTATTCTACCTTTTGTAATTAATGCGCAGCGGAGTGGTGGCCGCTGTCTTTAATGACTCGTGGTTTCCTATATATTATAGCAAAATCTGGCGTGTTTTTTGCAATTTACAGCAGATATTTACAGCGTTTCCAACACGCGGGCGAAAAGTTCCCGCACTCCGGCCAGGGTATCTATGCGCACAAATTGCCCGCGCACCTCGGCCGCGTTGGGGAAATCTTTTATCCAATATCCGGCGGTTTTGCGGCTGCGGTTGATACCAATTCGCTCCCCGTAAAAAGATACGTTTTCTTCTATCAGGGCCTGGTACGTTTTCAGGCGCTCTTTGGGCGTATGGGCCGCCGGGGCCTGCCCGGTCAGCTCCGCAATAATATCCCCAAAAATAAGTGGGTTGCCCACCGCGCCGCGCCCAATCATCACCCCGGCGCAACCGGCCTGCAAAAACTTTACCGCATCTTGCGCGGTTAATACGCCGCCGTTGCCGATGACCGGGATTTTTACCGCCGCACATACGCGAGCCAACGCCTCCACATCCGGCGCGCCGCTATGCACATCCACCGCCGCACGCGCGTGCATGGTGACGGCCGCCGCCCCGGCGCTTTCGGCTAATTGGGCCAAGCGGGCCCCTAAAAATTCTTTATGGTTTAAGGCAATGCGTGTTTTTAAGGTGACGGGAATTTTTACGCTTTTTACGGCGGCCTCTATCAAGCGGGCCAACTTATCGGGCTCTTTCATCAGCACGCACCCGGCCCCGGCTTTATTAATTTTTTTAACCGGGCACCCGGCGTTTAAGTCCACGATATCCGCCCCGGCCTCTTGCGCGTTGCGGGCCGCCTGGGCAATGGTTTCTTCGTCCGAGCCGAAAATTTGCATAGAAACCGGGTGTTCCTTGGCGTTGACTTGCAACATCCGCCCACTGCGCGGGTTGCCGTAATGCAACGCATGGGCGGAAACCATTTCCGCACACACCAGCCCCGCCCCGCCGCGCAAACAAAGCACGCGGAACGGAGAATCCGTAATGCCGGCCATGGGGGCCAGCACCAAATTATTGGCGCAGGCCACACTGCCGATTTGCAAAGGATGAATTAGGGCGCTCATTGTACTTTTTTCCAACGGCCCGTTTGGGGGGCTTCCAACTGTTTGTATTTTAACAGGCAGGTACGCATAATTTGGCGGGCCTCTACAAAGGTGTTCTTAAATTCCAGCGCGTTAATAAATTCGTCATGCCCGAAACCGCCCGCCATCACATGGTCCGTCATGGCGATACGGTACGTTTCCTGTGGGCGGAGTACGCGGCCGCCGTCAAACACAATGCGTTTAATGCGGGGTTTTTCCCCCGGTTTAACGGTGTATGCCACGCTCATACCGGAAATTTGCGGGAAGTTATCTTTTACCGCCAGGGAGGCTTCCAATGCGCGTTGCAAAGCACGCCCTTTGAGCGTGACAAAAGTGACGGCGTCACTGTACGGATACATTTTATAGACGTCGTATTCCGTCACGCGCCCGGCAGGCAGGCTTTGGCGGATAGAATCCGAATTTAGCACGGCGCCGTCTAAGCGGGACCATTTATGCAAACAATCCGTTAATAAATTCCCCAGGGCCGATTCCCGGCCCCACGCGCCGCGCACGGCGGTTTCGGCCGTCGTCACGCGGGCATTCATTTTGCGTTGGGTTTCCCGCCGCAAAGCGGCGGTGGCGGCGGCAATTTCGCTGTCTTCGCCGTAGTCATCCCGGGTTAAAAGTACGTCCGTAAAGGCAATATCCGTCAGCTGGTTGTTCTTATCAAAAGTCAGGCGCACCCGGGCCAGGGAATCCAGCTTGGAGCCGGGGTACACAATCAATGTTTTATTGATTTTGTCCGTTTCGGCGTTTTCGCGGTCCATATTGGAGCTTAAAATCAGGTCTATATTCGGGGCTTCTTCCGCAATGGTGGAATCGCTGATACCTTCTTTTTCCGGCGAGCCTACGGAGCTGAGCAAAATAACAATCTGTACGCCTTTTTCTTTCAGGCGTTCACTCATTTCTTTAGCGGTGGCCACCGGGTCCGTGGCGCGCATACCCGTTAAACGGTGGGTGGAATTAACCGGTTTCGGGTCCAGTAAAGCAAACAGGCCGATTTTAATACCGTTGACTTCCCGGATTAAATAATCGTGCGTAGGCCACGGGTTTTTGCCGTCAATCGTTAAGTTGGAAATCACATACGGATACGGCATTTGCTGTAAAATCTGCCGCAAAGACGGCCACCCGAACACCAAATCTTTATCCGCAACCGAGGCCGCCGTATACGGCACGGAGCCCGCCAACTGCGGCAAAAAACCGCCCTTGGAAAGCAACCCCTCCGGCGTTTGGCTGAACCAGTTGCCGCCGTCTAATAAAATATACGGCTGTTTTTGCGCTGCCAGGAAATTTTTAAGTACCGCATAGCCGCCCACTTCCCGGTTGCCGAAACGCGGCTCCGGGCGGGTCCAAAAAAAGCCTTGCACATCCGACGTATAAAATACGTCCAATGTTTTAACCTCTTTTTGGCAACCGCACAGGCAGGCGAGCCCCAACAACGCAAAAACCAAAAGCCGTTTTTTCATAGTTATTTAATGATAATGCGCCCTGTTTCCACCGCGCCCAGCGGACTGGTGGTTTCTATGGCTTTTTCCATAATTTCCTGAATGGACAAATCCCCTACCTGCTTTTTATCCGCGGCCGGGATTTGCTTGAAAGGCCACCCCTCACTGCCGCCCTCGGCAATATAAGTATTGGTAGCCACTACATAGGTTTTGTTTTTATCCAACGCCTGGCCGTTGACCCAGATTTTAAGGTCTTGCACTTTGCCTTTGCGCAGTTTGTATTCAATCTGCAAGCCGGAATAAGAAAACAAATTCCGCGGGGCCAAGCCGTATTTTACAAATTTTTCCAAAAATTTACCGCTTACTTTTACTTGGGAAATTTTATTGCCGAACGGGTGCATATTGACCAAATCCCGCTTGGTAATGGTGCCTTGTTCCAAATCTACGCGGGTACCGCCGTTGTTGTGGATGAAAACATCCGCGCCGCTGTACGCACGGCAGACGTCCGCCACCCAGTTATTGAGCGGGCTGTCCCCCTGGTTGCCTTTTACCGGCATCCGGCTGAGTTTTACGCTAGCCGAGCCCAACACTTTATCCATGCCCGGCTCCATCAAGGCGTTCGCAAGCGCGGCCACCGGGGCATATTCGCCCGTTTTTTGGGTATATAACGGAATGATTTGGGAAGTAGCCGACACAAACTTGCCGGTCTTGTCGTCCGTTTCTACGGTAATGCGGCTTACATTTTTCAAATAGCAACCGCTTTCCACAAACAGCGTGCCGTTATGCACCGCATTTTGGATAATTTTATGCGCGTGCCCGCCCAATACCACATTAATTTTGCCGTTGTGTTTGGTCACCATTTTTAACAAGGTGGATTCGCGGCCGTGTTTGTCGTCGGCAATAGAGTTATGGTCCACCAATACAATCACATCCGGGTTTTGGGCTTCCACTTCCGTCAACACGCTACCCAACACTTTGGAGGATTTCAAAATCTTAAATTTTTGCGTTTCATTGGTGGGATATTCGTGCCCCAAACCAATCACCGCATATTTTACGCCGTCCACATTAAAAATTTGGTAGGACTTCAAATACTCCGGCTGTTTGCCGGTTTTGCGGTCCACAAAGTTGGCCGCCAAAATGGGGAATTGCGCCGCGCGGAGCATGGGTTCCACACCCGGGTCCTTAAAATCAAATTCGTGGTTGCCCAGGGTACTGGCGGCATAGCCCAAGGCGTTCATCATCAGTACGCTTTTAATGCCTTTGGAGTTTTTAGCCTCCACGGTACCGTTGGCAAAATCGCCGGAATCCAACAAAATATACGGGAGTTTTTCCTGCTTTAGAAGCCCGGCCAACGCGGCAAAACCGCCCCGGCCGTCTTTGGCATAATAAAAGCCGTGGGAATCGCTGGTGTGATAAATAACCGTTGTTTTAGCCTGCAACGCAAGCGGGAAAAACAGCACTGCCAATACTGCAAAAAGCCAAGTCTTTTTCATGCACAACCTCCAGGGGAAGAATATAATTTATCCTACAAAAAAAGCCGCGGAAAACCAATTCCGCGGCCTGTAAATCAAGCGGCCAATTTGCTAAACGGCGATATTTTACGCAACCGCTCCACAATGCCGGGCATTACTTTTAACACGAGGTCTATTTCTTCTTCGGTGGTTTGCTCGGAAAGAGAAAACCGGATAGACCCGTGCGCAAACTGAAACGGCACGCCCATCGCCCGCAAAACGTGCGACGGCTCCAACGAGCCGGACGTACACGCCGAGCCCGACGAAGCGCAAATGCCGTAATCGTTCAAAAACATCAAAATAGATTCGCCCTCAATATAGCCGAAACTGATATTGGTGGTATTGGGCACGCGGGCGGACGGATTGCCGTTAATTTTAGTATCCGGGATAGCCGCGGTTAAGCCTTTTTCCAACTTATCGCGCAATGCGGCTACGCGCTGCATGGTGCCGTTTTTCAACCGGGCTTGGGCCAGTACGGCCGCAGTGCCGAGCCCCACAATCAGCGGGACGTTTTCCGTTCCGGCGCGGCGGTGTTTTTCCTGGTGGCCGCCCATCATAAACGGCATAAAACGGGTGCCCCGGCGCACATACAAAACGCCAATGCCTTTGGGCGCGTGGAATTTATGCCCGGACAGCGAAAGCATATCCACCGCCGTATTTTTTATATCCAGCGCAATTTTGCCCCCCACCTGTACGGCATCCGTATGGAACAAAGCACCGCGCGCTTTAGCTAGCGCCGCACATTCTTCAATGGGGAAAAGGGTGCCGGTTTCGCTATTGGCCCACATAAACGAAACAAGCGCGGTGTCGTCATCCAACACTTGTTTATAGCGGGCCATATCCAAATTGCCGTGTTCGTCCACGCCGATATAATCCACCCGGTAGCCCTGGCTTTCCAAGTATTTATAAGGGGTCATAATGGCCGGGTGTTCCACGGCGGAAGTAATTAAATGTTTCTTTTCCGGGCGCGTGCGCACGGCGGAAAAAATAGCCGTGTTATCGCTTTCCGTGGCGCAAGAGGTAAAAATGATTTCGTCGGCATATTCCGCACCGATAAAATCGGCCACTTGCTGGCGGGCAATATCAATCGCTTTGCGGTTGGAGCCGCCGAACGTGTGCATGCTGGAAGCGTTGCCGTAGCGTTCGCTGAAATACGGCAACATGGCGTTTACAACTTCCGGCAGGCATTGGGTGGTGGCGTTGTTATCCAAATAAACGGTTTTCATAAAAGTTTCTCTAGTTTTGCTCCACCGTTAAGGACGGGTCTACTTTTTCCTGCAAGGCTTTCTCCACCAAGTGTTTGAGCGTTCCGGCCGCACCCATGCAACCGCTGCACATTCCCAGCAGGCGCACTTTTACCACCGTACCGGCTAAATCCACCAACTCTACCGAGCCGCCGTCCATATTTAGTTTCGGGCGCACATCTTCTTCCAACACTTTTTCAATGCGGCGGATTTTTTCAACCAACGTCATTTTGGCAAATTCTTTTTCTTCCGGCGCGGCCGCGGGAATTTGGCACGCGTTTACTTTATCCAAAATCTTTTGGATTTCCCCTTTGCAACGGCCGCAACCGCCGCCCGCTTTGGTAAAGTGGGTGACGTCTTCCACCGTGGTTAAGTGGTTTTGGCGGATAGCTTTAATAATGGTTTCTTCGGACACGTTAAAACAATGGCAAACAATTTTTTCTTCCTGTTGTTCAAACGTGACGGGTGTGCCCCCTTGGCGGTAGCTTTTTACGGCCGCTTCCAAGGCTTCCATGCCCATGACCGAGCAGTGCATTTTTTCGGCCGGGAGCGTGCCCAGCGCATCGGCAATATCCTGGTTGGTAATTTTGGAGGCTTCGGCGATTGTTTTGCCTTTTACCAGTTCCGTCAACATAGAAGAAGACGCAATTGCGCTGGCACAGCCGAAGGTTTCAAATTTGGCATCTTCAATTACGTCGGTCTGTTTATTTACTTTAATGGTTAATTTGAGTGCATCCCCGCACACCAGGCTGCCTACTTGCCCGGTGCCGTCTGCATTGGGAATAGAACCCACGTTGCGCGGATTCTTAAAATGGTCCATTACTTTATCGGTATAATCCCACATATAAAAACCTCTCTTTTTTCTTATTTATATTATATCATTTTGAACCCGCCCGATTGGTAGTATGCCCGCAGGAAAAAGGGTTAGGCCCCCACTGCGGCGGGAGCAATATTTGCTAAAATAGAAGAACCATGAAATTTACCCGCCCCGTCATTTTTTATAATGCTTTTAAGCCCGGCGCGCACGAAACTTCCCAAAAGTTATTGGCGCAAGCCACCGCCCTGGGCGCACAAGCCCGGCTAATTACCGATTTAACCCAACTCCCGCAAACAGGCGGAACGGATTTGGTGGTCTGTTTGGGCGGGGACGGCACCACCTTGCACGCGGCACGCCAAGCGGCCGCCTTAAACTTGCCGGTTTTCAGCATTAACTGCGGCACGCTGGGCTTTTTATCCGGCTGTGAAAAAGCAGACGCCGAGGCCGCTTTCCCCCGCGTATTAAATGGGGAAGGCATTTTGAACGAACGCTTTATGTTGCAAGCCGTTATTGTGCGCGCGGACGGCACGGAAGAAACGGCCCTGGCTTTTAATGATTGTGTCCTGCGTTGCGCACAGGCCCGCGCATTTAGCTTGCAGGCCCGCTTGAACGGCCGCTTGCTTCAGCCGTATTACGGGGACGGCCTGATTGTTTCCACGCCCACGGGCTCCACGGCGTATTCTTTGGCGGCGGGCGGGCCGATTGTGGCCCCGGAAGTAGACGTGTTTTTGCTTACGCCCATTTGCCCGCACTCACTAGGCCAACGACCGCTTATTTTACCGGCGGACGGACAGTTGACCTTTGAGCCGGTTTTCAAATACCCCGGGGAACAAGCCACCGTCAGTTTAGACGGCCAAACCAATTTTCCGCTCTCCAAAGGGGATAAAGTAATTTTATCCCGCAGTAAAACGCGGGCCCGGCTGATTACTTTGCCGGGGCGTGATTTTTTTACCGTTTTAAGCAAAAAATTAAAGTGGGGCAACTGTATATGCTAACAAAACTTTCCATACAAAACTTTGCCATTATTTCCCGGTTGGAACTTTCGTTCGGCCCGGGGTTAAATGTTTTTTCGGGCGAAACCGGCGCCGGCAAATCCATTGTGATTGAAGCGTTGGGGTTTGTATTGGGCGCACGCGGGGATGCCGACACCATTAAAGACGGCGCGCAAAAGATGAGCGTTAGCGCCGTTTTTTCAACCGATATGTTGCCGCAGGAAGTGCGCGCCGCCCACCACTTTACCGCGCCCGATTTTACCCTCAGCCGGGAACTGGACCGCAAAGGCAAGGGCAAGGCGTTCATCAACGGCAAACCGGCCACGGTATCCGCCTTGGCGCAACTGGGGCGGCACCTGGTGGATTTCCACGGCCAGCACGAACACCAAAGTTTACTCCATTCCTCCGTACATTTGGCCCTGTTAGATAAATTTGCCAAACAGGATGCCCTGGTGCAAAAAGTGCGTGCCTCTTACGATAAAATGCAGGCCGTGCAAGCCCGCCTTAACGAGGCCGCCCTTTCGGAACAGGAAAAAGCCCGCCTGCGGGATATGTGCGCCTACCAATTAAAAGAAATAGAAGACGTGCGCCCCACGCAAGAAGAAGATGAACAGTTGGAGCAAACCCTGCCCAAAATGAAGCACTCCGGCAAACTGTTGGAACTGGCCGAAACCGCTTATAACGATTTATACGAGGGCGAAGGCTCCGCCACGGAGCGCGCCGGAAAAGCGGCCCGCTGTTTGGAAGATATGGCGGAGTTGGACGACTCCTTGGCGGAGCTTTCCCAAAACTTAAATTCCGCATTAGCCGCGTTGGAAGACGCCGCCAACACATTGGCTACTTATAAAGACGACATCAGCATAGACCCCCAAACATTGGACGATATGCTGGCCCGCCACGAAAAACTCAAACGGCTCAAGGGCAAATACGGCCCCACCCTGCAAGATGTATTAAAAACGGCGGCGGACTTAAAAGCCCGCCTGCACGCGCTGGAGCATAGTGACGAAGCCGAACAAGCCCTGCGGGAAGAATTGGAAAAAGAGCGCAAAGTCCTCTTAAAATTAGCGTTGGAATTGCACGACAAGCGTTTAGAGGCGGCCGAAAAATTATCCGCACTTTTGACGGAGCAAATCCGCCCGCTCGGGTTTAACGCGGTGCGTTTCCGCGCCTGCGTGGAAATGGACGAAGAAAATTTAGGCCCCACCGGCGCGGATAAAGTGGAATTTTTATTTTCCCCCAACCCCGGGCAAGCCTTGCGCCCGCTTAAAAACATAGCCTCCGGCGGGGAAATTTCCCGCGTGATGTTGGGCTTAAAAACCGTGTTGGCTTCCACCGTGCCCGTTATGGTGTTTGACGAAGTAGATGCCGGCATTGGCGGGGAAACCGCCGTTTTGGTGGGTGAAAAATTAAAAGGCGTTTCTGCCGGGCGGCAAGTATTGTGTGTCACCCATTTGGCGCAAGTGGCCGCGCAGGCGGATGAAAATTTCCATGTAGCCAAATCTGCCCGCAAGGACTCTACGGAAGTTTCCATTACCCCGCTTACGGGCCCGGCTCTAACGGCGGAAATTGCCCGCATGCTGGGCGGCCACGCGGACCCCAAATCCGCCGCGTATATTCACGCGCAGGAATTACTGGCCCAGGCCGGGCGGAGCGCGGGCGCAAAATAACCGTTTCCGGCCCTTTACAGGGCCGCTTGATTTGATACAATATGTATAGAAGGTTCCGCCGGGGGTGTGTGTGGCGGCCTTTATAAACTTGTTAGGAGGAGAAAATATGTCTAATTGCTGCAAATGTGGTAAATGGTGGCCGCATAACTGGCTGTGCTTGAAAAGCCTGTATTGGGTATTTATTGCCCTGTTCTATTTAACGCTGGTTTCCGCCGTGTACTTTTTAATCAGCGCGATGTTGGTTCCCGCCGGAGTGTTTGAAAACGCCGGGCAGAACAAATGGTTCTTTATTTTGAACACCGTCACGCCCATTTTGCTGGGTACGATTATGAGCTTGACGATTGCCAAAATGATTAAAGTTTTGCGCTTTATGAAACAAGCGCTCACCCCGTGCGCCTGCGAAGCGGAACACGAAGTGACCACCGAAGAAGTAGTGGAAGAAGAATCCAAATAAACCTTATGCGGCGGGGCCACCAGGCTCCGCCGCGTTTTTTTATTTAAGTAGAGTTTTACAACATGAAAAGAAGCCTAATTCTTTGCCTGCTGACCCTGTTGGGTGCCGCCGTTTTGCAAGCCGAAAGTATCAAAATGAAAGACGGCACCATCATCAGTGGTTCCATTTTGGAACAAACCCAATATACCCTTAATTTAGCCACCTCTTTCGGCACGGTCACGCTCAACCAAAAAGAAATTGAACAAATTTTGCCCGATAAGCACCGCATTTTATTAAAGGGCGGCACGCAACTGGTGGGCGTGATTGTAGACCTGGACGAATTTAACCTTAAATTACAAACGGACGACGGCATTGTAAATATTGATATGCCGCAAATTGCCAATATTGAAGTGTACGATTACGACCAAGCCCCCAAAACCCAACAAACCTATGTGGAACAAAAAATAGAAACCGCACAGGAAGAAAAAGCCCGCCAAGCACAAGTGGCCCAAACCGGGGCCGTGCAGGCGGCAGGCGGGCTCGCGTTTGATTCGGACATTGACAAAGTTTTTGATACCCAAAAAGCAACCGTAGTCAACGGCCAAGCCGTAAGCGCTGTGCCCACCGTTTCCGCCGCGCCCGCGGCCCCGCGCCCGCTGACGGACGAAGAAGCCTTCTTGAAAGGGGTTAAAACGGGGGCGGTTTCCCAACAGCAATACGCGGCCCAAGCCAAGGACTCGCTTTCCGCCCAAAAGCCCGCCGCTAAAAAAGAAAACAAACCGCAAGCCAAAGAAAAAGACTTCCGCACTTATTTGGCCATTCAATTAGGGGCTATGCCGTTAGACTTAAAATTAAACGTGTCCGAACGGCCCGGCTTTTCCGCCGAGAAAGAGGCCAAAGATGTAGGCGGCACCAGTGTAGTGGCTTCCGGCAAGTTTTTATGGCGCCTGCTGGACAGCAATTTATGGTTGGGGCCCAATTTGTCTATTGCCAATATTGCCAACAACACGTTTGACGATTTAGACCCGGACACCCTGGCCGCGACGGACGCCACCGGCGCGCCGCTGTACCCGGACCCCAAAATTAAAACGAGTGGGCAATTTATAAGTTTGGGCGTCAGTGCCAATTATTATTTGAACCCCAAAAGCCGCGTGGTATTTTATTTGACCGGGAACGCCGGGTACGAAATGCTTACGCTCAACTACCGCGGAGAAATGAAAAGCGACAGCATTAAATCCAACGGCTTTTCGGCCGGCGGTGGCCTGGGCGTGGAAACCCGCGTGGACGATTTAATGTTAGGGGCGGAAGTACGGCAGCAATTTTCCACCCGCTCCAACGAACTGAAAGACTCCGCCGCTTCCAACACGGTGTTTACCGCCCAAGTCAGTTGGAAATTCCAATGAAAATACTGGCTTTACCCAATGCCTTTAAGGGCTCTTTAAGCGCGGCTTCGGCCGCGCTTCTTTTGCAGAAAAACTTATCCCCGCGCCACCGGGTAGCCGCGTTCCCGGTGTCCGACGGCGGTGACGGATTTATTGATTTTTTCAAAACGCTTTATCCGTCGGCCAAACTTAGGCATTTAACGGCCCGCAACGCGTTTAACCGCCCGGCCAAAACCGCTTACTTAATTCTGCCGGACGGTAAAACCGCCATTTTGGAAACCGCCCGCATCTGCGGGTTAGGCTCCGCCAAGCCGCAAGAGTTAGACCCGCTGAACGCCACCTCTTACGGGGTGGGCGAAGTATTACTGCACGCCGTCAAACACGGGGCTAAAACCATTTATGTCGGGCTAGGCGGGGTGGCGTGTAATGACGGGGGAGCCGGAGCCGCCGCCGCGTGCGGGGCCCAACTGCTGGATAAACAAGGCGCGCCGCTTGCGTTAGGCGCACAAGCCTTATTAAAATTGGCCCAAGTCCGCGTGTCCGCCCTCAAACAACATTTCCGCGGCATTAAAATATACGCCGTGGCGGACGTCACCAACCCGCTGTTAGGCCCCCGCAGTTCCGCCAAAGTGTTCGGCCCGCAAAAAGGGGCCACGCCCGAACAAGTAAAAATTTTAGATAAAGCCCTGGGCGTATATGCCCGCGTATTAAAAAAGACTACCGGCAAGGATATTGCCCACACGCCGTCCACCGCCGCGGCCGGGGCCATTTGCGCGGGGCTTTACGGTTGTTTTAATGCCCGCATTTTACTGGGGGCGGAGTATTTATTTAAGAAAGCGGGATTTGAAAAATACGCCCGCACCGCCGATTTGATTATTACCGCAGAAGGCAAATTAGACCGCCAAACCTTCGGCGGAAAAGCGCCGCTGGCCGTATTAAAATTGGCCAAAAAATACCAAAAACCCGTTTTATTTATCTGCGGAGTTTTGGACGAAACCTGCTTGCGCCATAATCCGCTAGCCCCCCAACAAATAGCCGTTCTGACGGATTTTGCCCCCACCCAGGAACAAAGCCGCGCCCACGCCGCCAAATACTTGGCGCAACTTTGCAAAAATTTATAACCCCACAAAAAAGGCGGGAACCCCATTCCCGCCTGTGTTATTTTTGCTGTTTTTGCTTACAGCGCGTTCAAAATATCCGTTGCTTTATCGGCCCACGCCGCCGGGGCATACGGCAACAGCTGTTCCCGCGTGCGGAACCCCCAAGTGACGGCGCACGCCTTTACTTGCGCATTTTGCGCCGTCTGCATATCCACATCACTATCCCCCACATACAACACGTTTTCTTTGGCTACGCCGGCCGCTTGCAAAATGTCGCGCACGATTTGCGGGTCCGGCTTGACGGGCACATTTTCCCGCGCGCCCAAAACGGCGCAAAATTCCACCTGCGGGAAATACAACCGCACCAATTTTTCCGTAGCGCTTTGGTATTTGTTGGAGGCCACCGCCAGTTTTATCCCTTTTTGCGCCAGCGCGGCAAGCACGTCCGCCATGCCCGGGTAGGCAAAGGTGGCGTCCGCATTATGTGCATCGTAATGCGCTTGAAAAACGGCGCGCATCCGGGCCACGTTTTCGGGCGTTTTGGCGCCGTCCGGCAAGGCGCGCTCCAGCAGTTTGGTCACGCCGTTGCCCACAAAAGCGCGGCATTGGGTTTCACTGCGGCGCGGATAACCCAGCTTTTCCAACGCATAATTGGCCGAAGCGGCTAAATCCGCGATTGTATTTAATAAAGTACCGTCTAAATCAAAAATAACCAGTTGTGTGTTCACGTTTTACTCCTGTACAGATGAAAGCCGCCCTGAGGGGCGGCCTGCTTAAAATTTATAAATACCGGCGGAAAAAATTGCTGAGCCGCTGTTTATATTCAAACCCGCCCAATTCCGCACATTTATTATGTTTGGCCCCGGGCACTAACCAAATTTCCTTCGGTTCCCCGGCGTGCTTAAACAACAATTTGGCTTGGAACGGCGGGACAATGTTATCATACCGCCCATGGATAATAAACACCGGGCGCGGGGCAATTTTAGCCACGTTGTATTTGGGGCTGAAGCGCTCCGGGTTTACGCGCAGATACCGGCGGACATAGTGCAACACCATGGGAATTAAGGGGAAAGGCGGCACCCGGTAATGCACCCACGCCCAACGCGCCACCACCCGGCGGAACGAATAATAGCACGCTTCCGCCACCACGCAATTTACGGCCGGGTTGCGGGCGCCCTCGCTCACGGCCACCATGGCCCCCATAGAAAGCCCGTACAACCCTATTTTTTTACAGCTTTCCGGGCGGGTTTCCTGCAAAAAGCGGATAGCGGCCTGCGCGTCGCGCGTTTCCAAGTAGCCGATAGAGCTTACTTTGCCGCCGCTTTCCCCCAACGCGCGGAAATCAAAATACAACAAGTTGAACCCCAAATCATGCAGATAATAGGTATTTTTCAAAATGTCCGAGCGGTTCATCCCCCAACCATGCATCAAAATAATGGTTTTTTCGGAATTGTCACACGGGATAAACCACCCTTTCAGCTGTACTTTGTCTTCCGTCAAAAAGGAAACATCTTCGTACGGCATTTTATATTGGTCCGGCCACTGGTAGAGGGGTTTGCGCTTGGAAACCGGGTGCAACACTTTCCGGGCGATGTAGGCGCATAATTTCATAAGCCCCACCGCCAGGATACCCAACCCCGCAAGCACTGCCAATATCCATTGCCACCAAGCCATAAAAAGCCTTATTGAACTGTTTTTTTAATTGCCGCCGGAAGATAACGCAGTAAATCCCCGGCCAATACGCAAGTATCCGTTAAATCTTTCGCGGCCAAATCTCCGCAAAGCCCATGCAAATAGACTCCGCACAAAACCGCCTGAAAAGCACTTTGCGTGTCAAACCCGTTCGCCATACCCAGCTGTGCCCAAAACCCGGCAATCAGCCCGCATAGCACGTCCCCGGAGCCCGCTTTTGCCAACGCCGGGCCGCCGGTGGTGTTCTGCCAGGTATCTTCTCCGGCGTACACCAAGGTACCATACCCTTTAATCAGGCTGACGGCCCCGGTGCGTTCAAACAGCGTTTGCACTTGATACTGCCGGGCCGGCTCATCCAAAGCCACCGGCTCTTTGAGCAAGCGGCCCATTTCCCCGGGGTGCGGGGTTAAAATGCCCGGCTCCCGGCGCGGGAAAACCGCATCCAACCCGCTGGCCGCCAGACGGTTGAGCGCATCCGCATCCGCCACCAACGGCAAACCGCATTGTTTCATAAACGGCACCGCGGCGGAAGAAGCCCCCAACCCCGGGCCGATAACCGCCAGAGAGGGTTTTCTGGTTTTAATATAAGCATCCAGCACCGGCAAGGCGTGTAAATTGATTAAGCCGTCCGTTTCCGGCAACGGCACCGTAATTACTTCCGGCGCGGAAGAAGCGGCTATTTGTTGGCGGCTTTCCGGCAACGCTAACGTGACCAGCCCGGCCCCGGCCATTAAGGCGCTTTTGGCGCACAAAACGGCGGCCCCCGTCATGGAAGCAGACCCGGCCACCACCAACACCCGCCCAAACGTGCCTTTGTTGGCCGTCAGCGGGCGGGCAGGAAAACTTTTTTTAATATCTTTACGGGTTATTTTTTTCATTATTCCACCGTCACACTTTTAGCTAAATTGCGGGGTTGGTCAATATCGCACCCCAACCGTTTGGCCGTCCAGTAGGCAAAAAACTGCAATGCCACTACATTCAAAATGGGCTGTAAAAATTCGCCCGCATAAGGTACCACAATGGCTTTATCTATGCAATCTTTGGCTTTTTGCGCCCCCTCTTGGGTGGTGACGGCAATTACAAACGCGCCACGCGCCCGGCATTCCTGGCAGGCGGAAAGCATTTTTTCAAACAGCTCGTCCGGCGGCATCAGTACAATGGTGGGGGTGCCCTTTTCAATAATGGAAATCGGCCCGTGTTTAATTTCCCCCGCGGCAAAACCTTCCGCACTGCGGTAGGAAACTTCTTTTAATTTTAAGGCCCCTTCCAACGCTATCGGGAAGTTTACATTCCGCCCCAAAAATAAAAAGTGCGGGGCTTTGTATACTTTTTTGGTGATATGGCGCACGTCATATTCAATTTTAACCGTTTCCGCCATATATTTGGAAAGCGTTAATAACTCTTTATACAGCTTATTAAAAACCGTGGCGCTGATGTTGCCGTTGGCTTTGCCCAAAAAGAGCGCCAACACATACAGCGAGGTCAACTGGCTGGTAAACGCTTTGGTGGAAGCCACGCTGATTTCCGGCCCGCAATGCGTATAAAAAGTGCCGTCACACACGCGAGTAATGGTAGAGCCCAACACGTTGCAAATAGCCAATGTTTTGAAGCCCAGCTCCTGCGCTTTGCGCACGGCGCCAATCGTGTCGGCGGTTTCGCCGGATTGGCTGACCGCCACGGCCAGCGTGTGCGGGGTGCGGGGCACGGTGCGGTATTTGTATTCACTGGCTAAATCCACCGTCACGGGAATACCGGCAAAATTTTCTATATAATATTTAGCCACCAACCCGGCATGATAGGCCGTACCGCACGCCACAATATGCACATTTTGCAAAGCGCGCAGGTCGCCCGTTTTGAGCCCCACCAGTTTGCCAAAATCCGTCTGGGCGGTGCGCAAGGTATCCTCTATGGCTTGGGGTTGGTCATAAATTTCTTTGAGCATAAAATGCTCATAACCGCCCTTTTCGGCCGTTTTTTGGTCCCACGTTATTTTAGTAGGTTTGAACGGTTTTTCCTGCCCGTCTTTGCCAAACAGCGTGACCCCTTTGGAGGTCAGCGTCACCATTTCGCCGTCTTCCAAAAACAAAACTTTGTTGGTATGTTTTAGAAAAGCGGGCACGTCGGAAGCTAAAAAGTTTTCGTTTTTACCTAAACCCACCACCATCGGGCTTTGGTTTTTCACGCCGATTAAAAAATCGGGCGTTTGGGCCCACAACACCCCATACGCATACGCGCCGGAAATTTCCCCGTTGGTTTTGCGCACGGCATTAAAAAGGCGTTCCTGGTTCGTCTGCCCGGGGGCGGTTTTTAGGTTTTCTTCTATCAGGTGGGCAATTACTTCCGTGTCCGTTTCACTTTTGAATTTATGCCCTAGCGCGGAAAGTTTTTCGCGCAAGGTTAAAAAGTTTTCAATAATCCCGTTGTGGACTACCACCAAATCGCCGGAGCAATCCCGGTGCGGGTGGGAGTTTTCTTCACACGGTTTGCCGTGCGTGGCCCAACGGGTGTGGCCGATACCGCTTTGCCCTTGGGGGTTAGCCAGCAAGGTGGCTTTTTCCAGTTCCGCCACTTTGCCCACGGCGCGCACGGTAATTAAATGGCCGTCTTGCAAAATGGAAATACCGGCGGAATCATACCCGCGGTATTCCAGTTTTTTTAATCCGTCAATAATATAAGGCACGCTGTTTTTTTTGCCAACGTAGCCGATAATTCCACACATAAAAAATCCTCTCGGTGCTGATTAAAGCAGTTCTTTCATCTCTGCCACGGCAGAAGGTAAACCCACTTCCAACGCGCGGGCAATAATGGCAAAACCAATGTTCATACAGGCCATGCCGCCAATATCCGCCACCGCCAGCACATTGGTATAATCCAACCCGTGCCCGGCGTGAACCTCCAGCCCCAATTCTTTAGCCAGTAGCGTAGAAAGGGCCAAATCCTGCAGGAGTTTTTGCGCTTGTTTTTGGGTGGTGGCTTCGCTGTAATCGCGCGTGCAGAGTTCCACAATATCCGCCCCCAGTTTAGCCGCCGTGCGGATGTCCTCCGCCGCCGGGCTTACAAACAAACTGACTTTAACGCCTTTTTTTTGCAGGGCGGCGGTCATTTCTCCCACGCGCTTTTGCACGGCAGGCGTAAACTTCAACCCGCCGGTGGTGGTCACTTCGCCCGGCAGTTCCGGCACAATACATACGGAATACGGCCGCAAAGCTAAAGCCGCTTTTTGCATTTCGGGCGTATAAGAACATTCCAAGTGAATTTTATTACGAAATTTTTTACATAGCCGTTTCAAGTCTTCTTCTTGAATATGGCGGCGGTCCCGGCGCAGGTGCGCTACAATGTAATCCGCCCCGCACGCAAGCGCCAATGTGGCAAACGCCAGCGGGTCCGGGAAGGAGGCCCGGCGCGCCTGGCGCAGTGTTGCAATATGGTCTATATTTACCCCTAAAGCCAAACTCATGCCAATACCTCCGTTTTAGCGCGGTAGAGTTTTTCCACTTCGCCGGCAATATGACTGACTAACGCGGAATCTTCCCCCTCTACCAAAATGCGGAATTTCGGCTCCGTACCGCTATAACGCACAATCACGCGGCCGCGGCCGTTCATTTGTTTTTCCAACTCGGCCACGCCGGGCAAAAAGCCGTCCAGCGTTTCCAATGCCGGCTTGCTGCTTACCTGTACGGCACGCAACAGGCTGGGATATTTTTTCCACTGGTCTAAAAACCAGCTCATCGGTTTGCCCGATTTTTTAACACATTGTAAAAATTGCAAGGCGGACAGCAACCCGTCCCCGGTGTTGGAAAACTCCCTAAAAATAATATGGCCGGAAGTTTCCCCGCCGATAGACAAGTCCTCTTTTTCCATGGCTTCGGACACATATTTGTCCCCCACTTTGGTCAGCACCACGTCCACGCCGTGTTCTTTGAGGTAATTAATACAGCCCAAATTGGCCATAATGGTCAGTACGGCTTTATTGGCGTGCAGGCGGCCTTCTTGTTTGAGGCACAAGGCGGAAGAGGCAATAATGTTATCGCCGTCTAATTGGCGGCCTTGTTCGTCGGAGGCAATCACGCGGTCGGCATCGCCGTCAAAGCTGAACCCGGCAAATGCGCCCTCGCGCTTGGTTAAATCCTGCATAAATTGGGTGTGCAAGGCCCCCACGCCCCGGTTGATGTTGGTGCCGTCCGGCTTGGCCCCGGTGACGGTCAATTCCATCCCCAACGCGCTGAAAACATCTACCGCAATTTGGGAGCTGGCCCCGTTGGCGCAGTCCAACACAATTTTGGTGCCTTTGAGGAGCGCGGCATCCACCGTGGATTTTAAGAAATTTTTATAGAGTTCCACCAACGATAAATCTTCGCAATAGTCCGCCCGGGGGGCAGGCACGGCAGAGCAGCCGTCTATGCGGGTTTCAATGGCGGCTTCCATCGTTTCCGGCAGTTTGGAGCCGTGATTGGTAAAGAATTTAATGCCGTTAAATTCCGCCGGGTTATGGCTGGCGGAAATAACAATACCGCACAAACTGCCCGTTTGGCGCACAATGTTGGCTACGGCCGGAGTGGGAGCCACCCCGATACTAACCACATTTACGCCCGCGGCGCGAATCCCTTTTTGCAGGGCCGCCAAAATGGCCGGGCCGGAAGCGCGCGAATCTTGCGCGATAATTACTTGGTTTTTAAGTCCGCGGGCTTGCGCGCTTTTTTTAAGCTCGTCTAAAGCGCACCAGCCCAATTTTTCAATAAACTCGTCCGTCAACGGAAACGTGCCCGCAACGGCGCGTATTCCGTCTGTTCCGAAGTATTTTCCCATAGAATATAAGTCCTTCGCGCGGAGGCGAAAACAACGGCGTCCGCTGCGTACTTGCCCCGCTTGCGCAGGTTGCTGTTGCTAGAACAATTCCGCCTGTTTAGCCTCCGGCCGTTCGGCTTTCGGCGCCTTCGGTTGTTGTTCTTGCGCGGCTTCTTGCGCGGGCTTGGGCGCGCTATCCGCGCCCTTGGGGGCGGGAGTTTCCTGCGCGGCGGGTTTCAAGCCCAAAATAGCATCAATTTCGTTGGCTTCCACCACTTCTTTTTCAAGCAGGGTTTTTACCAACACATCAAACGCGGCGCGGTTGGTTAAAATAATTTCCTGCGCCCGTTCGTAAGAAGATTTCATTAAATCCACAATTTCCGCATCAATGTTGCGCGCCAGTTCCTCGGAATACGTTTTATGGCGGGATAAATCACGCCCCAGGAAGACTTCGCTGTCATCTCCGTTCGGCAAGGCAATCGGGCCGATTTTGTCACTCATGCCCAGTTCCACCACCATTTTGCGCGCATAGGCGGTGGCTTTGTTCAGGTCGTCACTGGCGCCGGAGGTAATTTCCCCAAATACAATTTGTTCCGCGGCGCGGCCGGCCAGTAAAATGCAAATCTTATCCAAAATTTCGGATTTGCTGGTTAAAAATTTATCTTCCAACGGCAGTTGCAACGTGTAGCCCAACGCTTGCCCGCGGGGAATAATGGTCACTTTATGCACCGGGTCGGAATGGTTGGTTAAGCGCGCCACAATGGTATGCCCGCATTCGTGCGCGGCAATAATGTGCTGTTCTTTTTGGGAGATAATGCGGCTCTTTTTTTGCGGGCCCGCAATTACGCGCTCCACGGCTTCGTCTAAATCGGCCGTGCTTACGGCCTCTTTATCGGCGCGGGCGGCCAAAATGGCGGCCTCGTTAATGACGTTAGCCAAATCGGCCCCTACAAAACCGGGGGTGCCTTTGGCTACCGTTTTCAAATCCACTTCCGGCGCTAATTTTACTTTTTTAGCGTGAACGGCCAAAATTTCTTCGCGCCCTTTTAAGTCCGGCGCCGGTACGGAAATGTGGCGGTCAAAACGGCCGGGGCGGATTAACGCCGGGTCCAACACGTCCGGGCGGTTGGTGGAGGCCATTAAAATAATGCCTTGTTTGCTTTCAAAACCGTCCAGTTCAATTAACAGTTGGTTGAGGGTTTGTTCGCGTTCGTCGTGCCCCCCGCCAATACCGGCAAAGCGGCGGCGGCCCACAGCATCCAATTCGTCAATAAAAATAATAGCCGGGGAGTTCTTTTTGGCCTGGTCAAACAAATCGCGCACGCGCGCCGCGCCGACGCCGACAAACATTTCCACAAATTCAGAGGCAGAGGCGGAAAAGAACGCCACGCCCGCTTCCCCCGCCACGGCTTTAGCCAACAGGGTTTTACCCGTGCCCGGCGCGCCGTATAAAAGCACGCCTTTGGGCAATTTGCCACCTAATTTTTGGAATTTTTTAGGGTTTTTTAAGAATTTGATAACGTCTTCCAATTCTTCTTTGGCTTCTTCGCACCCGGCCACATCCTTAAACGTGACGGTTTGCTTGGACGGGTCCTGCATTTTGGCTTTACTGCGCGCAAAGTTCATGGCGCTTTTGCCGTCGCTGCGTTGCGGGCGGATAAACACAAACCACCAAAAACCGATGAGCAACACAATCCACATGAGATTAAACAGGATGTTCCCTATCCAACTGTTGTCCTGCTCCGCCTTAAATTTTATTTTCCCGGCGGAAAGTTCTTCCACCAGTTTAGGGTCTTCCATGCGTACGGTTTTGAATTTGGCAAATTCGCCTTTATCGTTTTTATATAACCCGCTAATCACGCCGGGGGCAACGGTCAAATCGGACACTTCGCCCACGGACACTTTTTGCTTAAAGTCGGAATAATCCAACACAGCCGGTTTGGAACCCGGGTTATTAAAAAAGAAAACCGCCGCGGCAAAAATAACTACCCATACCAAAATTTGGCCGACGGACACTATCCTGCGGTTGCTCACGTTTTTATTCTTCATTGTTTCTTAAATACTCCGATATACGGCAAGTTGCGGTACAGTTCGTTATAATCCAACCCGTAGCCGATAACAAATTCATCACCAACGGTGAACCCCACATATTTGGGGTGTACTTCCGCTCTGCGGTTGCAAGGCTTATCCAGTAAGCAGCAAATTTCTATACTGGCCGCGCCGCGGTTTTTCAAGTTGCCCAATAAATAATCCAACGTCAGGCCCGTATCTACAATGTCTTCCACAATTACCACATGGCGCCCTTTAATGCTTTCGCGCAAATCCAACATGGTGCGCACCTGGCCGGTGGTGGCGGTGCCGCCCGCATAAGAAGACAGGCACATAAAATCCATATTGCAATCTACGCTAATATTTTTCATTAAATCGGAATAAAACAGAATACATCCGCGCAAAATGCCCACAAACAACGGTTGTTTGCCGCGGTAATCGGCCGAGATTTGGCGGCCCAATTCTTCTGCTCTTTTAGTTAATTGTTCCTGCGAAAATAAAACACGTTCCAAAACCGGAATATCAGACATAGTCCCTCCAATAGGAATATATATAAAAGGATACCTTTTTTTAGGCAGAAAATAAAGTAGCACCGCCTAAAAAAGCCCCGGGCGGCTCCGGGGCGGTAAAACAGGCTTTAACGGCCGAACAGCTTGCCAATCTCGCGGATGTGCAGTTGGGCTACACACGCGCGCCCGTGCGGGCAGTGCATACCGTCTTTGCAGTTTTTCATATTTTCAAGCAGGGCTTCGGCCTCGGCCGCCGTCATAGAATCATGCGCCTTGACCGCTTTTTTGCAGGCCAGCATAGCCACCATTTTGCGTTTGAGGGTTTCGGTAGATTTGGCCGGGTCCCCCACCACGGCGGCTAACGATTCCACAAACCGCTTCATGTCGTCTTCCTTAAACCGCACCACATAAGGCATGGTTTTAACCTGTACCGTGCGCGGGGAAAAGCGGGTAAGCTCAAACCCGGCCGTTTTTAGCCAGGGGGCCCAACTCATCAGGCTTTCGGCATTACTGGGGGTTAAGTCCACCTGAATCGGAAACATTAACTCCTGCACTTTTATATCGCGTTTTTCAAAAGCATCCATATATTTTTCAAACAAAACGCGCTCTTGTGCGGCGTGTTGGTCTATCAGCACCAAGCCTTCCGGGTTTTCAAACAGTAAATAACTGCGCTGGAGCTGACCCAAATAATGATACGGCCCCACATACCAGGCCGGGCCTGCGGGCGCGGGGAGCGGCTCCGGCTCCGGGCGGCGGGCTTCATAGGCCACGGGGTCTTCGGTTTCCCGCACCATAAACCGCGGCGTTCCGGCAGGTTTGAAAATATCCTGCACATGGGTTGCCTGCGGCTCTTGCGGGGGTTGCGGCGCAACGGGCGGAGCGGCCGGGGCCAATTTGGGCTGAAAAAGCTGTTGGGCGGCCGGGCGGGCGGATAGCGATAAATCCACCGCCGGAATAACCGGGGCCGCCGCTACCGGGCGGGCATTACCGAAGGCCGTTTCCCCGGCGCTGTTTAGAATCAGCCTGAAAATTTTATTTTCGTCCACAAAGCGCACTTCCCGCTTTTGCGGATGAATGTTTACATCAAATTCCCCCGGCTCCAACGTCAGGTACACCAAAAACGCCGGGTGGCGGTCTTTGGGGCGGACGTTTTGCAACGCCTTGTAAATGGCCTGTTGAATAGTTTTGGATTCTATCGGGCGGCGGTTAATAAATATCATTTGGAAATCCCGCACCGCCACCAATTTATCCGGCGGGGTTAAAAACAACTGCAAGCCGCAATCATCAAATTTTTTATAAACCAGGCTTTCCGTCACCGGGCCGCCTAAAATTTCCCGCGCGCGGGCGCGGACGGCCGCTTCCTGCGGGCCGGTTTGGGCCGGCAAATTATATATTTCCCGCCCGCCGATACGCACCCGGTAGCCCACCCGGCAGTTGGCCAAGGCGCTTTCTTCCGCTACTTTCAACAGGCAGGCGCGCTCGTACGAATCACTTTTTAAGAATTTGCGCCGCGCGGGCGTGTTAAAAAACAAATCGCGTATTTCCACTGTGGTACCGGGCATAGCCGGGGCCGGGGCGCGGCAAATAATTTCTCCGCCGGAAAGTTCCAAGCGGTGCCCTTGCCCGCCCGCGGTGCAACTGCTAATGCTCATGCGCGACACCGCCGCCACGGAAAACAACGCCTCCCCGCGGAAACCGAACGTATGCAAATGGGCTAAATCTTCAAACGAGCAGATTTTACTGGTGGCATGGCGGCGGACGCTTAATTCCAAATCCTGTTCGTCCATACCGCAGCCGTTGTCGTTAATGCGGATGAGTTCTTTGCCCGCGCCCTCAATATCTATATTAATGGCGGTGGCGCCGGCATCCACGGCGTTTTCCAACAGCTCTTTAAGCACCCCGGCGGGGCGCTCTATTACTTCCCCCGCGGCTATTTTACTGGCGGTGGACGGGTCTAAAACGGTAATTTTACTCATTAATCCTCTTTTTCCATTCGCAAATTAACTGTAAAGCGGCCAACGGGGTCAGTTGGTCTGTATCCGCCATTTTGATTTCTTCCACAATGGGGGAAGAAAACAAATCTTTGACCATATCTTTTTCTTTAACGGAAATTTTGGTGCCGCCTTTTTTGGCTTCCAAATCTTTCAGCACTTTACGCGCCCGCAACGTGCAAGCCGCCGGCAATCCGGCAATTTCGGCCACGTGAATCCCGTACGATTGGTCCGCCGCGCCGGGCAATATGCGGTACAAAAACGCCAGTTTGCTTTGGCCGGATTCGTCTTTATACTCCTGCGCCTGCACATGGTAATTTTGAACCGCCGGGTATTTATTGGCTAAATCGGTCAGTTCAAAATAATGCGTGGCAAACAGCACTTTGGGGCCGCCATTGGGCTTATATAAATATTCCACAATGGCCCACGCAATAGAAATACCGTCAAAAGTGGACGTTCCGCGGCCGACTTCGTCCAATAAAATTAAACTGCGCGGCGTCATGGAAGCCAAAATGTGCGCCGTTTCGTTCATTTCCACCATAAAGGTAGAATTGCCGCGGGAAAGCGCATCATGTGCGCCAATGCGGGTCATAATCCGGTCCACAATCCCCACGGTAGCTTCCTGCGCCGGCACAAACGCCCCCATTTGGGCCAAAATAACCAAAATGGCGGTTTGTTTGAGAAACACGCTCTTACCGCCCATATTGGGGCCGGTAATGAGCATAATTTGGGTTTGGGTGGAATCCGCCTCCAAATCGTTCGGCACAAAACTGCCGGGCGGCAACAGGTTTTCCACCATGGGGTGGCGGCCCCCTTTATAAAACAGGCGGGAAGACGTATCCACCACCGGGCGAACGTATTGGTGCGCAATAGCGCTTTGCGCCAAAGAGAGGTAAACATCCAGCTCCGCCACCAGGCGGGCAAATTGTTTGAGCGCGTCCGTCTTGAGGGCCAAGGTTTTGCGCACTTCGTCAAACAGGGCCGATTCCAAACGCAGGATTTTTTGCTCCGCATTCAAAATTTTATTTTCCAAGGCTTTTAATTCTTCGGTAATATAGCGTTCCGCATTGGTTAAGGTTTGCTTGCGCACATAATTATATGGCACTTTGGATATGTGCATTTTGGTCACTTCAAAATAATAACCGAAAACGGAATTAAAGCCGACTTTCATAGACGAAATACCCGTTTTTTCGCGTTCGCGGGCGCAGATTTCTTCCATGGTTTTGCCGCCGTTGTGGCGCAGGGAGCGCAGTTCGTCCAGCTCCGCATTGTAGCCCTCGCGGATGATGTTTCCGTCGGAAATGCGCAGGGGCGGGTCCTCGTTAATGGCGCTGTATAACAGGCGGGACATGGCTTCCAAATCCGTATATAAAGTTTCAAAACGGTGCGTTAAATGCGGGGCCACGGTCGGGAATTTTTCAAACCAGTTTTTAAGCGGCTCCGCGTTGAGTAAAGAGCGGCGCAAGCCGGATAAATCCCGCGGGGAAGCCGTGCCGGTGGCCGTGCGGGTGGCTATGCGCTCTACGTCGGATATATTTTTAAGGATAGACAGCAAGCCCGCGCAGGCTTCCTGCCCTTTTACAAAGCCTTCCACGCAGTTTTGGCGGCGGGTAATATCTGCCACGTCCATCAGCGGGTGCAAAATCCATTCTTTTAAGGTGCGGCTGCCGCCGGAAGTTTGGGTGCGGTCCAACAAATCCCATAAACTGCCTTTGCGGGTGCCCTCTTGGCTTTTGACCAGCTCTAGTGCGGTGACGGCGTTTTCGTCTATAATTAAATTATCTTTCAGCTCCCGGTAGGTGGGAATTAAGGTTTGCTTAAAACTGGGCTCCGTCACATTCACATAGCGCATAATTTGCAACGCACACGCCAAGGCCGCGCGCTTGCCTTCCCACGCGCCGAGGGCCGGCCAATTTTCCGGCAACGTATAATCCCCGTCAAACGCGGGGCGCGTTGTAAGCCCGAAACCGTTGGGAATAACCACTTTGGCCTGTAAATCTTTTAAGGAAGCCGCATCCCCCGCAATTTCGGCCGGGTTAATGGAGGCCAGGGCCGCGGCCAAGTTCATTAAAGCGGGGTCTTTGTCGTTTTGGGTCACCCAAAATTCGCCGGTGGAAACGTCCACACACGCCAAGGCCCAACCTTGTTTATGCACCAGCACAAACACCAAATAGTTGGATTGGTTGGCATCCAACAGGGTGTCTTCCATCACGGTACCCGGCGTAATCACGCGGATGACTTTGCGTTCAAACAGTTTGGTATTATTGGCGCCGGGGGTGCCCACTTGCTCGCAAATGGCAATTTTTTTACCGGCTTTTAATAAACGCACAATGTAGTTATTGGCCGCATGATACGGAATACCGCACATAGGCACGCCGTGGCGGGCCGTAAGCGTAAGGCCCAGTAAAGCGCTTACTTCGCGCGCTTCATCACCGAACATTTCATAAAAATCCCCCAGGCGGAAAAACAGAATAACGCCCGGATTTTTTTGTTTAATCTCGGTATATTGCTTCATGAGCGGGGTAGTTGCCGGATTTTGCATACCCCTATTTTAGCAATTTCCGGCGCGGGGATAAACCGTATTTATAGGCTAATCCCCTCTAGGAAGAAAAAATATCAAACCAAAGCAGACACTTTTAATTTTTTTTGCTATAATATATTTACCTAGTTGTTTAAGTAAAGTAATAATTTGTTCGGTAGGATGGCTGAGCGGTCAAAAGCAACGGTCTGTAAAACCGTCGGGCTACGCCCTACATAGGTTCGAATCCTATTCCTACCAAAATTTAAGACCCCGCGCAAGCGGGGTTTTAATTTTGTAGGAAAGCAGGCAAACTGCTTTGCCTGCGCTAGGATGAGAAAGGCAGAGCGTTGTTTTTGTTTGAGGGGCACCGCCCCGAAAGGTAAAAACCGCGAGCCCGGTGCGAAAGCGCACTCCTGCGCCTGCAGGAAAATTCCGTCAGGAATTTTACCGGAAGGCGAATCCTATTCCTAATTATTCCCGCGCAAGCGGGGTTTTAATTTTGTAGGAAAGCAGGCAAACTGCTTTGCCCCCACTTTCCACCCTTTATATAAAAAATATCCCCCGCCACAAGCGGGGGATATTTATGAATAGCGTTTTACAGCGTGTCTTTTAAGCCGGCCACCAGTTCCTGCCAGGGGCGTTTGGCTTCGCCGCCGCCTTGGGCAAAGTCTGCCCGTCCGCCGGCGCGGCCGTTCAAATCCGCCGCAATTTGTTTGGCAACCGTCACGGCGTCAATATGTTCAAACTTGCCCACCGTTTTAACCACAAAGGCGCGTTTGCCGTCCTTATCGCAAGAGACCAACACCACGGCTTTTTGGTATTTTTGGGCAATCGTATCGGCAATGTTGCGCAACTCTTTCGGCTCCGCGCCGTCCGCCTTGCGCACCACCAGGTTGACCCCGTTTTTAAGCGTAAAGCTCATTTCGTCCACACCGCCGGCGGCCAACGTGCGCTCGCGGAATTGCATATAGCGCTTTTTAACCTCTTTCAGCTCGTCCATAATGGCATTTACGCGGGTAAACACATCTTTGGACGGTACTTCCAAGCGGGCGGCCAGGGTTTCGGCCTGAAGATTTACGTTTTTCAAATAATCCAGCGCCGCCGCACCGGCCACGCCCTCAATACGGCGCACCCCGGCGGAAACGGAAGATTCTTTCAGCACCAGTACCGTCATTACTTCTGCCGTGTTTTTAACGTGCGTTCCGGCGCAAAGTTCCAAACTGTATTTATCTTGCGGACGCGCAAAGCTGCCGCCCATCAGCACAAAGCGGGCCGGGTCCGCATACGTTTCCCCCAGCAGGGTGACGGCGCCCAACTTTTCCGCATCCGCCAGCGGGCGCACTTGGCAATTTACCGGCAGGGCCGCTTCCACCGCCCGGTTGGCAATTTCCCACGCGCGGTTTAATTCTTCCGCTTTCGGCGTGCGGGAAAGCGTGTAGTCAAAGCGGAAACGCTCCGGCGAAACAAAGGAGCCGCTCTGGTGAACCCCGGTGCCGAACACCTGGCGCAACGCGGCGTTTACCAAGTGAATGGCGCTATGGTTAGCCATACAGCGTTTGCGCAAGGCGGCGTCCACGCACAGGCGCACTTTTTGGCCTTTTTTAAGCGTGCCGGAAAATTTATGCAAGAAAACTTTGCTAATCGGTTTTTGGACGTCTTCCACGCGGGCAATTTCTTTTCCGTCCGATAAAACGGAGCCTTTATCGCCCACCTGTCCGCCGGATTCGGCATAGAACGGGGTTTTATCAAATACGGCGTACCCGGTGCCGGAAACTTCGTCCGTCAGTTCAAATTTTTCATTCAGTAGCATCAGCACGGTGCCGTCGTCCGTCAGCGTGTCATAGCCGGTAAACACCGTAGCCGGGTTGTGGGTTTCCACATGTTGCATCATGTAGGCTTTGTCTTTGGTCATTTCGTCGGCATAGGAGCGGCTTTTGGCCTGCGCGGCGGCTTTGGCTTTTTCGTAGCCGGCTTCGTCCACTTTTACGCCTTTGGCAGAGGCAATTTCTTTCGTCAGTTCCAAGGGGAAACCGTACGTTTCGTGCAAGTGGAAGGCTTCTTCGCCGGACAGGGTGTCCGCACCGTCCGCCAACAGGGCGGAAAGTTTTTCTTCCCCGGTCACTAATGTTTTTAAGAACGTGGTTTCTTCCATTTTAAGCACATCTTGGATGTGCGGCATATTTTTATCAATTTCCGGGTATAAACCGTTAAAAATTTCTTTCACTTTGGGGGCCAACGTATACAAATACGGCTTATCGGCACCCATTAAGCGCGCATAACGCGCCGCGCGGCGGATTAAGCGGCGCAAAATATAGCCGCGGCCTTCGTTAGAGGGCAAAATCCCCTCCGCAATTAAAAAGCTGGAACTGCGCACATGGTCCGCAATAATACGCAGGGAAGAAATTTCCTCTTTCGTTTCGCCTTTTAAGTGCAAATCCTGTTTGGCTTGGTTGATGATGGGAGTAAACAGGTCGGTTTCAAAAATGTTGTTTACCTTTTGCATGACCATACAAAGGCGCTCTAACCCCATGCCGGTATCAATGTTGTTATGCGGCAAGGGTTTGAAAGTGCCGTCTTCCTGGCGGTTGTAGCTTTCAAAAACAATGTTCCAAATTTCCACAAAGCGCCCGCAATCGCAAGTAATATCACAATGCGGGTTTTTACAGCCTTTATCGCCAAAATCGTAATAAATTTCCGTGCAGGGGCCGCAGGGGCCGGTGGGGCCCATGGTCCAAAAGTTATCGGCTTCGCCCAATTCAAAAATGCGTTCCGCGGGTACATATTTCAGCCATTGGTTGTAGGCTTCTTCGTCGCGCGGGGCAATACCGCCTTTGTAAATGCTTACATAAAGTTTATCGGCCGGAATGTGGAGCGTTTTGGTTAAATATTCCCAAGCCCAGTCAATGGCTTCTTTCTTAAAATAATCCCCAAAGGAAAAATTGCCCAACATTTCAAAAAAGGTCAGGTGGCGTTCCGTAAAACCCACGCTGTCAATATCCGTGGTGCGCACGCATTTTTGGCAAGAGGCCGCATTTTTGAGGGAGTCATCTATCCCTAAAAAATTGGCCTTAAACTGCACCATACCCGCCGAAGTAAAAAGGAGCGTCGGGTCCGAGTGGGGAATTAACGAGCTGGAGGGTTTTATAGGCAACCCTTTGGAGTGAAAAAAGTTCAAATAACCGTCTCTGATTTCTGTGCTTTTCATAATAATAACCTGATAGTACCTCTATAAACTGTATAATTAAAGTATATCAAATACAGGGGCGGCTCTGCCCTGCGGCGCGTTTAAGCACGGGCAAAATGCCGCGCGCGCAGGCGGTTTGCGCCATTTGTTATAATTTTTTAAGAGGAATTTTATGCACAAAATATTAGGTTATTTATTATTATGCGCCGGGCTGTTTTTAATCTTTTTTGCGGGGAACGGAATGTATAAAACATTCGTCCGGGTATCCCCGGTACCCCATATTGTAAATATGCGTGATATTACCGTCCAGGCCCCGCAAGGCACCGTCACTGTGCCCGCAGACGGCATTAATACGCTGGCCAATACGGCGTTATTTGCTGTTTTGATGTTATTTTTTGCCTCCGTAGGGGCGCGCGTGGGCCATTTGGGCATCCATTTATTAAAGACCGAGCGCATTTATGATGCGTTAAGCCAACTGGACCTGACTGACAAAGACGACCTAAAAACCCTTAAAAAACTATGAAAATTTTATTTATTATTAACCCCAAAAGCGGCAAAGGGCGCGACCCGCAAGATACCGTCAACTGCATTAAATTAAACTTTCCGCAGGCCGCCTGGGCCCTGACAACCGGCCCGCGCCACGCCACCGAACTGGCCGCCAAAGCCGTCAGCCAACAGTACGAAGCCGTAGTGGCCGTGGGCGGGGACGGCACCATTAACGAAACCGCCCAAGCCCTGGTAAACACGCCCACGGCGTTGGGGGTGATTCCCGGCGGAAGCGGCAACGGTTTCGCGCGCGAACTGCGTATGCCGCTCCACTTGCAAGAAGCCGTTTTTTGTCTGCAAAAAGCCAAAACGGTGCGTTGTGATGTGGGGCAAGCCAATGGGGAGTTATTCCTCAATTTAGCGGGGGTGGGCATAGAGGCCCAAATTGCGTACGATTTTATGCAATACGGCAAAACCGGCAAACGGGGCATGTGGCCGTATTTTAAGTTAGGCGCCAAAGATGCGTTTACTTACCAACCCCAAGAAATGCAGTTGGAATACGACGGCCGCCGGGAAACACTCCGCCCGCTTTCCGTGACGTTTGCCAACGGCACGCAATACGGCAGCAACTTCAAAATTGCGCCGCAGGCCAGCCTGACGGACGGCTGGTTGGAAAAGGTTGTAATAAAAAACGTCCATAAATTAAAATTACTGGCCGCCGCGCCTACTTTTTTTACGGATGATTCAACCCATTTGGGCGTGACGGACACCACCCGCGTAAAACACGTTCTTTTACGCCAACCGGGCGAAATTATTTACCATTTGGACGGCGAACCCAAAAAAACGCAGGACCAACTGGAAATTAAAATTTTGCCCGCGGCCTTAAATGTGCTGATTCCTTAATTATGGCTCCCAGAAGAAAACGCAAAACAAGCCGCCGTTCTTCCAAAGCCCCCTGGTGGGTGACGGCGCTTATTGCCGCCGCGTTGGCGGTTTTCCAACAAACGGGCAAACCCGTCAGCCAAGTGGAGGGCGACACGTTTGAAAACGCCCAAATAGCCAGCGTGTACGACGGGGACACCTTCAAAATAAACTTAAATTGTTCTATGAGTGTATTTTGTGAAAAAGTGCCGGTGCGCGTGCGCGGCATAGACTGCCCGGAAATAAAAGGCAAAACCGAGCGGGAAAAACGCCTGGCGCAAAAAGCCAAAGCGTTTACGAAAGATTTTTTATCGCGCGGAGAGGTTAATTTATCCAACTGCGGGCGGGATAAATACTTCCGCCTGTTGTGTGACGTGGACGTAAACGGCCAAAGCCTGGCCCAAGAACTGTTAAAACGCAAATTGGCCTACCGTTATGACGGCGGCACCAAATCCAAACAATTCCGCTAAAAAAGGGCCTTTTAAGGCCCTTTTCTATTTATTTGCGTGCAACTGATACCACTGTAAAGTAATAATAGTTTTGGCATCGGTAATGCGGCCGTCGGCTATCATTTGGTAGGCTTCTTCCAGCGGAAATTTTTTAAGATTCAAAAATTCGTCTTCGTCCGGCTGGTCTTCCCCGCGGGTCAGGCCGGTAGCCAAATACAGGTGTTGCACCTCGTTGGAAAACGCATTACACGGGTGAAAAACCATAATTTCCTGCAAGTGTTGGGCCGTCAGCCCGGTTTCTTGTTTCAGTTCCGCTTCCGCGCACATTAAAAAAGTTTGGTTTTCTTCCCGTTTTCCGGCGGGGATTTCCCAGGTGGTTTGCCCAATCGGGTAGCGGAATTGTTGCACCAAATACACGTTGCCGTCTTCCACCGGCAAAATGCCGCTGGCGCCGCGGTGGTCAAAATACAGGCGGTTGGAGGTATTGCCGTTAATCAGGCGCACCTCATCCAACTTTACATTCAAAATGCCCTCGTACAAGGTTTTGGAGGAAATTTTTGTTTCTTTTAATTTACTATAATGTTTCATATAGATAATCTTATAAAATTTTGGCCCGGCAGGGGCCGCTCAAGCCCCGCACACGCCGCGCCGGCAATACCCAAAGGATGTTTACATGGCTGAATTTGTCCAATTACATAATCATAGCGATTACTCCCTTTTAGACGGAATGTTGCGCATTTCGGAAAGCCACAAACCGTCCCCCTTTCTAAAAAGTTTAGTGGAACAGGGCATTAAAGCCATGGGCCTGACCGACCACGGCAATATGTACGGTGCGTTGGATTTTTACGATACCGCGCGCTCTATCGGCCTAAAGCCGATTGTCGGGTGCGAGTTTTACATCACCAACGGTAAATATACCGAAAAAGACCCCAACGAATACCGCGGCCACTTAACCCTGCTGGCCCGCAACCACGAGGGCTACCTTAATTTAATGAAGCTCAATTCGCTGGCGTGGGTGGACGGCTTTTACCACAAACCCCGCATAGATAAAGAAATTTTAGCCAAACACGCGGGCGGGCTGCTCTGCCTCTCCGGCTGCTTAAAAGGCTTCTTGTCCGAATACACCCGCACCAAAACTTTTGAACAATGTTGCGCGCTGGCCAAAGAGTACGAGGATATTTTCGGCAAGGGCAATTATTACATTGAGCTGATGGACCACGGCATTAAGGAAGAAGTGGAATCTTTACCCATCTTAAAAGATATTGCCAAAATGACGGGCATACCCGTTGTGGCCACGAACGACTGCCACTACGAGAAAAAAGAAGATTGGGAAGCCCACGACGTAGCCGTTTGCGTGGCCACCAACAAAACCTTAAACGACCCGAACCGCCTGCAAATGTCGCACGAGCTGTATTTCAAAACGCCGGAAGAAATGTGCGCGCTGTTTGCCCACACGCCCGAAGCCTGCGCCAACACGCTGGAAATTGCGGAAAAATGCAATTTGGAATTCCCCAAACACGGCTTTATTTTGCCAAATTTTGAAATCCCCAAGGAGTTCCCCAACTCGGCCGAATATTTTAAGGATATTTGCCGCAAAGGGCTGGTTAAAAAAATGCACGGCAACGTGCCGGACGACTATTGGAAGCAGTTGGAATTTGAATTTAATGTAATTATTACCATGGGGTTTGACTGCTACTTCCTGATTGTGCAGGACTTTATCAACTGGGCCCGCGCGAACGATATTCCCATAGGCCCGGGGCGCGGCTCCGGCGCCGGTTCTTTGGTGGCGTACAGTATGGATATTACGCGCGTGGACCCTATCAAAAACAAACTGCTGTTTGAACGCTTTTTGAACCCGGACCGCGTAAGCATGCCGGACTTGGATATTGATATGTCGGACGCGGGCCGCGGGCGCGTGATTGACTATGTGCGCGGCAAATACGGGCATGACCGCGTTTCCCAAATTATTACCTTTGGTACCATGAAAGCCAAACTGGCCTTAAAAGACGTCGCCCGCGCCATGAGCATACCGGTAGCCGAGGCCAACCGTATTGCCAAAATGATTCCCAACGACCCCAAAATGACCTTGGATAAAGCCTTGGAAATCAACGAGCTTAAAAAGGAAATTGACACCAACCCCCAAAGCAAACGCCTGTTTGATATGGCCCATAAGTTGGAGGGCCTCAAACGCCATACGGGTATCCACGCCGCCGGGGTGCTGATTACCAAAGACGCGGTGTCCGAATATGTGCCGCTTTCCCGCGGGGCGCGTGATTCCATTACCACCCAGTTTGAAGGGGAGCCGTGTTCCAATTTAGGCTTATTAAAAATGGACTTTTTGGGCCTGCGCACCTTAACCGTTATTGATAATGCGGAAAAGATGATTCGCAAACGCCACGACCCCAAATTTGATATTAACGAAATCCCGCTGGACGACAAAAAAACGTATGACCTGCTTTCCAGTTGCAAAACGCTGGGTATTTTCCAGTTAGAAAGCGGCGGCATGCGCGACTTAATTAAAAAGTTGCAGCCCTCCCAATTCAGCGACGTTTCCGCCTTGGTGGCCTTGTACCGCCCCGGGCCGATGGAATCCGGCATGATGGATATGTTCGTGCGCCGCAAAAACGGGCAGGAACAAATCAAGTACGAAACCCCGCTTTTGGAATCCGTATTAAAAGACACTTACGGCTGTATGGTATACCAGGAACAAATCATGCAAATTTCCAAAACGCTGGGCGGGTTTACCCCCGGCGAGGCCGACACCCTGCGCAAAGCCATGGGTAAAAAGAAACTGGACGTTATGGAAAAATTCGGCAAGAAATTTGTGGAAGGGTGCAAAGCCAATAATATTTCCGAAAAAGTTGCCTCCCATATTTACGAGCAGATGAAAGCCTTTGCCGGATACGGCTTCAACAAATCGCACTCGTTTGCATACGGGTTGGTTTCGTACCAGACGGCCTACCTAAAGGCCAACTACCCCATAGAATTTATGTGCGCCGCGTTGACGAACGAAATCGGCCACAACGCGATTGGCTCCGACGATAAAGAAAACAAAATCGTCACCTATTTGGAAGAATCCAAAAAAATGGGATTTGAAATTCTGCCGCCGGATGTAAATGCCTCCCAGCCGGAGTTTTCCGTGGAAACCAAAGACGGAAAAGAGTGTATCCGCTTTGCGTTGGAAGCCATTAAAAGCGCCGGCTCCGAGGGGTGCAAATCCATTGTGGCGGAGCGGGAAAAAGACGGGCCGTATAAATCGTTAGACGAACTTTGCAGCCGGATTGATATTTTCCAAGCCAACAAAAAAACCATTGAAAGTTTAACCAAAGCGGGCGCGCTGGATAGTTTACTGCCGGACAAAGACCCCAAAGAAGCCCGCGCGATTTTACTGGCCGGGATAGACCAAGCCGTAGATACCGCCCATTTGGTAGCCAAAGAAAAGCAAGCTAATAACACAGCCAGCTTATTCGGGGACGACTTCGGCGCGATGTTAAGCGTCAAACAACCGCAAACCAAACAGCGCGTTCACCCGCTCACCCAAAGCGAACTGCTCAACTTTGAAAAAGAAGTGCTGGGCCTGTATTTCAGCGGGCACCCCATGGCCAAATACCAAGAGCATTTGGCCCAACTGCATGCCACGCCTATCCGGGATATTTTGGACGGCAAAGCCACCGGCAACTTAAATGTACTGGGCATTATTACGCTGTTCAAAAAACGGCAGAATAAACAAAAAAAGGAATGGGCCCAATTTGTGATAGAAGACTGCACCGGCTCGCTCCCCGTCAATGCGTTTGCGCGCACTTTTGAGGAGTTCGGGCACAAATTAGGCCCCAATGCTATTTTGAATTTTTCCGGCAAGATTAACGTGGACGACGAAAGCGCCCGGTGCGAACTGACCCTGCAAAGCGTGGGCAGTGTGACGGACGTTTTAGCCACCGCCGCCAAAGAATTTATTGTGGAGCTTCCGCCCAAATACACCAAAGACCAACTGCAAAAATTAAGCACTTATTTGGATATGACCAAAGGCACCACGCAAGTATTTTTGGAAGTGCCCAGCAAGGCAGACCCGACGAAAAAATTATTGGTGCGCACGCACAAATCTATTTTTCTGCACCGGGCCTTGTTGGAATTTATAGAAAACACATTAGGCACCAGCTGGCGTTTTAAGTAAGGGCCTAATCTGTTTTCGGCTAAATCCGCCCCAAACGGATTTTATATAATAGTATAGAGGGGCCAAACACCCCAAGGGGGAAGGAAAAGTATGGAAACAAATTATATTAATTTTAGTAAGATTGGCATTATCGGCTGCGGCTTTGTGGGCTCGTCCACAGCGTTTAGCTTAATGCAGAGCGGGATGTTTACCGAAATGGTACTGATAGATGCCGACAAGGCCCGCGCCGAAGGCGAAGCGCTGGACATCAGCCACGGCCTGCCGTTTGCCAAACCGATGAAAATTTACGCCGGAGATTACGAAAACCTGAAAGATGCCGGCCTGATTGTAATTACCGCAGGCGCCAACCAAAAACCCGGCGAAACCCGGTTGGACCTCGTCAAAAAGAATATTGCTATTTTTAAGTCTATCCTGCCGGAAATTAAAAAAATTAATTTCAAAGGGATTTTACTGGTGGTAGCCAACCCGGTGGATATTTTAACCACGGTAGCCATTAAATTAAGCGGCTTGCCGGCTAACCGCGTGTTCGGCTCCGGCACCGTTTTGGATACCGCCCGCCTGAAATATAACTTGGGACAGCATTTGGACGTAGACAGCCGCAGTGTACACGCGTTTATCATCGGCGAACACGGCGATAGCGAAATTGCCGCCTGGAGCTGTGCCAACGTGTCCGGCATTAAACTAAACAAATTTTGCGAAATGCGCGGATACTTCCAACACGAAGAAGCCATGAAACGCATTGCCGACGAAGTAAAAAACAGCGCGTACGAAATTATCAAACGCAAAAAAGCCACTTATTACGGGATTGCTATGGCGGTGCGCCGCATTTGCGAAGCGATTGTCCGCAACGAGAAATCCATTCTGCCCATTTCCGCCCTGATGAAAGGCCAATACGGCATTACGGATATTGCGCTGAGTATGCCGGCGATTGTGGGCCGCAACGGCGTAGAAACGCACGTTCCGCTGGAAATTAACGCACAGGAAACCGCCGACCTGCAAAAATCCGCCCAAACCTTAAAAGAGGTCCTCGCCCAAAACGAACTGTAATTCAAAGTTGGAACACCAAATATAGATAACGCCTTCTTACGCAAGCAAGAGGGCGTTATTTTAATTGTTGTGTTTTTGCCCCCGGCATAGCCGGGGGTTTCTTTGCGTTTGTTTTATCCGACATGAAATAAACGCAGGCAAAACGAGCCGGGCAAATTTTGGCGGGCGGGGTGTGCGGAACGGCCGTTTCGGTGCGCTTTACGACAGACAATAAAGGATTTTCTTTATTTAAGGCGGGTTATTTTGTATAATAAATAAGTAGTCAAACAGATTTAAGCCCAGTTGGCGCAGCGGTAGCGCGTTCCCTTGACATGGGAAAGGTCATAGGTTCAATCCCTATACTGGGCACCATTTAGAAACCACCCGCAAGGGTGGTTTTTTTGTGCCCGTAAGCGAGCAAACTGCTTTGCCCGCGTTAGGGATTGAAAGCCGCAGCCTTATGCGAGTTTGAGCAACGCGAAAGGCGAGCATGGCGAGGCGGGGCAGCGAGCGCCGAGGGTCAACGAGGCGACTTGTGGCCAATCTCTATACTGGGCACCATTTTTCTTCCTAAAAACCGTTTATTCGTTGTTGCACGCTTGGTCGGATACCTCCGCGCTACCGCGCGAGTGCCCACAGTATTCCTCCCTCGCTTGCGCCTAGAATAAGCGGTTTTTTGTTTGAAAAATCCCCCAACTAATTCTTTTTATTCTTCATGCCTTATGCGAGTTTGAGCAACGCGAAAGGCGAGCAGGACGAGGCGGGGCCGCAAACGCAAGGCAGACAAAAAATCTGCCGCGCATGGGCGGCAGATTTTTATAGAAAGACCATTCTAAACCCCGGGCCGGAACTCCATTTTAATAACCCGCACCCGGTCATCACGCCCTATTTAGGCTGATACACAATGCTATGGTTGCATTTGAAAATACCCCTATACATCTGCTTATTATATGTATAGGCGTACGGTTTAATTTCCTCGTAATGGAAATGCTGCAACTTTCCCCCTTTACCGATTTCATTTGTTTCTTCCGAAAAGTGATAGCGGGTGCTCTGTTCATGGGTGCCATTACGGTATACATAATTTTTGCCGATACTTTCCGGCCCATCGGTTATACGCAATTTGCCATTATTAAAAATAGCATCTTGCACCCAAGTAGACAACATGTCTACCAACGGCCCTCTGGAAAAAACACCCATTTCCGCTTCCACCATCCATTTACCCTGATAATAAACCGCCCGCGCATACAATCTCCGGCCTTTATTATCCTTAAAAGAAGTTAGCTGTTTGAATATCCGGTTCAATTCCTGCGCATCTGCCCGACATTCCGCGCTCACTTTTACACGGTTCAAATGGGTGTTTTTGCACCCCAAAAACCAACTGGACACCGCGCCCTCTTCCTGCCCGGGTGTTAAGGGCGGGCAATACCCGCTTTTAGCCAAACAGCTACGCAATTGCCAGGCACGCAACCGGGTAGTTTTATCCCCCGGGTTCAATAAATTACCAACCAAATATAACGGAACATGGATGTTTTTACTTACTTTGTCATCATAATGGCAGGTAGGCTCCTTCTCTTTTTCAGCTTCCAGTTTGGTGGCGCTGGTGCCCACGCGGGCCATGGTAAATTTATCCCAAATAACGGGAGCCATCCGCATAAGCTCGCCATCCTCGTCCAGTTCTACATTTCCGAAAATTTCCTCCAGTACGGACTTTGCCTGCCGGGCTTGCGCGGCGGCGTCCGTCGTGGGAATAAGCACTTTCCCGTTGACTACCTCATAATCGTCCATATTTTCAGCCGTGCTGGCGGGGATATATTTTTCCGGCACTTCCACATACAAGGTGTTCTCTAACGACTCCTTAAATTGCTTGCGGTACAAAGGAGACAATGCCTCAGATACGGTGTAAACAGCGCCGCCAATTACCAAGATTCCCCCACAGGCAAGCAGGCTTTCCGGCGCGCTGGCCTTCGCCAAAGAAATAAATTCTTCGCTTGTAATCGTTGTGGCCAACGCTCTGGTAAGCGCTGCCCCATTCAGCCACTCGGCTTTTTTGTTTTTTTCCACGGGAAGAAGCAGTTGCCCTTTCACATACGGGCGCACCCGGCGGCTCAAAAGCTCCACTTGCGCGGCATCCTGGGGGGCGCCGGTGGCTTTCAGTTGCAGTACGCCCATAATAGCGGCGGCCTCTTTGGGGGAGTAGCGGAATTTGCCTTTGTAAGACGCATTGGACCCCTTAGAATACGCATACGCGGAGGCTACCGTGCCCGCCAAAAAGCGGAAATCCGGCGAATAGGCCGGGTTGGCCGCATACTTAACCAGTTTGGAGGCTTCTTTCGGCGCCAAATTTTCCGCATGATAGGCCAGTACCAACCGCACAAAGCGGGGCGGAATATAATTGGGATGATTTTTGTTAAAAGAGGCGTTTTCTGCCATAAAGTTCAGTAGCGGCATAAAATCGCGCCGCTCTTTTAACATATCGTTCAAAAGGTGAATATCAAAAACAAAATCTTTTTCTTCTAATTGGGCATCATTGTCAAAACAAAACACATTTTCCAAATGGCGGACATCAAACGCGGGCGCGAACGTCTCCCCCCGGGAGTCTTTCGGCAGCCCGGCTGTCAGCTCGCCCGGTTTTCTTTTGCGCAGATGGGCGGCATTTTCCGCTTGGGATTGCTGGGCCAAAGAAACCTTTGTATCCACATTAACTAGCAGGTTATACAGCGGGGCCTTGCCCATCTTAACATCCGCTTTCCGGCCCACAACTTCTACGGTTTTGGAACTGCCTTTTATTTTTTTGTCTTTTGTAAGCAGGTAAACCCCTGTTCCGGGCGTTAAACCATAGGTGCCTTGTTCATCCGCTAGCAGCGCCAGGCTTTTGGTTAACTCCATAAAATGGGGAGCTTCTTTTTGGGCCCTGTCACCATCCAAATAAGCATAATACTCCATAATATTGTGATAAGCAAGGGCAAGCACTTCTTTTAATTGCGCTTTTTGGCTTTGGTTCAGGTTTCCGCGGGCTTCACTGGCGGCTAAAATGCGGATACATTGGGGCCTAAACCATTGGGCATTTTTGGCATCATTTAACATGGCCGGGATATTGCAAGACACCGGTTGGGTATCCTGGGCCTTTTCGGCCGCCGGATTAAACGCATACGCATTTAGGCAGAGGGAACAGAACGCGACACCTACTAATATTTGTTTTTTCATAAGGGGGCTCCTTACTCTTATTGTAGTGGTTATGAGCCAAAATGTCAAATAAGGGGCCCCAAATATAACTTTAGGGGATACCCGCCCCTTGGGCACAAAAAACCCGCCGTTAAGCGGGTATAAAAGAATGGCGCCGCAGGACAAAGGGCGGCCTAAAATAGCAAAGGCCCCGAAGGGCCTTTACTAAAACAGAGGTTTGATTTTTTAGAACTCAAACGCAACCGTCACTTCGCCGCCGAAACCTTCGCGTTTACCTAATTGGCCGTAAACGGTCAGTACGGAGTGCAACGGCAGGAACGTATCTTTGTTATGATAGGACAGGACTAATTGCCCGCGCCCGCTCATACCTTTCATAGAGGCTTCGCTACTCTTTACGTTTTCCACCGTCACGGTAGATTTGCCGTCCATTTCATAAATGGCACTGGCACCGATAGCGGGAATTACGCCGTTTAAGTCCCACGAGTTGAACGTATAGTCACCGCCGAAACGCAGGGCCATGCTTTGCAAGGTGTCAAATTCAATTTTCTGGTCCAAATCGTCGGTAATATCGTCAGACGCTTTGCGTTTCCAGTTGAAGTTGGCAAACATGCTCAAATCATCCAACGGGTTTTCCACAAAGCCCGCGCTGGCGCCGTAATACATTCCTTTGCTCTTAAAGTTGGATAACAATTCGTCCGATTTGAACTTAGCGTCCACATACCCGGCTTCCACGGTGGCTTCCAAGCGGCCCGTTTCGCTATACCGCAAGGAGGTCAACAACCCGCCGCCGTACACGCTGGCATCCCCGGTCACTTTAATCGGGTAGGTTTTATAAGAGCCGCCCGAATATTTAGCAAACAGACCTAAGGCCCAATCGTTCGTAAATTTCTTCCAAGCGCCCGCTTGCATCAGGCCGGAGTCCAAATCAAAGCCGCTGCCTGTTTTATAGCGGGTGTGGTGGTAGCCGCCGTTGACAAAGGTGTTCTGTTCGGTTTCGCTCTGCCACAAATCATTTAAGGTTTGGGTAAGCATTTCCGGCCCTTCGCTGATTAACGCCAAACCGACTAACGGCAACTGGCCGTAAACTTCAGCATTGGCTTTATCTTTCGTACTGGTCAAAGTCCAGTTGACCAAGTTTCCGGTGCCTTCTTTGGTGGGGGTTAAAGTATAGGAGAACACACCCACTTTCTTTTGGGTCAGCACAATGCCGCTATCCAACAATTCATACACCACGCCGCCTTCCTCAATGCCTGTTAAGGATTTTTCGGTATTGGTGGTGACTACGATGGCAGAGCCTTCTTTCATGGTGGATTTATCCAACAACATTCTGGCGTGGACGTCAAAGTTAAAATTCAACTTGGTGTTAAAGTCTGCGTTAATCGTCCACCACGAGTTAAAGTTGCGGAATTGGTTTTTATCCGTAAACGTACCAATCGTGCGGTCAAAGACCAGTTGGTTGGTGGTGCGGCCCATGCTATTGCTTCCGCCGTAAATAACGGCCGTCGGGTCCAATTCCACTTTGTTGCGCAAAATAACGGTGTTGTTTTGGGTGCGCATATTCTCTGCTTTCAGCTCCGCCCCATACACATAACCGCCGTATACTTTACCATTAAATTTTACGTTATCCAAAACGACCGTATTGTTAGAGGCAGAATGGATATTATCCACTTTTTCGGCCGTTTCCGTCGTTTCCTTCGGGGTGCCGGCCCCAGTTGTTTCCGTTGTGACGGTCTTCAGTCCTTCCTTTTTAACCGTTGTAGTAGTCGTGACGGCGGGACCCGTTTCGGGCGTTTCAGTTTTCTGGGTGACATAATCCACTTCGCGGATATAGGCCGAGAAACCGCCGAAGACGTTGGCATCTACGGTTTTTACGGAATTACCGCCCGCAATATTTACCAAGTTGCCGTCACTGTTCGTACCGTTAAAGGCAACCGTCTTTTCTTCCGGCGCCTCGGGTGACGGGGTGGAGTTGGTTTTGGCGGTATAGTCCATGCTGGCGCCACCAAAAATAAGCCCTTTATCCGCAGGAACATCCGGCAACAGTTTGGCCGCGGCTAACTTGGTAAAATCCAACTTCTCGTCAAAAAATTTCCGGCTGGCATTTGTTAAAGTCACATTGGAATTAAGGATGTTTACGGTGTTGCCGTTGGAGGTACCGGCAAAGTTGAGAGAACCGCCCACTTCCTTAAAAGTGCTGGTTAAATTATTCAGGTTTAAGGTGTTGTTGGCTACCGTAGCCCCAACAAGATTGCCTGAGGTATCGTTGCCCAAATACATCAAAACGGAGTAAGCCACGCCGTTGGCCATAGTAGAATTATCCAACGTCATGGTATTGCCTTGTGCGTTGACGGACTTGTTCATAACAGCCATAGCCGTGGTGGCCACCGTACTGCCGTTTCTGACAATAACCGTGTTGTTGTTCATATTAACAACAGATTCCGTACCGTTAGTAATACCTCTGCCAATAGAGGCCCCAAACGCCGAACCTACATTAGAATTATCAATAATAACGGTGTTATCGTTAGCGGTAGCCGCGCCCATAGCGCCAGACACCATACCGCCTACGGTAGAACCTTGCACTAATACAGAGTTGCCGTTGGCTCTGGTATCTAATATATTGGTTTTTTGTTTGTCTTCTTCCGTTAAACGGGGGCTTGTCACACCGCCGAAAACGTTGCCCGCCACGTTGGCGCCGTCCTTAATAATAACGGTGTTATTATTGGCCGTGCCTTTGGCAAACATCGTATAACCGCCATACACATTTCCGCCATAGGTGACAGTAGGGGAGCCGGGGGCGGTATAATCATAAAAACTAAGGCTACCGCCGCTGATAGTGACGGAGTTATTGTTGGCCGAAAAATCGCCCAAGCGGGCCGAGCCGTCCCACAGAAAAGAAGCGCCGCCCATTACATCTCTACCCTGCAAGGTAGTGCCCGTCATGCTTACGGAGCTGTTGGTGACGTTATTTCTGTACGCGGCACCACCGGCAACATACGCACCAGTGGTTTCTTGGTAGGCCACCGGAATACCGAAGGTAATAGCATCGGCACTAGAGCGGTCCACCGAGTCATAAACCTCTTTGGCCACCGCATCAGTATTAATATTGATTTTTTTGCCGTTGACCGTCATGGAAGCGCCATCAATCGCCCCGGTACCTATGGAACCGGCACCGACGATAGCCAACGATTTATTATCGTTGGAATCATCCGTAATTTCACGGTCGTGGTTTTGGCCGTACCAGTTTGTTTGAAGATCTTGTGCCGCCTGCACAAACAAAGGTGCAAACAACACACAAAAAACTGCAGTGAGAAACTTTCTCATTTATCCTCCAATTTATATGTATAAAAAAAGCAGTATATCCCTTATTATACAGAATTTAAGCCAAAAGGAAAGTTTTTTTTGCAAAAAAGCAAAACTCCCCTTTTGCCCCAAGTGCCGGCATACACTTACCGCCCAGGGCGGTATGGCTTGTATGCCGCAACAACTACCTTTCAGCAAATTTTATAATTACGCCACCAAACCGGGCGTTATGCGTTTTTCAGCCGTAAAACCCGGCCGGGCATAGGCCGGGCTCAAACAAAGGCTTAATCGTATTCTTCGCTACCCACATCATCCGCCGGGGCAGATTCTTCCGTGGCGGACTCGGCCGGCGCGGAGCCGTATTCGCCCGGGGCATAGCGTTTAGGCTTTTGCCAAAGGCGTTTTTCCTTTTTATAGTCCCCGTCGTTCGGCACGCCGGGCACTTGCGGCTGTTGGCGGTCATCATAAAAATAAATATTCTTTTGGTCTGGGGACGGCTCCAAATTAAAAATATATTCCGATTCCACCACCGGCGGCGCCTCGCGGCGTTCTCTTTCGGCCTGCGGGGCCAAGTCGGACAGATAATCTTCTTCCGTCAAATAAATTTTGCGGTTGTATTTTGCTTTGCGCGCATTACTGGTACAGGCGGCCAACAGCCCTGCGCACAGCAACAACGCAATCACTTGGGACAATGTTTTCATAGATTCTCCTTAAATTTTCCTCTCACCTGATAATATAATGTTTTCCAGCAGGCACGCAAGCGTGACCGGCCCCACACCGCCCGGCACCGGGGAAACTTTACACCCCTTAGCCAGCAAGGCGGCGCTGTCCGCATCCCCGCACAAAGCGCCGTCGGGCGATAAGTTGGTGGCAATATCAATCACCGTACTGCCGCCGCACACCATATCCGCGCGCAACAGGCCCGCTTTGCCGGCGGCGCAACAAATTAACTGCGCCCCCGCCAAGGACTGCTTCAAATCCTGCGTTTTGGTATGGCAGATTTTTACCGTGGCATTTTGGCACGTCAGCAAATGCGCCAGCGGCCGGCCCACCGTGGGGGAACGGCCGATTACCGCGGCTTCCACCCCTTCCAAGGGAATATGGTGGTATTGGAGCAACCGCACCACGGCCCGCGCCGTACACGGCACAAAACCGGGGAGTTGTTCCACTTCCTGCCAGGTTTTACACAAAAACAAATTACCCATATTGGCGCAAGACATACCGTCTATATCTTTTTCCGGCGCCAGTACGCGCTCGTAGCCGCAGGCCGCCAACTGCGCAGGCAACGGCCGCGCGATTAAAATGGCATCCACCGCCGGGTCTTTGGAAGCGTTAGTCAGCATTTCCAAAAACGCCGCCGCGTCCGTATCGGCCGATAGCGGGAAAACTTTAGTTTCCACCCCTAACTTTTGGGCGGCCTGCACTTCTTTATGCAAATATACATACGCGGCGTAATCGTCCGCATTACCATAGGCATAGAGCTTGAGCGCGCGGCCCAATTTACGGCGCACGGCTTCCGCCCGCTCCGGCAGGCTTTGGCGTATAGTTGCGGCAAGTGTTTTTCCTTCTAAAAGCATATTATGGATATTTTACCAAATTTTAACGTCCGGCCCGGGGGCGGCGTTATTCTTCGCTGATTTTAAGCATGGAAACAAAGGCTTCCTGCGGAATGTTCAGGCTGCCGATAGACTTCATGCGTTTTTTACCTTCTTTCTGTTTTTCCAACAGTTTGCGCTTGCGGGAAATATCCCCCCCATAACATTTGGCAATTACGTCTTTGCGGAAGGCGGGAATCGTTTCGCGCGCAATCACTTTGCCGTTGACGGCGGCTTGTACGGCCACTTCAAACTGTTGGCGGCCGATAAGCTCTTTTAACTTGGCGCACAACGCGCGGCCCAGCGTTTGGGCTTTGTCTTTATGCACCACTACGGAAAGCGCATCCACCGGGGTACCGTGCAGTAAAATTTCCATCAGCACCACGTCCGAACTGCGGAACCCGGCCACCTCGTAATCAAACGAAGCGTACCCCTTGGAAACGGATTTTAACTTGTTGTAAAAGTCTATGACCATTTCGCCCATGGGCATTTCGTACTTCACAATAACGCGCTGGTTGGAAAGGTGGTCCAAATTCATAAACGTACCGCGTTTTTCTTTCAGCAAAGTCATGACTCCGTCCATAAATTCAACCGGCGTGACAATGGTAATGTGGATAACGGGCTCTTTGATGTCTATAATATCGCCGTGCGGCGGGAAGTTGGCCGGGTTATCAATAATTTTATAGCCCGGGTCGTCCGTAGCGTCCGGCAAGGCGGAAAGCTCCTGCGGGTGCGTTTTGCGCGGCGTAAATTTAACGTGATACACCACGTTGGGAGCGGTGGCAATCAACGATAAATTAAACTCTCTTTCCAAACGCTCTTTTACAATTTCTATATGTAAAATACCCATAAAACCCAGGCGGAACCCAAAGCCCAGGGCCTTGGAAGTTTCGCTCTGGTAGTGGAAAGAAGAATCCGACAAATTCAGTTTTTCAAGCGCCGTGCGCAAGAGCGGGAAATCGGTGGTTTCTATGGGAAAGATACTGGCAAAAACCACCGGTTTGGCGTCTTCGTACCCCGGTAAGGGCGTTTGGGCTGGGCGCTCGGCCAGGGTGACGGTATCCCCAACTTTTACCTGGTGAATATCTTTAATGCCGGCCACTAAATAACCCACTTCCCCCGCGCTTAACTGCGTGTCTTTATGCAGTTGTTTGGGGGTCATGTAGCCCAGTTCTTCAATTTTGTAGGTAGCGCCGGACGACATAAACCGGATGGTTTGCCCCGGTTTTAAGGTGCCGTCCACCATGCGCACATACATAATTACACCGCGGAAAGCATCATAAAAAGAGTCAAAAATCAGGGCGCGCACAGGGGCGTTTTCATCCCCTTGCGGGGCGGGAATATCCGCAATAATGCGGTCCAGCAGGTGTTCTATCCCCAGCCCGGTTTTGGCACTGACACGCTCCGCCTCAATGGGCTCGCCCAAAATATCCCACAGTTGTTCTTCGGACGCGTCCGCATCTGCCTGGGACAAATCCACCTTGTTCATGACCGGGATAATGGTAAGCCCTAATTTTTTGGCCAAATGGGCGTGCGCCACGGTTTGCGCTTCCACCCCTTGCGAGGCATCCACCAACAGCAGTACCCCTTCGCACGCGCGCAGGGAGCGGGCCACCTCGTAGGAAAAATCCACATGGCCGGGGGTGTCAATCAAGTTCAAAATATAATCTTTATATTTGATGCGTACCGCTTTGGCTTTAATGGTAATGCCGCGTTCGCGCTCCAGGTCCATACCGTCTAACAGTTGGGCCTGCATTTTGCGCTTGGGCACGGTGCCGGTGTCTTCCAAAATACGGTCCGAAAGGGTGGTTTTGCCGTGGTCAATATGTGCCACGATAGAAAAATTACGAATCTTCATTTTTGTTTTGCTCAATTAAATTGCGTATATCTTCCGAACTGCCCATTAAAAGTGCGGCTTGGGCCAGGTCGGAACAGGTTTCAAAATTCAAATTGCGGATGTTGTTTTTTACGCGTAAAAACATACGCGGCGTGACGGACAAAGCGTCTATTTCCAACCCCAACAACAAGGGCAACATTTTGGAATCAGAGGCCAGCTCTCCGCAAATGCTTACTTTTTTGCCGCGTTTATGCGCAGTTTGGATAATTAAATTTAAGGTGCGGATAACCGCCGGGTGGCAAGGGTCATACATGTGGGCCACTTCCTGGTTAATGCGGTCTACCGCTATTAGATATTGTATCAAGTCATTCGTGCCAATGGAAACAAAATCCAATAATCCAATCATGCCGTCTAATGCCATGGCCGCGGCGGGAACCTCTATCATGGCCCCCAACGCCACCCGGTTGACGGGCTTTTTGCCCTGCGTTTCCAACGCTTTCAGGGCCGCCTCATACGCGGCGCGCACATGGCGGACTTCTTCTACCGACGACACCATGGGAATCATAATGCGCACTTGGGCGGGCACTTCGCACGCGGCGCGCAAAATGGCCCGCAGTTGGGTGTGCAAAAGCTCCGGGTTTTTTAGGAACAGCCGGATACCCCGGCACCCCATAAACGGGTTTTGTTCCAATTCAAACTCGTCCAGCGGGAACTGCGGCATTTTGTCGCCCCCCAAATCCGCCAAGCGGATAGTGACCGGGCGCATATCAAAGCGTTTAGCAATAGACAAGTACATTTGGTACTGGTCGTCTTCCGTGGGCGGCACGGGGGTATTCATATATAAAAATTCCGTACGCAACAACCCCAGGCCGTCCGTAATCAGCTTTTTATTTTCTTTGGTATCGGTGCGGGGGTCAAAATTTACAAACAGTTTCAGCGGGTGGCCGTCTTGCGTGATAACCGGCAAATGGTTAATGGTTTTCAGCAACGCTTCCGCTTTTTTGTTTTCCCGCTGGATTTTTTTATAGTTGGCCAGGGTGTAGCGGTCCGGGTTGATAATGAGCAGGCCGTTATCCCCGTCCACAATGACGGTATCGCCGTTTTGGATTTTTTTAGTAGCGTTGGAAAGCCCCACCACGGCGGGCATTTTAAGGCTTTGGGCCAAAATGGCAGTGTGGCTTGTTTTGCCGCCCACGTCCGTACAAAAACCGAGTACCTGGTTTTCTTGCAGGTTAATCGTATCGGAAGGGTACAAATTATGGGCAATTAAAACAGACGGCTTTTTTATGGAAGCCAAAAACTCGCCCTTATCGCCTTCCAAATTTTTAGCTAAGCGCTTGCCCACGTCAAAAACGTCGTTGCGGCGCTCCTTAAAAAAGGGGTCTTCTATTTTTTCAAAACTGGCGGCAAGCTCCTGCAAAGTAATAAAAATAGCCGCTTGGGCCGAAAGATGTTCATCCAAAATTTTATGGCGTACGGATTGGTGCAACGTAGGGTCTTGCAAAATGAGTTTATGGGTGGACAACAACTGCGCGTATTCCTGCCCCAAAGTAGCAAGTACCTTTTTTTCGCAACTGTCCAATTCGCGCATGGTGTTATCCACGGCGGCTTTCATTTTGGCAAGTTCGTTTTTGGCCTCGCCCGGTTCCACATACTGCCGGGCAACGGCAAAAGAATCCCCCGGCAAAATAACAGCCGGTCCGATAGACACCCCGGGGCTGGCCCCTACGCCTTTTATTACAAACATACCCATCCCTTTAGTATTCTTCGTTAAATTTTTCGTCAAAAAGTTGTTTGAGGGCATCCAGTGCCGCGCGTTCGTCGGCACCGTCGGCCGTCAGCGTAATACTGGCGCCGTATTCCGCCGCCAGCATCATAACCCCCATAATGCTTTTGGCGTTTACTTTTACATCCTCTTTAGCAATAGTAATATCGCAGTTAAATTCGCCCGCTTTTTGCACAATCATCATAGCAGGCCGGGCGTGCAAGCCCGAACGGTTGGAAATTTTAACAGTTTCCGTAATCACTTAATTCCCCTTTTTATAAATAGCACGCAATATTAAAAATAATTACTGCCGCCAAATACAAATACATATTAGGCACTTTTAATTTGCGCGTTAAAAAACTAATTATCACAAAAAACAACACCAATATAGCGCGGGTAATAAAATGCAAATCCAACGCTAAATTTTTGAAATAATAATACACCCCAAACAACATGAGCCCGGCCGCCAGCACCATGCCCAGGCGTTTGGCATTATAAATGGTTTTGTTCCAATCAAATTTAGTCAGGCCGAAGCAGGTTTTTTCGTCGGAATTATAGCCAATGGTAATACCCTCCCACCGCACGAACAACGCCACGCTGTTATATACAAAAAAGGCGGCGGCTCCGGCACAAAAAGCGTCCAGCGGCAGTGGGTTTTCCAATAATTCAATTTCAAAAAAGTTGACCCCCAGGCACAGCCAAATAAAAATGGCCAACAGCAGGGTGAGCGGTTTTAAGGTGCCCCAAAACAAACGGTCCCCGATAGAAGCCGCCGTAATGGAAAGCCCGCGCCGCGCCCCTATCCATTCGGCCACGCGCTCCTTAAAATCGGTCACGCTTTTGGCCTGCGCCACGGCTTCTTCCTTTTTAGCCAGTGCGCCAATGCAAAAGGAGGCCATCACCGGCTGGGTGTTAAAGGTGTCCAAATAGCGGGTGGTCACTGCGGGCAGGGCCTCTTTGTCCTGCGCATACAAGCGGGTGAGAAAGGGCATCATAATATAAGTGAGCCCTAAATTTTGGAATTTTACATAATTCCACCCCGTTTGTAAGAAAAACGAGCGTAAAAATAAACGCAAATGCATGGAAAAATTCATCATACGCTACCTTGTTTTTAACCGGAACGCCGGGATTAATGTGGCCAGGCCAATCCACGGTACCGACATATAAGCAAACTTAAACGCCGCATACGCCTTAATGGGAATATACGCCACAATGTTGTACATCAACTGGGTGCAAATCCATGCGCAAACGGAAACAAAAATCAAATTCATTAAAAAAACCGTTAATAACAGCCACCCCACCGTGCGGCCGATAGCCTGCGGATGCGCGGCGGCGTTTTTTTCCAAAAATACCATCAATTTGAAGCGGGTTTTGCGCAACCAACGGTCTAACTGGGCATACAAAATACCGGCCAGTACGCCCAGGAAAAACCCGAAGTACAGCTCTATGCCCAAAGAATACAAAATCATGGGGATAGCCGCCGTCATGACCCCGCTGGGCGGAATAATGCCGCCTAAAGGGGAAATATCCACAAACAAAAGCTCCGCAAACACCCCCACTTGTATCCCGGCCATTAAATCCCCGGTAATCAGCCCGAACAGCGGCCCCGCGATAATCGGGCGGGAAATAAGCCACTGCCCCGCGTAAGTAGTATCCAGTTCCAACAAGGCCGCCAGTAAGCAAAGCACGATAATAGATGCGGTCATGGCAATACAGCCTCCAACGAGATGGATTTAGAATTTGGCACCGCGCGGGTTTCTATATTTAAGCCCAATGTTTTGAAAATAGACAACAGGCGTTTATCCTGCTCGTCCAAAAACACATTGTCATCCAGTTTTTGCGCGCCCTGCTTAAAGTGCATGCCGCCAATGTTTAAGGATTTTACTTTTAGCCCGTCTTCCAGTAGCGGCATGACGTCCGCCAGTGAGGCGGCCAACAGAAAAATATTTTTGGCGGAATGTTCTATATAATCTTTACAGCGGTGCGCATCCAACACGGTTAATTCATATTCGTACGGCAAACTAAGGCGCAGGAGCCCCTCGTTGAAGTTCCCCTGCGCTTTGGGAGAGCGGGGAATGACAATTTCATCAACGTTCAGCTCCGGCAACCATGCTTGCACAATTTGCCCGTGGATAAGCCGGTCATCCACGCGCGCGAAAACGATAGGCATTATAATCCTTTAATCAACAATTCCGTGGCGTTAATAACGGCGCGTTTGCCGTCTGCTTCAATTTTTTCTGCCAATTCTTTGGCGGATAATTTTTTGCGGTTGTTTACCGCGGTTAGCAGCATACTCAAGTTGAGCCCCGTAATGACGTTGCATTTGGGGTTATCTTTGCTGGCGGTCAGCGCAACATTGGTGGCACTGCCCCCAAAAATATCCGTCAAAATCACGGCGCCGTCCGGGCAGTCGCCCAGCAACGCTTTCAGTTTGGCCGCTTCTGCTTCTACCGAAGACGCCGCCGCAATAGACAGCGTTGCAAAATCGTCCGGCGTTTTGCCGATAATTTGCGCCGTGGTGTTTAACATTTCCCGGGCTAAATTGCCGTGGGTGACTAAAATAATTTTTACCATATATTAAATTCCTATATCCCTATGAAATTCGGAAGCCGTCAGCCCCGCCTTGCGCAGGCGTTGTGCCAGCTCGTGCGCCATAAACACGCTGCGGTGGTGTCCGCCCGTGCAACCCATGGCGATAGTTAAATAACTTTTACCTTCCTTTATATACTTTGGTATCAAATATTTGATAAGGTCCGCAAATTTTTCAATAAATTCGCCGGTTTCCTTAAAAGACATAATATAATCTTGCACCGCTTTATCCAAGCCTGTTTTTTCCTTTAATTCCGGGATGTAATACGGGTTTGGCAAAAACCGCACGTCCATCACAATATCACAATCTTTCAAAATGCCGTGTTTGAACCCGAAAGACACTACGGAAATTTGCATATCGTCTTCCCGCTTGGATTCCAACAGTGCGGAAAGTTTTTCTTTTAGTTCGCCCAGTTTTAAGTCGGACGTATCTATTACTTTATCGGCCAAAACCTGGATGGGGCTTAACAGTTGCCGCTCGTGCGCAATGGCCGCGGCCAGCTTTTTATGCAGGGGGTGTTTGTGTTTCGTTTCGGAAAACCGCCGGATTAAACACTCGTCGCCCGCGTCTAAAAAAATCACTTTGGGAACAAAATCGTTGCGGTTGAGGGTTTTTAACAGTTTGGGCATTTCTTTCAGGCTTTCCCCCTCGCGGATGTCAATGCCCAACGCCACATTATTTAAGTCCGCCCGGCCGGAAACATATTCAATAAAATTGCCAAATAAAGCCAAAGGCAGGTTGTCTACACAGTAGAAACCGAAGTCCCCAAAAATTTTGAGCGCTTGGGATTTGCCCGCGCCGCTCATACCGGTAATAATAAAAATTTTGCGTTTATTTTTCATCTTTATTGGCTGTTTTTTTCATACGGTCCAGAATTTTTTTACTAAATTCTTTGGCCGAGAATATCCCCTGAGATTTTAACCGCTGGTTTAAGGCGGCCACTTCTATTAGTACCGCCAAGTTGCGCCCCGGCGTGACCGGCAGCGTTAAAGACGGTATATCTACCCCTAAAATTTTGGTGGTTTTTTGGTCCACCCCCAAGCGGTCTAGGCCGGTTTTTAACGGCGGGGTCAGAACGACTTCCAACTCTATATTCATTTCGTCCAGCGTGGAGCCCACCCCAAACAACAGCTCCACATCTATAATACCTAGGCCGCGCACTTCCATATAATGCCGGAGCATGGCCGGGCAAGAGCCCACCAAAAAACGGTTCCACCGCGCTTGTACTTCCACTACGTCATCCGCCACTAAAATATGGCCGCGTTTAATCAGCTCCAGCGCGCATTCGCTCTTGCCGATACCCGCCGCCCCGCGGATTAAAACGCCAATGCCGCTCACGCCCACCAACACCCCGTGGATATGGGTGACGGGCGAGAGTTTTTCGTCCAACCAGCGGGAAAACGCCGCCAAAAAGGCCGACGAATCCAACGAGGTTTTTAAGACGGGCACATCCGCGCTTAAACACGCTTTTTTAATAGCGGGCAAAGGGTCCAAATCCGCCGCCATAATCACGCACGGAACAGACCCTTCGCTCAATAATTTTTCTACATTTTGGCGCAATTTGGTTTTGTTGGCCCGCTGGCAGAACGCTTGTTCCCCCTGGCCGAACACCTGCACGGAATGGGCGCGGAAATTATCCAAATGCCCGCACAAAGCCAGGCCCGGGCGGTTTACGCTGGGTTGCGTAATCTCCCGGTGGATATACCGCTTGCCGCAAACCAGCTCCAGGTTAAGGCGCTTAACCTGGAGCAGTTCGCTAACCGTGACAGACTTTGTAAATTGCGCTATAACGCCTTCTCCCGGCGGGGCCGGTTATTTCTTTTTAATCGGTTTAATTAAACCGTAAGTGCCGTCCAACCGTTTGAAAATCAGGTTGATTTGTTTGGAATCTTCGTCTAAGAACATCCAGAAGGAATACCCCAGGCGTTCCATTTCATAAGCGGCATCTTCCGGGTTCATCGGGGAAACTTCCACCTGTTTAATCACGGAGAATTTAACGTCGTTCTGCGGCAGGAGTACATGGTCCGCAAACGGGTTAATTTCGGCTACTTCTTTTACGGCTTTTTTGGCCACTTTGCGGGCCTGCGCTTTGCTTTTTACTTTTTTAGCCTGGCTTTCCACTTTTACAGCGGCGGAATCAATGGCTTTGTACAAGTTTTCTTCCACGGCGCTGGCGGTCAGCGTGGTTTTGGCGCCGGTGTGTACAATAATTTCCGCGCGTTGGTTAATTTTCTTTTCCACAGAAATTAACACTTGCACAGAAACAATATTGTCAAAAAAGTTTTCAATCTTGCTGACGCGTTCATTAATGTGTTTTTTAATGGCAGGCGTGAGTTTAATGTTTTTGGCAGTAATTTTAATATCCATAAAATGCCTCCGTATAGGAATTGCGAGTTTTCCCCGTATACTAATTAAACCATTAATAAAAAGGTGTGTCAACGCGTACGGGCGTTAACGGAATTTACAACTCATTCAACAGGCCAAGGCGGCCTTTAGGCGGTGCATACTACCCGGCAAGAATAGCGGTTATTTGATGTCCTCCCCTACGGCTAATGCTTACTGGTAGTATACGCCGGAGAACAAAAAAATCAACCCCTAAAAAATAAATTTGCTATGATAGGGTAAAGGTGCTATTTCTTTCGTTTTTAGTGCCGGATAAAACAGGGGCAGTTTCCCTGTACAATTTTAGCTGTTTTTGGAATCCCGCGAAGAACGGGATGCGCCGTATACCGCGGCACACATCACTCCAAAAACAGCCGTTTTGAAACACAACCCGTGCGGACTAATTACCCGCATAGGTTGTGTTGAATGCTTTTTGCCATATTTTTATATGGCAAAAGGCTACGGCTGTTTGTTTCGGGTTAGTGATGTGGCTCGGGGCAAATGGCCGTTTTTGTTCTTCCTTGGGGTTCAAGGAGAATCCCTATGAAACACCCCGCCGTATCTGTATTAATTCCTGTATACAATGCCGAAAAATTTTTACCCGCTTGCCTGCGTTCTCTGCAAGAGCAAACCTTTACAGATTTTGAAGTCCTCTGTATCAATGACGGCTCTAAAGACCAATCGCAAAAAATCCTGGAACAATTTGCGGCCGGCAACGCGCGTTTTCGCTTTATAAACCAACCGAATGCCGGGGTAGGGGCCACCCGCAACCGGCTTTTGCAAGAAGCGTACGGGAAATTTATAGCTTTTGTGGATGCAGACGATTGGGTAGCCCCCACCTATTTGGAAGACCTGTACTCCGCCGCCCAAAAAAATCAGGCGGATATAACGCGGTGTTTCTTTAAGGAATGGAACGAACAAACAAAAAAATGGCAAAAGCCCTTTTGCGGCAGCAGTTTTTTCCGCCCCATCGGTTCTACGCCCAAACAGCGTTTTTTGGCCGGTTATTATGACCCGGTTGTTTGGGGCAAATTATACCGCGCCGATTTTATTAAAAAAGAGCAGATAAAATTTCTAACCGGAGCCACCGCCGAGGATTCGTCTTTCAGTATTCTTACTTTTATGACGGCAAAGCGCATACATACCGTTCCTAAAAGCAATTATTATTACAGGAGGGAAGTTCCTTTCTGTATTACCTCACAAAAACACACCATGGACCACGGCACTCTGCACAACCGGCTCTATTTATGTGATGAATTTGCCCGGCGGGGCTTTTTAACCCCGGAAGTATCTATTGCTTTATTAAGATGTGTAATAGGTGCGTTGCGGCAGTTAAATAAAGGGAATGCCTGTTTAGAAAACGACACCGTTGTAAAACGCGCATTCATCTATTTGCAACGGGATAAAGAATTTTGCAACTGGACCGGGCGTTGGAGAATAAACTTTTTCTTGGCGTTGGCCGGGCGATTTGGCACAAAAAGATTTTCTTTTTGGGCAAAAGTATTCCGTTAAAAGCTATAAAAAACCCCGCGTTAGCGGGGTTCTTAAATTTATTTTGCGTTCACCATTTTGGCTCTGGAGATATCGCCTTTCTTATCCAAGAAATACAAATATCCTTTTTCTTTTTTGATGCCGCATTTTTCAACTTTCTTCGGCTTACCGCCTTTTTTGCCGCCGCGGGCCATTTGCACACGGGCAATATCACCGTCTTTATCAATGTAGTACAGGAAGCCGTCTTCGCGTTCCATTCCAACTTTAAGCACTTTTTCTGCCATGTGAAGTATCCTCCTTTCTAAGGAAAAACAGTCTTACAGAAAAAGTCTAATAAAAAAACAAATACTTTGCAAGCAGTTTTTTCCGTCTATGTTCCGAGAGAGCCTTCCCCGCGCGTGCGTAATCCGCTTTTTGCCTTATATAAGGTATAGGGAAATGGTATAATGGGAATATATCTGCCTAAAGGGGACTGTATATGTATTTGAAAGCAATAGAAATCATCGGTTTTAAGTCATTTGCCGATAAATCCCGCCTGGATTTTGAGCCCGGCATTACCTGCGTGGTAGGGCCGAACGGGTGCGGCAAATCCAACGTGATTGACTCCGTGCGTTGGGCCATTGGCGAAATGAGTTGGAAGTCCCTGCGTTCCTCCTCCATGGTAGATATTATTTTTAACGGCACCGCCAAACGCGCCCCCTTAAATATGGCACAAGTGAGCATGGTGTTTGATAACGCCACGCGCCAACTGCCGCTGGATTTTGATGAAATTACCGTCACGCGCAAAATTTTCCGCACCGGGGAAAGCGAATACTTTTTGAACAAAGTACAATGCCGCCTGCGCGATATACGCGATTTGTTTTTGGATACGGGTATCGGCGGGGAAGGCTACGCTATTATTGACCAGGGCGGGGTAGATACCGTGTTGGCGGCCTCGCCGGAACAGCGCCGCGAAATGTTTGAAGAAGTGGCCGGCGTATCCAAATATAAAGTAAAGCGGGAAGAATGTATCAAGCGGTTGGAGCGCGTGGATTTGGATTTGGCCCGCCTGGCCGACACGGTGGCGCTCATAGAAGAACAAATCAAAAAGTTAGACAGTGAAGCCAAAAAAGCCCGCCTGTACCAACGCTACCGCGAAGAACTAAAAGAAAGCGAAATTGCCATTTCCGTTTGTTCCATTAAAGAATCCGACCAGACGATTGCCCGCCTGTCCGGCGAGTTAGACCCGGTAGTCCGGCAACTGGCCGATTTGGACAACCGCATTTCCGCGCAGGAAGGGCAAACCGCCGCGCTGGACTTAAATTTAACCCATAAACAAAAAGAAGCCAGCGCCTTTAACGAAAAAATTTCCGCCTGTAAATACCAGGTGGGTTTGTTGGAAGGCGCCATCAAAAATTGTGACAATTTAACCGCGGAGCTAACCAATCAGTTAGCCGCCAGCGGGGCCGAAGCCCAACGCGGGCAGAGCCGTATTGCGGAACTCGGCCCGGCGCTCACCCGCTTAAAAGAACAACTCCAAACCGTAGCCAAAGAGCTGGAACCGCTCCAGGCCGAATATAACCAAAAAGTAGCTTCTTCCCAAAAGTTGGAACAGGATTTGCGCCAAGCCGATACGCAAGCCCAACGCGCCAATAACGAGCGCATGCGCCTGGTGCAACGCCAAATGGAAGTTTCCAATAAAATTTCTATTGAAGAATCTTCCGCCCAGCGCGAAAACGAAGATTTAATCACCCTGGAAAAATCCAACCAAGCGGCCCAAAGCGGCCTGGCCGGGTTGGAACAGGCGGCGCAGGAAATCCGCACCCGGTTGGAAGAAAAACGCCGCGCGGCCGAAACGGCCAAAACGGCCATCACCGCCGACGAAGAAAAACTGCGCGCCCTGCAAAACGCACGCGCCGCCTTAAACGAAAAACTCTCCGGCGTAAAATCCGCCCGCGCCGCGTTGGCCGCCAAATTGGAACTCATCCAAACCCAAGGGAAGAACGACCCCTATTGGGTGGGCGTGCAAACCGTCACGCAAAGCGGTATCGGCGGCACAAAAGGCACTTTGCGCAAAGCCTTAAAATATCCGGCCGCGTTAGGGGTGGCGGTGGAAGACGCGTTCGGCAAATATTTAGATGCCGTTTTGTGTGAAAATGCCGCCGCCGCAGACAGTGCGATTGCCAAACTGAAAGAACACGGCAAGGCGCGCGCCAAATTTATCATTTTGCCGCAAGTGCCGCAAACGGCAACGCAGAACGGCACCTTAAAAACACAGCTTACTTATGCGCCGGAATTGGAAAATTTAATTAATTTTATCATTGGCGGATACAACTGCCCGGCGGAAGGCGAAGTGCGTGATGCCTTTTTTGTGGCCGGCGGGGCCGCGGGCGTAAAAGCGCCGGAAGCCTACTGGGGGGAAGAAGAATCCGTCCGGCGGCAGGCGCAGGAACGCGCGCAGGAAGAAGAAGCCGTCAGCAAAGAAATTATTGCTAATTACGATTTACTTTCCAAGGCGGAAGAAGCCTTGCGCCAACAACGCGCCAAATATCAGGAAGAATTACTGGCGCAAAACTCCGTGCGCAACGAGCTTTCCAACAAAGAAAACGAAGTCCGCCAAACGCAGGCCCAGTTAGCCCGTGCGGCAGCCCGCAAGCAGGAAATGACGGCCCGGTTGGAAAGCCGCAAACACGCCGCGGAAACCTTAAAAAAGACGTTGGACGAATTAAAGGCCCAACAAGACGGCCTGGTGCGGCAAGCCGAAGAAGCCACCGCCCGCAAAGCCGTTTTACAGCAGGAAGGCGAAAACTTAAAAACGCAAATTAATGCGTTAAGCTCCAAGCTGTATGAAGTAAAAATCAAAAAAAATAATGTGGAGCTGGATTTGAAATCCACCGATTTTGAATACCGCGCCTTACTGGACGGCGAAGGCAAACGCAACGAAAAAATGGCCGCCTCCAACGCGCGCTTAAAAGCGTTGGCGGACGAAAAACTGTCCACCCAGGCCAAACTGTCCGGCGAGCGCGACACATTGGCCAAACTGGAGTTGGACGAACACCAACTGCGCCAAGAATTAGAAGCTCTTAAAAAAGACTTCAGCGATAAAACCGCCGCGCTCAACGCCACCAAAAAACAACAGGCGGACTTAACCATTAAAAAGAATGATTTGGAAAACGCCCTCTCCAACGCGCGCCGCCAACGCACCACGGTTGTAAACAACCTGTTTGAAAGTTGGAACATCACGCCGGAAGAAGCCGCCATGAATTTTGGCGATAAACCCGTGGATTACGAGCGCGTAAAAATGATGCGCAAACGCATAGAAAATATGGGGGCCGTTAATATGACCGCGCCGGAAGAATACGACGCGCTGACCGAGCGGCACACGTTCTTAAAAACGCAAATCGGGGATTTGGACTCCGCCAAGAAAGACTTAAAAGCCGCTATCAATAAAATCAACCAAACCACGCGGGAAAATTTCAAATACACGTTTGACCAAGTGCGTATGCACTTTAGAAACATCTACCAAACGCTGTTCCGCGGCGGAGAGTGTGATTTGGTACTCACCCAGCCGGAAAATCTGCTAGAAACCGGCATAGAAATTTACGCCCAGCCGCCGGGTAAAAAACTGCTCAACATTTCGTCTATGTCCGGTGGGGAAAAGACACTCACGGCGCTCTCGTTATTATTTGCGTTCTTTACGCACAATCCGTCCCCGTTCTGCATTATGGACGAAGCAGACGCCGCGCTGGACGAAGCCAACGTGGAGCGGTATGTAAACCTGATTAAAGAGTTTTCCAAAACCACGCAATTTATTGTCGTCACGCACAACAAGCGCACCATGGAATCGGCCCGCATGCTGTATGGGATTACCATGGAAGAGAGCGGCGTATCCAAAGTAATGTCTGTTAATTTGGAAGACCGCACCGTGGCCGGCATGCAAAAGAAAGAAGAAATTGAATCCATGGCGGAGGGATAAGTGAAGTACGGTGTATTTTCGGACCCGCACGGGAATTTGGAAGCCTTAACGGCCTGTTTGGAGCGCCTGAAAAAAGAGGGCGTAAGCCATTACATTTGCTGTGGGGATTTGATAGGCTACGGCCCGGACCCGGAAGAATGTGTCAAGCGCGTGCAGGCGCTCAAAAACCTGGTGTGCGTGATGGGCAACCATGATGCCGTTTTTGTGTTGCCGGAGCTGGAAAGTTTCTTCAACCGGGAGGCCGCCCTGGCCCTGGATTACAGCCGCAGTAAAATGAGTGACGAAAGCGTGCGCTATGTAGCCACCCTGCCCAAAAAATACCAGGGGAAAAATTTTACCGCCGTACACGGCACGCCGCTGGACCCCATTAAAGAGTATTTTTCCAGCTGTACACAATTTAAGGTGAATTATCCGCTTTGGAAAGGGCAAATTTGCTTTGTGGGGCACACCCATTTGCCGTTTTTTATCCGCGGGAACGCCGAAGAATGTGGCATTTTTTTGAACCGCAAGGCCGATTTTACCGTAAAGCTGGACCCGGCCATGCGCTATGTTATCAACCCCGGCTCCGTGGGCAAACCGCGCGATAATGACCCGCGGGCCTCTTTTGGCATTTGGGACACGGCGGCCGGCACGTTCCGCTTTATCCGCCAGGAATACGATTTCCGCCCCACCCAACAAAAAATGCTTGCCGCCAAACTGCCCGCCTTTTTGATAGACAGCCTGACCCTCGGCCTGTAATCGGCCACTCTGTGTTTTTATTGTCCCTTTATAGCTGTGGGCTGAACAAACGGCACTCCCTGTCAGAAAAAGCGGAATGTTTAACGATTAAGGCGGGGGCGGAGTTTGGAACACAACCACGCTAAACCCGCGCCGCCCAACAGGCAAAGGGCTGTTTCAAACGGCAGGCGGTAGCGCCCGCCCGCGCCGAAAAATACGGACGAAATGGCCCAAAAATATCCGGCAAACAACCCTAAAAAAACGGTTTCTGCGCGCCGTTTGTTTATCCACAAAATCACTATGCCCAATCCGGCCAATAACGCCGTAAGCAAGGTTTGCGCGCCGCATAATCCCAACAAGATGTAGTCCTGCCAAGTGCGCAAATGTTGCGTGGGGAGCGCGGTTGTTTTGTTCAGCTGATAGTCAAACTCCGCTTGGGAAAGGGGCGGCGTTCCCCTTATAATACGGCTGATTTGGGTGTAAGAACCGCCCAGTAATGTTTTGGCTAACCAATATGGCGCGTGCGCCAGTTTATAAGGCCAGAACTTGCGCAACATGGGTTTGGCGTGAGCCAACAGCCACGCATCTTTTTGCGTGGGCGAAAATTGCCAAAATCCGGCCGGGAGCGCCTGATGCAATAACTGATCGCCCCCTTGCGCATTGAGCCCGCGCGCGTGGCCGACGGCATCTAAATTCCAAAAATACAAATTATACGCGGCCGAGGAGTGGAACCCCGCATATCCGGCCTGGCGGTAATTGCGCCATTGCCAAGCGCCGGTACAGGCCAGTATGGGCAGGCAAAAAACCAGTAGCGCGCACACGCATTTTCGGCACCCTTGGCGGTACGTTTTTAATCCCACCAACACGGCCCCCAAATAGAGCCAGTTATAAGCCACCGGGCGCACAAAAATTGCCGCCGTTAAAAAGAGGGACGCCGCCAATAAGCGCGGCCATTTTCCGCTTTTTATATAGCAGAGCGCAAAAAACAAAAATACCGTCAACAAAAAAGCAAATAACACGTCCGAAAGCAGGGCGAACGCATACGCCGCTAAAACCGTGCTGAACGCGCAAAGCACGCCGGCCGCCCGCGCCGCCGTTTTGGATAAAAACACCGCCGCGCTATGGTATACGAGCGGGACTAGCGCCGTAATGAGCAGGATTTGCACGAACACCACCGCCCACGCGCTTTGGCCGCTTGCCGCATAAATGAGGGCCAAAAAAACCGGGTAGCCGGGCGTGCGGAACGTAAGCGGCGCCAAAGAATAAGGGTCCGTTAATTGGCCGGAAGTAAGCAAGGTTTGGGCGGGCGCGGTATAATACAGCGAATCCGGGAAGTGCAAAAAATCACTCCCTAGCGGATTAAAAGCCATCACATAAAAAAAGAGCCCCACCCGCAACAGAAGTACGGCCAGCGTCAAATAAAGCAAAAATTTATCTTGAAAAATCTTACGCACCATATACAAAGTATATAAAAAAACGGCGGCGGCTTTTATGGGGAGATTACAGGCGCACACACTTTTCCCGCTTTTAACGGAGCGGAACGCGCCTGCACTCTGCGCGAAAGTACACAACAAAAAGCCCGCCTTTCGGCGTTTTTTGATTGGGACTCTCACACGCCCCGAAAAGCGTCCTCCTGCGCTTTTAACGGAGCGGAACGCGCCTGCCAACACCACACAAAATACCCAGCCGCACTGTGCCGAGAACGCCTACGCCACGCGCCAAAACGCGCCTGCCCCAACCACAAACAAAAAACCCGCCTTTCGGCGGGTTCTAATCGTTTCAAATGGTGGACCTGACAAGGATCGAACTTGCGACCTCCTGCATGCCATGCAGGCGCTCTCCCAGCTGAGCTACAGGCCCTTCATAAAGCTAATTTCAAAGTGCTTCTTTCAAACTACATAAATAGTATATCAATTTTTTGGCGGTGTGGCAAGTTTTTTATTTTCCGCCTAAAATTTTATTTACGCCGTCCAATACAACCGGCGCCGTAATGGCCGCTAAACATTGTTCATTTTCCGCATAGTTTAAGGCACAGCGGGTCATCCAATCTTCCAAAATGTTCATACAATTTTGGCACTTGGGGGAAGTAATATTCACATTTTGCGCATACCCAAAATACTCGACCGAGGTCGGCCCGAACAATACCACACTGCGCGTACGGGTTAAATTAGCCAATTGCACCATGCCGCTTTCTCCGTCCACATGGGCCAGTGCGCCGTCCAACACATAGGGCAAATCTTTCACCGCCGTTTTGCCCACTAAACAAACGTCCGCAAAATCAAAGGCTTGGCTTTTACTGCCCCCCAACTGCACCAGTAAAATATCCGGGTGCGCCTGCTTAAACAAAGCGGCAAACTCCCGCCACCGCGTTTGGGGCCAACAGCGCGTGGGGTGGCCGTGGGAAGTGTCCGTATTGGTATTAATTCCGTCGTGAATGGTAATATATTTTTTATCCGCCAGGCCCAGTGCGCTTAGCAATTCCCGCTTGCGCTCAGGCGCTAACGCGATTTCCGCGCGGTCATTTTGCCCTACCACAAGCCCGGTGGATAACCCCAAATTTGCCACCCGGCTGGAGCCGTACTCCACCGTGGCGTTGGCCAAATAGCCGTCCAAATACGGCGTATTTTCCGCAAACACGCGGCAAATATCCCGCATTTTTAACCCCTTTTCCAGTACCGGGATAAAACCCGGCGCCAGTTGCTCCACGCGCGCGCGGTTTACATATTGGTAAATAAACACATGGCAACCGGATATAATTAAATCAAAATCCTGCGGGAGATACTTGCGGTTTTGGAAACCGTTGATATAGGCTCCGTCCTGAAACAGCGCCTCCACCACGCTTTGGCTGTCATAACACAGGTAAATTTCCGCTTGGGGGAGTTGGGCGCGCAGGGCTTTCAAAAAAACGCGCGTCATACACACGTCCCCAATGCCGCCGCGCACATGCACCAGTACCCGCAAACGCGGGCTGACTACCGCTTTATGCGTAAGCGCACGCAGGGAAAGTTTAATTTTATTTTTAAGTTGTTTGCGCTCCCGGTGCAAGCAAACAGCCAAACGCACCAAACTGCTTTTTTGGCTATGCAGGTTAATTAATTGTTGGGCTTGCAACGCGGCTAGGCGCAGGCGGTTGATAGGTTCCACGGGGTATCTCCTTGTTATATGCTATAATTCTATCATATTACAATGCCGGTATTGGAGTGAATATGTCTAAAAAAAATGCTATTTTTTTCTCGTGCAACGAGCGCTTTATTTTTACCCTTTCCGTGGCGCTGTTAAGCCTTAAAAAATACAATCAGGAATTATTAAAAAATACGGATGTTTTGGTGTATTACCAAGGTTTTACGCAAGCCGATAAAGACTTTTTGAACCGCATTTTGCCGTGCAAGTTTACGGAGTATCATTTTGCGGTGGAAACGGATTTCAACAACATTAATTTTAAGCATTTTACCCAGCTTACTTTTGCCCGCTATGAAATTTTTGATTTATTGGATACCTACCGCAAAGTGCTTTATATTGATGTAGACGTGATGATTGGCGGCGATTTAAGCTACATTTTTAATAACTTTGGCGATAAATCCGGCGTGGCTATGTGCAAAGACACCCAAAAGGGCCTCACGCTGATTACTAAAAACTTCGTCAAACCCATGCCGCAGTATGATATGACGGTGCCTTGCTATAATGCGGGGGTCACGCTGTTTTGCGACAACATCCCCCACCGTCGGGAATTGCGTATGTGGTGCTACCATAAAACGGCAGAGTGGCTGGAAAATTTAGTCTGCCCGGACCAAGGGGTTGTAAATGTGATGTTCCAGGAATTTGGTATTCAAGTAGAAGTTTTGCCTGATATTTGCAACTGTTTGCCGTCCAACCCCAAATATTTGGATAAAAACCGCCACGACGTGCTGATTTACCACTGCGCGGGCGGCGGCGTGCGGTTTTGGACGTATACTTGGAACTCCCTTTGGCAACCGTTTTATCAGGAGTATTTGGCTATGGGCGGCAAGCCGCATACGGATAAAGAACACGCCTGGCTCAAGTGGATTAAAAAATTCAACTTACAACGCTGGGCCTTTTTTGACCGCTCGCCCGACCCGCAAATGCACCCGGCGCGCTTTATAAAATATGTGTTGGCGTATCCGTTTAAGTATTGGTTTAAGTAGTTTTTGAACAGGCCCTGCCGTGTGCGGGGCCTGTACTTTTTAAGCCGCACAAAAAGCTATAATATATCATACGCCCATTGGGTTAAAATTACTTACAGGAAGATTTATGATTTGTTTTAATTGTGATTATAACGAAGGCGCCCACCCCGCCATTATGGCACGGCTCCTGCAAACAAATTTGGAACAAAATATCGGCTACGGGCAGGACGATTACTGCCGCCAAGCAGCCGATTTAATCCGCGCCAAAGCGCAAGCCCCGCAAGCGGCGGTGCATTTTTTGGTAGGCGGCACACAAACCAATTTAACGGTCATTGCTTCTGCCTTAAAACCGTATCAGTGCGTTATTTCGGCCGACTCCGGCCACATTAACGTACACGAAACCGGCGCCATAGAAGCCACCGGCCACCGCGTGCTTACCGTGCCCGCCACGGAAGGCAAAATTTCTGCTGCGCAAGTGCAAAAAGTGTGTGATGCGCACTGGGCGGAAGACAACCCGGAATTTGATGCCCAACCCAAAATGGTGTATATCTCTTTCCCTACGGAATACGGCACGCTCTACACCAAACAGGAGTTGCAGGACTTGCGCGACGTCTGCCGCAAAAACAACTTGTTTTTATTTGCGGACGGCGCGCGCCTGGGCTACGCGCTGACCTCCAAAAAAAATACGGTCACGCTGGCGGAATTAGCCGCGTGCTGTGACGTGTTTTACATTGGCGGCACCAAAGTAGGCGCGCTGTTTGGGGAAGCGGTAGTAATTATGAACGACGCCCTCAAGCAGGACTTCCGCTACTACATTAAGCAACGCGGGGCCATGTTGGCTAAAGGGTGGTTGCTCGGCCTGCAATTTTTAACGCTGTTTGAAAACGACCTTTATTTAACCATTTCCAAACAAGCGAACGAATTTGCCGCCCGCATTAAAAAAGCGTTCCAAAAGGCGGGGTTCCCGCTGTTATACAGCTCCCCCACCAACCAGCAATTTCCTATTTTGCCCAATGAAGTGGCCCAAAAACTGGCCAAAAAATATGTGTTTGCGCGTTTTGGACAACCGGATAAAGAGCATACCGTCACCCGCTTTTGCACCAGTTGGGCCACGACGGAAGAACATGTGGCGGAGCTGGAAAAAGATATTGCCGCTTTATAAAAGCGACGTTATTTTGAACACACCCGGCCCCAGGCCGGGTTTTTTATGGCGTTGAACAGCCAAAAACAAAAAAGCTAAAATATAAGTATAGGCAGGCGCCGCCCCATAGCGCTCCACCCGCCGCAAGGAGAAAAAAATGAGTATTTTTGAAGCCTTAATGATGGTTGGTTTCGGCCTGGCCTGGCCGTTTAACATTTGCCGTTCTTTGCGCACCAAAACGGCGGCGGGTAAGAGTTTTTTGTTTATGATTACCATTGAGTTTGCCTATGTATGCGGGATGATTCACAAAATACTGCATAATTTTGATTTGGTTTTTTGGCTGTATGTGCTAAACTTTGTAATGGTGTTGGTGGATTTTTGCCTGATGTTAAAATACACCCGCGTGGACGTATACCGCCACCACCGGGCGGAACTTTCCAAACGCCACGAAGAAGCCGCCAAACGCGGGCAAAAATATAAACATATTCCGCACCGCTTGCGCACCCAAGCCAAAGCGCACTAATTTGCACCGGGCGGCGCACCAACAGGAGGAACAAAAATGTTTTATATCGGTTGCCATTTATCCGCCGCCAAAGGGTTTGCGGCTATGGGCCAAGAAGCCCTTTGCATTGGGGCCAATGTGTTCCAGTTTTTTACGCGCAACCCGCGGGGCAGCAAAGCCAAAGCCATTGACCCGCAAGATGCCGCCAACCTGCGGGAACTGGCACAAAAAAACCAATTCGGCCCCTTGCTCGCCCATGCGCCCTACACCTTAAACGCCTGTTCGGCGGACCCCAAAACGCGGGAATTTGCCTTGCTGACTATGCAAGACGACCTGGCCCGCATGAACGATTTTCTGCCCGGCAATTTATATAATTTTCACCCGGGCAGCCATGTGGGGCAAGGGATAGAAACGGGCATCCAGCAAATTACCGCTTTGTTAAACCACATTTTAACACCGCACCAAACCACCACGGTTTTATTGGAAACCATGGCCGGCAAAGGCAGCGAAGTCGGCTCCCGCTTTGAAGAACTGCGCCAAATTTTAGACGGTGTAAAATGTGCGGATAAAATGGGCGTTTGTTTGGATACCTGCCACGTCAGCGACGCGGGCTATGACATTGTAAACGATTTAGACGGCGTATTAAACCGCTTTGATAAAATAATCGGCCTACACCGCTTAAAAGCCATTCACTTAAACGACAGCTTAAACCCACTGGGCGCACACAAAGACCGCCACGCCAAAATCGGCCAAGGCACGCTGGGCACAGAGGCCCTGGCGCGGGTGATTAACCACCCGGCCTTAAAACATCTGCCGTTTTATTTGGAAACCCCAAACGATATTCCCGGCTACGCGGCGGAAATTGCCCTGTTGCGCGGGCTGTATCAGGCAGAAAAATAAAAAAATGTATGCAAAAATAAAAAAATAAAGTACAATAAAACGTATGAAACACTTTAACTCCTTTAATCTTTCCTTGATTAAACGCACCCTAATTTGCGGGGTGTGCCCGTCTATTATGTTTACAATTAAGGATACAGGGAGCGAAAGAAATTAATTTTTGTATTTATTTATTCAAAACCGGCTCCCATTATAAAGGAGCCGGTTTTTTATTGCAAGAGAGGAACCGAAAAATGAAAAAAATAATATACAGCGTTGCCCTGGCCTTGTTTTGTGCGGCTACCGCCCAAGCGTACACCCGGCAGGATTTTGCCCGCCAATACAAGGATACAATTTCCATTGTGGAAACCAACTATAAACACGGTATGCCTGTTTCCGGCTATGAACGCAAACAAGTGTTTAAGAGCGATTTTTTAATGCGCGCGGCAGAATACGGCCCCAAAGCCTTGTTAGCCAAAACCCTGGCGTTGGCCACCAAACCCGCGCAGCTGTTCTCTACCGATAAACTGGGCCGCACTGCCTTGTTTTATGCCGCCAATGCGGACTTTGCCGACGCCCTTATCAACCGCTTAACAGCGTTAGAAACCGCCCGCGCCTTAAGACCGGGCAGTAATGCGCACGACTCCGCACCGGCGGTTAGCGTAACGCGTTTTTTAGAAACGCGCGACCACGAAGGCGCCACCGCCCTGATGGTTTTACTGCGCGACGGCAAATCCTCCGCCGCTATCCGGCTGCTACGCCGGGGGGCCAACCCGTGCGTGAAAGATAAAGACGGCGTGACGGCCCTGCACATGGCGGCGATTGGGGCGAACAAAGGGCAAGTAAGCAACCTGATTGCCCTGCGTTTAGTATTGCAGACGTGCCCGCAAAATGCGTCCGCCACCGATAAAGAAGGCAAAACTCCGCTCCGCTGGGCCCAAAAGAACGAAAATCCGGCCGCTTATAAAATTTTAAGGGCCGCCACCCCGCAACAAAAGCCGAACCCGGCCTCCCGCTGGAACAACAAACTCTTAGCGCTTTAACGGTTCCGCTTTCCTTAAAACACACCCGGCAAAAATATGCCGGGTTTTTTATGCGCCGCCGCGCATAGCTAATGCTTTGTCGGCCTCGGTATAGGCTTTAATATGCCGGGTTTTTATGCGCCGCCACGCATAACCTATCAAAAACGCCCGCGCCGTTAGAACACCGCGCGGATAAAAAGGTGTGCCCGATTAACGGGTGGAAAGGAAAAATCCTATCTTATCGGTAAAAATGCCGTCTGCGCCCAGGGCGGCCAGCCGCGCCGCGTCCTCTTGCGTATTGACAGTATACGCAAAAACTTGGAGGCCGTGTGCGTGGCAGGCGTTTATAATTTCCGGCGTGAGCCGGCTTTGGTTCATGTGTACGCTCCGCGCCCCTAACGCCAACACTTCTTGCACATCAAACGCGCGGCACAAACGCCCAATCCGCACGCTTTTATCCAGTGCCCGCAAACGGACTAATGTTTGATAATCAAAACTGGAAAAAAGAATTTTAGGCAGTATATCCGGCGCCTGCGCGTGCAGTTCATCTAGCAAAACTTTTTCTATGCCCGGGTAATAATTGCCGTCGTTTTTGATTTCTATATTTAAGCACGCTAAATTTTCGCGCACCACCGGCAATACGTCCCGCAAGAGCGGAATGGTGCATTTTTCCGCCGTAAACGCATTAATTAGCGGATACTGGGCCAAATCCGCCTGCGTGAGCGTGCCCAAAAGCGTATCACGCCCGGTAGTAGCCAACAAAGAATAATCATGATGAACGGCTAACTGTCCGTCACGCAGTAAATGGACGTCCAATTCATACGCCGTGGCCCCCAAGGCGCGGGCGCGCTTAAAGGCGGCTACGGAATTTTGGGGGCGCTCGGCACTGGCCCCGCGGTGTGCAAAATAAATCATAGTATTAGTGTAAAAAATTTGAACGGCACAAACAAGCAAAAAGGGAAAGGCGACGGCCTTTCCCCGGTGTTTTACAAAATACCCAAAAACTTATTTTAATTCGGAAGTACAATGCGGGCAGCGGGTGGCTTCCAGGGCGATTTCACTGCAGCAATACGGGCATTTTTTGGTGGTAGGCGCCGCGGCCGGAGCCGGTTTGGGCGCGTTTAATTTGTTAATCAGCTTAATGAGCATAAAAATACAAAACGCTACAATTAAAAAGCTGATAACCGCATTGAGCAGATTGCCGATGTTCAGCGTGGTGGCCCCCGCCGCGGCCGCCGCGGACAAAGAGTCATACGGCCCGTGAACGGTGGCGCCGTCTTTGAGTACAATAAACCAGTTGGAAAAATCCACCTTTCCCATCAGCAGCCCCAAGGGTGGCATTAAAATATCGGAAACGGTGGAGTTTACAATTTTAGTAAAAGCTCCGCCGATAATGATACCGACAGCCATATCAATTACGTTGCCGCGCATCACAAAAGTTTTGAATTCATTAATTACATTCTTTATCATGGTGTTCTCCTAATCTTTGAGTAATCCCACTGCTTGAAACAGCGGGGCATACAAATCGTCTTTGGCCGGGTAGTGCATTTCCTGCGGGCGGGTGTGCGCCGTAAATACCACCGGGGCGCGCTCTATCACACACAGCGGGCAGGTTTCGTCCGCTTCCCCCATACAAAGCGCGGCGGCGCTGGCCAATGTATCGGCCGCGTCTACCAGCGTGACGGCTAATTTTTTGCCGAAAATATCCGCCTTGCCGCGCAAATCTTTGACCCCTTGAAACCCGGCATAGCCCACCGCCCCGGCAATTACGCCCGCGCGCAAAGGCAAAATCATACTGTCCGTAATCACAACGCCCAACTCTTTTACGCCGTAATGTGCCCGCAAGGCGGTTCTTAATTCTTCCGCGCACGCATAACAATCTTGGGGCAAAAGGAGCAGTTTGCCGTCCGCGTTTGATTCGTCAATCCCGGCGTTGGTCATAACCATACCGGCTTTTACGGTCAGCCACGCCAACGGCGTTTGCAAAGCCGCGGTGCTTTCTTGGCGGATGAGGGCCTCTTTTTGGGCGGTGCTTTCGTACGCCACGGAAAGACCTTTCCACAAACAAACCAGTTTAGAGGCCACCGCCAAAACGGTTTTCTCGGTCACAGACGGCAAAAACCGCGTAATAAACGCGGGCAAGTCCTGCCGTTCGCGGAAAATATCCGTATGTATAGGCGTTAAATTCATTCTTCCTCAAAGGGGGCCACAAAACTGCAAAAAACTTCATTGGCTAAAAAGAGCCCCTCAAATGTTAATTTTATTTTATTATTTTCTTGGGTCAGCAGTCCGTTTTTTATGTGGGTTTGAATGTCCCGACCGAAAGCCTGTTGGATTTCATCCGTCAGCTCCACGCCGTCCAATAACCTAAGCCCCAACATCACTTGTTCGCCCAGTTTTTCCTTGCCGGTTAAATGTTCTGCATAACAAACCGGGCTTTCGCCCGCCTGCATCCGGCGGATGTACTCTTGCACAGAGGGGACATTTTGGCGGCGCTCGCCTTTCCAGTAAGAGGCGGCCTCACTGCCTAGCCCAATGTATTCCCCGTCGTGCCAATAAGAAGTATTATGTTTGGCCTGCCGGCCGGGCAACGCAAAGTTGGAAATTTCGTAATGTTCAAACCCGGCCTGAATCAACCGCCTATGGGTTTCTTCCAGCATGCGGCGCATTAACAGTTGGTCGCACACAATGCCGCGTTCAAAAAACGGCGTGCCTTCTTCTATCTGCAAGCCATAGACGGATAAATGCTCCGGCTTTAGCGCAATAACCCCCTGCAAATTAGCCAAAAACTGTTCCAAGGTCTGCCCGGGGAGCCCGGCAATTAAATCTATATTAATGTTATCAAACCCCGCCGCACGCGCCGCCTGATACGCCCGCAAAAAATCCGCCCGCGTATGCACCCGGCCCAATAGTTTTAATTCTTTATCATCCAAACTTTGCAGGCCCAGGCTCAGGCGCGTAAAGCCAAAATTTTTAAGAACGGTTAATTTTTCGGGGGTGAGGCTTTCCGGGTTGGCCTCGCAAGTGGATTCCGGCAAGGCGGAAATGGGGCCGAACTCTTTTTGGAGCAACGCACACAACTGTGCCAGTTGCGCGGCGGAAAGCAAACTGGGCGTGCCGCCGCCTACATACAAGGTTTCCACCTGTTTGGCGGGGGCATTAGCCGCGTCCAACCGCAAGGCCGCCAAATACGCCGGAATGAGGTTTTCCAACCCGGCAAAGGAGGCAAAGTCACAATAATTGCACTTTTGGCGGCAAAACGGAATATGTATATAAAGGCCGGGTTTCATTATTTTTTTTGTGTAGCCAGTTGGTTCAAATAGGCAAAAATGAACGGGTCCAATTCGCCGTCCATCACCGCATTAATTTGGGAAGTTTCATACCCGGTGCGTAAATCCTTAACCAGCTGATACGGCATAAATACATAAGAGCGGATTTGGTGCCCCCAGGCAATTTCCCCTTTTTGGCCATAGCGTTTTTCGGCCTCACTGCGTTTTTTATCCATTTCCAGTTCATACAGGCGGGCTTTCAGCATTTTCATAGCGGTTTGGCGGTTTTGCAGTTGGCTGCGCTCTATACGGCAGGAAACCACAATGCCGGTGGGAATGTGCAACAGGCGCACGGCGCTTTCCACCTTGTTTACGTTTTGGCCGCCATGGCCGCCGGCGCGGCTGGTTTCCAGCTGAATATCCTTTTCGGGGATTTCTATATTAATGTTTTCGTCAATGTCCGGCAGCACGTCGCACGAAGCAAACGAGGTGTGGCGGCGGCTGTTGGCATCAAACGGGGAAACACGCACCAGGCGGTGTACGCCGTTTTCGCCCTTCAAATACCCATAGGCAAAGGGGCCCTCTATAATGGCACTGACGGTTTTTATGCCGGCTTCGTCGCCGGGTTGGGAGTCCGTAATAGACACCTTAAAACCGTGCTGTTCCGCCCAGCGGGTATACATACGCATCAGCATTTGGGCCCAATCGCACGATTCCGTGCCGCCGGCCCCCGCGTGAATGGTTAAAATTGCGTTCAGTTTGTCGTTCGGTTCCGAAAGGGTAATTTCGCTTTCTTTGCGGGCAATATTTTTTTCCGTTTCCGCCAAAGAGTGATAGAGTTGCGCAAGCTCCGTTTGGTCTTGCATTTCTTTGCATAAATCATACCAGGCGCGGGCATCCGCCACCTGCTTGGCTAAATTTTGGTAGGAAGACACCGCCGTTTTTAAGCCGTCTAATTGCCGGGTGACGGCTTGCGCGGCCTGGTTATCGTTCCAAAAAGCGGGGTCAGCCGTTTTTTGCTCCAGGGCGGCAATTTCCGCCGTTTTGGCCGGAACATTTACAATCTGCCCGATTTTTGCCACCCGGGTTTCCATTTCCGTAATTTTAGTATCTACATCATTAAATTCAATATTATTCATAAGCAAACACCATAGCAGATATAAGGAGCGTAAAATATAAAGCGGCGCAAAGCCACGCGAACCAATCCCCCCACTGCGTATAAAAATTTTGGGCCTCATTTAAGGGCAAAGGAATGTTGGCCGTTAAAATAGCGCGCGTATTGAGCGGGGCCGTTTCCTGTATCCGCCCATAACGGTCCACCACCGCCGAAATACCCGTGTTGGCCGCACGCAAAACCGGGCGCCCGGTTTCCACCGCGCGCAGTGCGCTGACCGCCAAATGCTGGTAAGGCGCATCCGAATCAAAAAACCAGGCGTCGTTCGTCACGTTTACAAAAAACTTGGCCCCGGCGCGGTTTTGTTTGGCCCATAACTGCGGGAAAATGGATTCATAACATACGGTAATGCCAAACGGCACGCCGGACATCTGCGGCAACTCCTGCTCCGGGCTCCCCGGGGTAAAACTGCCCAATTCGCCCAATACGGCTACATCTTTGGCTACCGAACGGACTACACTTTCCAGCGGGATATATTCCCCAAACGGCACTAATTTTACTTTGCGGTATTCCTGTAAATTATCATCAAACGGAGAAACCACATAAGCCCCTACAAATTGTTGTTGGTCGCCCGTCACGTTGGAGCCGACCACCTGAAACAAACTGCCTTGGGTGGAGATGTTTTCAAACAGGCTTAAATACGGCTCCTGGGTCAATTCCCCCGGCACGGCGCTTTCCGGCCAGACGGCCAACAGCGCTTGTTTATCTTTGAGTTGGCGGCCCATATCCTCTAGCGTGGAGCGGATTTCCGCTTCAAACTGCGGCGACCATTTTTTATATTGGTCTATATTGGGTTGCATGACGGCGGTGCTGACACTTAACAGCGCTTTGGGGGCCGGGCGCGAAAGCGTCCACTCCCCAAACCCCACTACACCGCCCAACATACACGCGGCTAAAATCAGCTGGAAAACAGCCCCCTTAAAACCTACTTTGCCCGAAAACGCAAACCCGACCGAAATGCCCACAAACGCCACGGCAAAGCTAACCCCATACACCCCGGTTAAAGAAGCTATTTGCAACGCCGGAGGGAAATTCCATTGGGAATACCCCAACATCACCCACGGAAAACCTAACGCGTGGAACGCCAAGGTTTGGTGGAGCCACTCCAAAGCCACCCACCCGCACGCGGCCATCAGCGGGAACAAGCCACGCAGTTTACGCAAAAAGAAACAACTGGAGCCGAAAACCGCAAATTGCAAACCGATTAATGCGGAAAGCCCCAACCAGGCCGCCGCGGAAAGCCCGGCGCTTAAATCGCCCCCCTCGCGGCAGGTGCGGTAAATCCACCAAAAAAGTCCGCCGTAAATTAAAACGGCACTAAACCAGGAATAAAAAAATGCGCGCCAAAATTTGCGCACATGCACCACGCCCATAATAAACGGCGCCAGCGCCACCCAGCCCAATCCATAAACCGATACTTTAGGATAACTGGCTTTTACCAATAGGGCGGTAGCCAGGGCGCACAGCAATAAAAAAAAGCCTTTTAAGCCGCGCTTTCCCCATGCGGCCGCGCGCTCCCTAAACGTAGTTTTGGGGGCAGAGGCGGTTTCGGTTAAAGGGCGGCGAAAAAGGCTCATCCGGCAAACTCTTAATAAATAATTTTACACGTCTTATTGCGGCAGACGGCCCGGGCATTGGGGCTACATTCTTTTTCTTGCGACGGGGCGCCGTCCGGGCAGGCTTTGGCCAGTACGTTCCCTAACGATTTGGTAAATTCCAAAGAGCGCGAGGCGTTAATAGCCACCACCCCTTTGGGGCCTACCAAACAGCCGCACGGGTCTTTATCCACAATAATACAGTCTTCGTCGGCCTTGCAGGCAAAGTTGACGGAGCGGGCCTTGGCAATACGGCGGGCGCGCTCTTGCGCTTCCTGCTTGGCTTCCTGCTTTTCGTATTCCTGCTTATTAGCCACAATTTCCGCCCGGGATAAAGCCGGCATATCCGTAGGGATAACTTCCCGGCGCGACAGCACCACCGGAATTGCCCCTATTACCGCAAACGCACACAGCAACAAAAGGAACTGTTTTATTTTATTCATAGGTTCGCTCCACAACATTTTTTATATTTTTTGCCGCTCCCGCAGGGGCAAGGGTCGTTGCGACCGATTTTATGCCCGGCGTCTTCCGCCTGTTCCCCGGTTTGTTGCACCGGGGCGGCTTGCGGCGCGCGGCGCGGCGGCAACTGGATACGGAAGATGTAGCCCACCATCAAATCGCGCACGCGGTTCATCATGGCGCAATACAATTTATAGGCTTCTTTCTGGTATTCAATCAGCGGGTCTTTTTGGGCATAACCGCGCAAGCTGACGCTGTTTTGCAACTGGTCCAATTCGTACAAATTTTGTTTCCAAGCGCTGTCCAAAATTTGCAACAAAAGCATCCGTTCAATTTCGGCAAAGTTCAAGCCCTGCTCGGCAAAGTACGCCACGCGCGCGTGGTATAATTCTTTGATTTGGGCAATAATTTCGTCCGCCAACGCCTCGCGTGTTTTGCCGGCCACATTTTCGGCATTGTAGTTAAAATTAATGGGGAAAAGGGACTTCAGCGCCACATTCAAAGTGTTAAAATCACTGCGGTCCGGGTGGGACGGGTTGAAATACATTTCCACCAAATCATCCACGCATTCTTCCATCATCTGTACGGATTTTTCCGTCATATTTTGCCCGTCCAAAATGGCGTTGCGCAAACCGTATACGGCGGTGCGCTGTTGGTTCATTACTTTATCATAATCCAACAGTTGTTTGCGGATGTCAAAGTTGCGGCCTTCCACCATGCGCTGGGCGCCTTCAATTTGGCGGCTCATCAGGCGCGATTCTATGGCCTCGCCTTCTTTCATACCCATAGCACTTAAAATGGAAGAAATTTTGGCCGTATTGGCAAACAAACGCATCAGTTCGTCTTCCAAAGACACATAAAAGCGGGAGCAGCCCGGGTCCCCTTGGCGGGCACAGCGGCCGCGCAACTGGTTATCAATGCGGCGGCTTTCGTGGCGTTCACTGCCGATAACGTGCAAACCGCCTAGCGCCACCACCTGGTTTTGTTCCTCTTTATCTGCCGGGTTTCCGCCCAATACAATGTCCGTACCGCGGCCGGCCATGTTGGTAGCAATCGTCACTGCGCCTTTACGCCCGGCCTGGCTGATAATTTGGGCTTCCATTTCGTGATATTTGGCATTTAACACTTTATGCGGGATGCCTTTGGCGCGGAGCATGGCGGAAAGTTTTTCGGATTTTTCAATAGAGCGCGTACCCACCAGCACCGGGGCGCCGGTTTTCCACAGGCTTTCCACCTCGTTAATAATTGCGTTGAATTTTTCCCGTTCCGTTAAAAATACCTGGTCCGGGTAGTCAATGCGTTTAGAGGGGCGGTTGGGGCGGATTTCCACCACGTCCAATTTGTAAATTTGCCAAAATTCGTTGGCTTCCGTCATGGCCGTACCCGTCATGCCGGAGAGTTTTTTATACAACTTAAAGAAATTTTGGAAAGTAATGGTAGCCAACGTCTGGTTTTCTTCTTTAATCTGCAACCCTTCTTTGGCTTCTACCGCTTGGTGGAGCCCGTCGCTCCAGCGGCGGCCCGGCATTAAGCGGCCGGTAAATTCGTCCACAATCACTACTTCGCCGTCTTTGACCACATAAGCCACGTCGCGTTCGTACAAGTGGTGGGCGCGCAGGGCTTGCGTAATATGGTGTACCCAGCTGGAGCCGACGTCATCATACAAATTGGGCACATTTAAGAATTTTTCCGCCTTGGCAATACCCGAATCCGTCAGCGTAGCCGTATGGTTTTTTTCGTCCACAATGGCATCATACCCTTCTTCCAGTTTGGTGCCTTCGTATTTGGCTTTTACTTCGTCCTTTTCCGTAATCAAGCGCACTTTTAAGGAGGGCACCAACCGGTTTACAATGTAATATTTATCCGTGCTTTGTTCGGACGGGCCGGAAATAATCAGCGGGGTGCGGGCTTCGTCAATTAAAATGGAGTCCACTTCGTCCACAATACAATAATTGAGCGGGCGCAAAACGCGGTCCTCGCGGGAAATAACCATATTGTCGCGCAGGTAGTCAAAGCCTAATTCGTTATTGGTGACGTAGGTGATGTCTTTGGCGTACATTTCGCGGCGTTCGTCGTTATCCATATCATGGCCGATATACCCCACCGTTAAGCCTAAAAACTCGTGAATGGGGCCCATCCATTGGCGGTCGCGGCGGGCCAAATAGTCGTTCACCGTGACGACGTGTACCCCTTTGCCCGTCAACGCATTTAAGTAAGAGGGCAACACCGCCACTAAGGTTTTCCCTTCCCCGGTGCCCATTTCGGCAATTTTTCCTTGGTGCAAAACAATACCGCCCAACATTTGCACATCATATGGGCGCAGGCCGATGACGCGCTGGGCCGCCAAACGCACCACCGCAAACGCTTCGGGCAAAATATCGTCCAGCGTTTCCCCTTTGGCCAAGCGGGCCTTAAATTCGTCCGTTTTGGCTTTTAAGGCGTCGTCTGTTAAAGATTCAAACTCCGCCGTAAAACGGTTGGCATCATCTACATAATGTTGGATTTTTTTTAAGTCTCTTTCACTTTTGGTACCAAAAATTTTATCAATAACGGTTCTAATCATACTGTTTTATTTCCTTTATACTAAAATATACAACTCAAATGGTTTTACACGGCAAAACGCCCCCTTCCCTAATCGGGAGGAAGGCGTTTTTGGGCATAAAATTATTTGCCGACGGGTTTTTTGTTTTTGCTTTTTACTTGCCGGTTGGAAGAAGATTTTGCTTCTTGCGCTTGCTCCAGGGCGGCCTTGTAAGCGGCCTCAAATTGGGCCAAGGCTTGCGCTTTTATATCCGCAAAATAGACGTCACTGGCGGCTTGCACTTTAGAGGAGGCATCTTTTTTAAGCGTTTTGACCTCGGTTTTTAAGTCTTTCAGGAGGCTCTTTTCCTGCGCCAATTTTTGCTTGCGCTGTTCGGCCGCCAGGGTTTTATCCTTTTTAACGGCTTTCATGCGGGCTTTGGTTTGGGCAATTTCCTGCGCCTTAATATCTAAAGTAGCATTATAAATATCTTGAAAAACGGCCAAAAGGGCTTGCCGGGTGGATACGTCCAAGGAAGCCAACTCCATATTGGCGGCTTTTTGCAAAGCCAGGCTTTCTTCGTACGTTTTGGTAATGGCAAATAACCGCAGGGAATTATCAAAATTTTTGGCAACGGCCATTAATTCCCAATCGGCCTGCGGGCTTTTTTCCCGCTGATAAGCAGTAGCCCACTGTTGCAAAATGCGGTTGTAATCTTCGTTTACTTTGGCATTTTCCAACACTTGCGGGTTATATTGGGCAAATACGGCTAATACATCTTCGCGCGAATATTTTTGCCCGTCCTGCGCTTGCAACGCGGACGCCGCCGCCAAAACAGCCAGCAGCAACAAACATCTTTTCATGGGCAAATACTCCTTATCAAAAGTTCTTATTTTATTGTGCTATTTCTGGGGCCGTTCGTCAAGTAAAAAACTTTTCCGCCCGCAGACTAAAAACCCCGCCAACAAGCGGGGTTTTGATTGTTTATTAAAACTAACGGGCCGCCGTGCGGAAGAAGTTTCCGCGGGTGGCGCCGCGCGCTAAACGCGGCATACCGGTCATTTTATCGGCCTGCACCAACACATTTTTGGCGTTGGGCCTTACTAAAGCGGCCGAAGCCCCGAAAATATCCCCTTCTTTCAGCACGCCCAGTTGGCCATGGTTATTAATTTGCACTTCCAGTTTTAAGTCGCCCTCCAATTTAGGGGTTAATAAATCTTCTTCCCCCAAGTGGAAAGCTAACGGAAATTTAGGGTTTACTACCCGTTTGATGGCCACGGGAACATCGGCCTCGTTCTTAACAATAATAGAACAGGAGTTGTTGTCCGCCTGTGCAATTTTAACCAATCTTTCCGGTACATCCACCGTTCCGGAAATGTTAAAACGGCCTTCCTGCACCGTTCTGGCTAAACAGAAAGCACACGCCACCACACTGGCTGCCGCAGCAGCTACCAATAATTTCTTCATACAAATATTCTACCCTTTTTAAGGCCGCCCCTGCAAGCAGTAAGCGGCCCAGAAATATTTACTAATAGTTTACGCAGGCACACCTAAAAATCAAGCCGGTTGCCACGCGCCGGGGTGTTTTTTATTATTGCTTAAAAAAGCCCCACAGGTTTTTGGCATACACCCAGCCTTTGCAAACGCCTTCGGCTTTTTTGGCGGGGTCATCCTGCACTTGAATCCAAGCGCCTTTTTTGGAAATATATTTGAACGGATAGCCTTTTTCAACGGTGCAGACCACTTCACTGCTGGCACCGGGGGCTTTGCGTACGTTCAAATCCACTTTAGCCGCCATAGAGCCGGCGGGGCTCAGCAAGTCGGCCGAAATCCAACCGTTAAAACCTTCAAAATCTTTTACTAACACCCAGTCTTTCGTTTCGTTGGTTTTTACCATAATAACGGGGGTGTATTTCCACGCATACCATTTAATGGCACATTTGGTGCCCGCGCAGGTGCGGATGTTGGCCCTTTTAGCTTTTACGCTAGCGTATTTTTGCGCAAAAGCGGGTGCGCTTACCAGTAAAAACAAGACGAATATGGATACAATTTTTTTCATGTTCTCTCCTCAATAAAGCATTCCATATCACAAGCAAAATTTAGTCTGCTACATTCAAAGTATAGCAAATATTGCCGGTATTTTTGCAAATTTTTACGCATTTCCGCGCACCGGGGCCAAAAAAGCTATAATAAAGAATACCTTTTATAACGGAGTTAAAAATGAAAGAACAAGTGGAAAAAGTAATTGAAGAAATCCGCCCTATTTTGCAATCCGACGGCGGCGACATCCAACTGATTGGCGTTGATGAAAAAACCGGTATCGTCACCGTAGGTTTACGGGGCCGCTGCGGCGGTTGCCCGCACGCGCAAATGACCCTGCAAGCCGTGGTGGAACGCAAAATTAAAGCGGAAGTACCCGGCGTGACGGCGGTGGAACGCGTTTAATGCCTAAGGCGGACTTACACACCCATTCTGTTTATTCGGACGGGACGTCTTCCCCGCGCGAAGTGGTTATTGCCGCCCAAAAAACGGGTGTAGGCATTTTTGCCTTGGCCGACCACGACACCGTGGACGGCGTTTTGCAAGCCCAACAAGAATGTGAAGCCCGCCATATCCCCTTTGTTCCCGCCGTGGAAATAAGCACCCGGGAACACGACCACCTGCATTTTTTAGGTTTGAATGTAAACATTCACGACCCGCAGTTTGCCGCATTTCTGGCCCACAACCGCCAAGTGCGGGTAGAACGCATTAAAAAAATTATTGTCCAACTGCAAGCCGCCGGCTTGAACCTTACGCCGGAAGATGTATTTTCCCGCGCGCCCAATACGGTTTCCCGTGCCCATGTGGCGGATGCCCTCAAACAAAAAGGCATCGTACCCTCCCGCCAGGAAGGGTTCCGCCGCTGGTTGGTGCCGGGGCAACCGGGTTATGTACCCTCGGCCGGAGTCAGCGTGGCGGAAGCCATCCGCGCCATTAAAGCCGCGGGCGGCCTGGCCGTTATTGCCCACCCCGGCCTTACGCAAGCCGTGTGGAACTTTCCCGCCTGGAAAGAAGCAGGTTTGGACGGATTGGAAGTTTTTTATCCCGCCCATACATACACCCTAAAACAAGAGCTGTTAAAAATTGCCCGCAAGTATGATTTGTTTGCCACTGCCGGGTCCGACTATCACGGCCCCCACAGCGGGCGCAATTCCACCCCGGGTATGCCGATGCCGCAACCGTATTATGACCGGCTCCTCAGCAAGTTATTAAAACGTTAAAAATAAAATGTTAAGACCCAAATTACTCACCCTGATTAAAAACCGTCCGGAGGAGTTTTCCTCCCGCCGCGTCTTAAAAGATTTAAGCGCCGGCCTGGTGGTGGCGTGTATCGCCCTGCCGCTTTCTATCGCATTAGCGATTGCCTCCGGCGTGACGCCGGAAAAAGGCTTAATTACAGCCATTGTGGCCGGGTTTATTATCTCCCTTTTTGGGGGGAGCCGCGTGCAAATCGGCGGGCCTACGGGCGCGTTTGTAGTGATTGTATACGGCATTATCCAACAATACGGCTTGGCCGGGCTGTTGACCGCTACCATTATGGCGGGGATTTTTTTAATTTTTATGGGGGTGTGCAAATTCGGCAGTTTTATTAAGTTCATTCCCTACCCCGTGACAACCGGATTTACCAGCGGGATTGCCGTGGTGCTTTTTTCTACCCAAATTAACGATTTTTTGGGGCTGGGACTTACCAACATTCCCTCCGGCTTTTTTGCCAAATGGGGTTTGTATTTCCACAGTTTGGGGCAAATCAACTGGGCGGCCCTGGCGGTGGGGCTACTGACCCTGGCGATTATTCTTTTTTGGCCTAAAAAATGGAAGGCGTTTCCGGGCTCCCTGGCGGCCTTGTTAATTACCGCCGTATTGGTGGGCGTGACGGGGATGAACGTGCCCACCATTACCAGCACGTTCGGCGCGGTGGACAGCACGCTGGTTATGCCGCACCTGCCGGGCGCCGTCAGCTGGGATACCATCCAAAATTTAATGCGCCCGGCCCTGACGATTGCCCTGTTAGCGGGCATTGAAAGTTTGCTTTCCGCCGTAGTGGCGGACGGTATGATTGGCAAACGCCACCGCTCCAATATGGAACTCGTCGCCACCGGGATTGCCAACGTGGCTTCCGGCCTGTTTGGCGGACTGCCCGCTACCGGCGCGATTGCCCGCACCGCCGCTAATATAGAAAACGGCGGCCGCACCCCGGTTGCCGGTATGGCGCACGCCGTATTTTTGTTTTTAATGATGTTGTGCCTCATGCGGTGGATTGGGCGTATTCCCATGACCAGTTTGGCGGCTATTTTATTTTTGGTTTCTTACCGCATGAGCGACTGGCGCAGTTTTAAGGCGTTATTTAAGGCTCCGCTGGGGGACGTGCTGATTTTGCTGGCCACTTTCACGCTGACCGTGGTGTTTGACTTGGTAATTGCCATAGAATTTGGCCTGGTGTTGGCGGCGGTGCTTTTTATGAAGCGCATGGCGGATGTGTACCAAATTACCAATACGGATGACGATATTATGGACGAAGTGCGCCGCAAAGACGACATTGACACCAAAGTAATTGCCAAACACGTCAGCGTGTACGAAATTAACGGCCCGTTCTTTTTTGGGGCGGCTACGCAGTTTGTGGAAACGCTGGAACACCACAAAAATTGCAAAGTGCTTATTTTGCGTATGCGCAGTGTACCGGCCATAGATGCCACCGGCTACCACGCTTTAGAGCGTATTTACAACCGCTGTAAAGATGACGGCGTGCAGCTGATTTTATCCCATGTACAAAAGCATGTGCGCAAAACCTTGGAACAGTACGGTTTCATTAAACTGTTAGGGGAAGACCACCTCTGCCGCAACATTGACCATTCCTTAATGCGGGCGGAATCCATTGTAAAAGACCGCCATTCTATTGCGGAATAACGCGCCTGTTCTGCCAGTAATAAACGAAAAAACCCCGGGTAAATTGCCCGGGGCTTTTTTTGATAAAGGTTTTCCGGCTACTCCGTCAGCGGGTCTTCGTATTCTTCCGCTTCTTCCGCCGTATTGCCGTGCGGGTCGCGCAGGTCGTCAAACTTGCCGTGGCGGATTTCCCCGCCAAAGTGGATTAAATAGGCAAAAAACGCGCCCAACAACCCAAACGCAAGGGCATTCCAAGAGCCCAACAAATCCAATAGCAGCCCAAACGTGACCACAAACGCCGCGCTGAACACGGACGAAAAAGACAACAGGGCGGAAACCTCGTCAGAAACGTCGCGGGTTTTATCCGTCGGAAACGCCGTTAAAATCGGGGCAAAGTTCGTCAGCCCCAACGCCGCCAACACCGCCCCCAATTCCTGCGCGGGCCAACTGGGCATATTAATCAGCAAAACCCCCAACAAACTTACCCACGCACTGGCTTGCAATAACGTGCCCGGGTTGAGCGGCTCAAAGCGCTTGCCCCCCAAGTGGAAACCGCTGCCCAGTGCCGTGCCCGCCATCCGGCCGAAAATAATCGGCAAGGTAAACAGCACAAAAGAAGGCAACACCCACGCATCCGAATCCAGTGCCAGCCCGAAAGGCAGGCTCCACATAGCGGACGGGTCCGCAAAGTGTTCTTTCATTAAACTGTTTACAAACAGCGCCAGCGTGCCGATATTGGCCCCATGCAAAATGTTGGCATATACGCTTTTGCGCACCAGTTGGGATTTTTTATTTTTCCCGGTAAAAACATTCCAAATGCTCTTAAAACTTACTTTGTATTTCTTTTTGGCCTGCGCCACCAAATCCAGCGTTTGTTCTTTCATACGGAATTTATTATACAGCATAAACGCCGCCACACTGCCCGCCATATATACCGGGAAAAACGCGCTCCAATCCGCCCCCGCCACGCACAAAAACAACGGCGGGAGTAAATAGTTCATGGAGTTGCCGAACACCTGCTTAAATACCGCCAGCGTGCCCACATTACGCTGGTAATTGCCTTTTTTGGATATAGCCAACACCGTGGGTTTTAAGGACACGTCCAAAAACGCCCCGCCAATGCCCAAGAGTACAAAACTGGCCATCAAGGCGGCACGCTTCAAATCCGTCGCTTCCCCCAACGTGCCGTTTAGTCCGGCGAGCCACGGCACCGCAAAGGCGGTAATCATGGAAAGCATACCGATATTGGACATCATCCGGCGGCTGAATTTACCCTGCAAAATACCAATCGGCAAAGAAAACAACCCCACCGCCAGCGTGCCCATATTGCCGAGCAAAAACATTTCAAACTTGCTCATGTGGAAAGGGTCCTCGGCAAAGTTAGCAACAATGGTGGATACGTTGTTCATGCCCAGTAAAACATACATTAGGAACATGGGCCAAATTTTGCTGTTAGCCAGTAAAAGTCCTTCCCCTATTTTTTTAAGATTTAACGCAGAGGCTTTTATTTTACCCATGGAGCGGTACAGCTTTATGTCATCACGCACCACCACTTGCGTATAATTATGCGTGTCTTTTTTTTGGGAAGCGCTTTCCCGGTATTCGCGCAAAATCATTTCTCCGCTGGGCAAAATAAAAACCTCTTGCAGAGGTTTTAGTTGAAATCCGGCCTGGGATACCGGAACTTGCAGCGAGGCGATTATATCGCCTCGCTTATTTTTTATGAATACTTGGGATAAAGTTTCGGGCTCATCCGTTTTGGGGACGGCCGCTTTGCCGGGGGCCGCTTTACTTTTTGCGGCGGCCCCGCCTGCCGGCCCGTCCCCTTTATGTTTGTCTTTTTTGGTGGCCTTGGCCGCTTTGGCATTTTTGCCAAACAGCTTTTTAACCTGGGTATTAACGAACTTAAACAAGGTGGAATCTTTCATCATACCCGGGGTAAGGACTAAAGACAACCCTAAGCATACGCCGGCGTAAATTAAGTCCAGGTTTTTGGTAATGGACGTTAAGTACGAGGCCGGCAACGTAGCCAAACCCGCAATAGCCATGGTAAGGGCCAAGATGACGGAGATTTCACGTTGGAGTTTGGGGTGTTTCTGCATAATATAATCATACATTTGGGTAAAGAAGTTCCCCACACCCAAACTGGCTACAATAGCACCCACCATAGTAGGAGCCAGGTTGCCCACGTTGGCAATCATCATAGCCGTACCGATAGCCGATAACGCGGAGCATAAAATGTACATACTGCCGGAGCTGATGCGTTTGCCTATCACGTTGCCGCCCAAGCGGCCGGCGATAAACGGCACATACAAGCACAGCGCCACCAGGAAGTTCGCATAAGCGCCGTCCGGCACTAATGTATTAATGCTGGCTGCAAACGAGCTGGATAAAATGAACTCGTGTACCGTGGCTAACGTCATAGCCAAAGATAACGCCTTTACGCCTTTGGCTTCTTTCAGCACTTTCCACCAGCTGGCAAAGCTCTTGCCCAAGTGGGTAAAGTCCTTGTTCACTTGCGCCATAATTTGGTTTACTTGCTCTTTATTCAGCGCACCGCTGGCGGATAAGGCTTTTTCCAAATCGGCCAGGGCTTGCGCTTTATTGGCGGCAAACGCTTCTTTACTCTTTACTTTGCTGTCCAACTTTACTTGAGCCAACGTCAAATCGTCCAAACTTTCTTTAATTTTGCGGGTCACTTCTTCGGCCTTAGCCGTAAACTTGGCGGAAGACGGGTCCAATTTGAACAATTCTTCCAACGCTTGCGCGGCTTTTTCCACATGGGTCAATACGGCGCGTTGGCTTTGTTCCAAGTTTTTGGCGGAATACGCATCCCGCAAATTGGAACGCATCACGCGGTAGGTGACCCAAGTGCTATATAAAGCGTAAATGGGGAAGCTGACGGAATAGTCCAACCCTAAATTAATTCCGCTGACCTGTTCCACCACCCAGTTAATCGCATACGGGGAGGCCAAAAACGCAAGCGTGCCCACGTTTTTGAACACGAAGCTCAAGTTATACAGTACCACGTCTTTCAAGTTTACGTCCGAAGGCTTCGTGAAAAATTCTTTCATACGACGGGTTAAGTCTTTCAAATCCGCTTCCGCCGCCGCTTTAATTTCCGCCGCGGACGGCGCCGCTTTTTTGGGCGCATTGACGGTCACTTCCCCACGGTTAGCGCGGATTAACATATTGCATACCAGCTGTTTCAAAATGCTGGAGGCGCTCATCAACACGAGCCCGGACACAAACAGCACGCGGTCAAAATTGCTGACATCCAGGTTTTCCACAAACCCGTAGAATCCGGCCGCCGTAGCCAAGGCCCCGGCCAGGGCGGACATTCCCAGAGAGATAGTCAGCAGTTTCTTTTCGCCGTATTTTTTAAGCACCGGGTTAATTAAAGAAGCCAACCCCGGCAAAATATAGTTAATAATAAACATCAGCGTAGTGGCGTTGTCTACCGACATACCCAACTGCTTTTTGGCAATAGGCGCCATGGTTTTACCCAAGCTGACGTTGGTTAAAGAAACATCCCGCACCACCAACTGCGCTTTGTTTTGCGTAGGCAAAACAGAAATATCAAAATACTGCTGGGCATTTTTGAATAATTTAACCCAGTTGCCAATTTGGTGTTTGGGCATACGCACATAGTAATTGCTTAAAAAGTGTAAGTGCGAATGGAGCGGGCTGGCCATTTCCAACCGGCCGGAAGCATCCTGCGCCAGCAGGGCTTGCGCGTCCAACATCCCCAAACGGCCGTCGTCGGTCATTACCAGGCGGGAGCCTTTTTTAAGCAAGCTGGCAGGCATTTCCACAATTACCGGCAACATGGCCCCGTTCTGGGCATAAAGTTGCGCATCTACCGTTTTATGCGCCACATTGGGGGAAGATTCCAACTTAATTTTCAGTTGGATGTTTTCCCGCTGGGCGGCTTCCACCAGGCGCGGCAATTCCCCGGCTTTCAGTTTCATAAAGAAATGTGCCATCGTTTTGGGAGATTGAGCCTGATTGCGCAATTCCGCCACATTAGATTGGGTGAACGTAATGCGGTTATACCCGGCCGTTTTGAATCCTTTTTCTATTTTTACGTTTACGGGCAAGGTTTGTTCGGTGCCGGATTCATCCACATAGGTCATTTTGAAACCGTGTTCCGTATCCACCCCTAACTCCGCATCCGACATTTCCCCGGAAACTTCCGCACCGCCGGCTTGCGCGTTGGGATTATTAAAATGTAAATTGGCCGCTTTGGCCCCCAATAAGCGTTGCCACCAAGTGCGCGGCGCCGCCGTTGTCACCGCATAATGGGCAGCTTGGGCGCGGGAGTCGCTCAAGTTATTGGCAATGTTCGCCGCGTTTAAGGTGCCTAAAGTGCCTAACGCCGGGGTGG
>ENA-OZGC01000006-OZGC01000006.1-human-gut-metagenome-genome-assembly--contig:-NODE-6-length-158237-cov-8.800129_pt1 | contig 158237 bp, 132 predicted proteins | sample MGYA00245109_ERZ653643 | MGnify/ENA primary metagenome ERZ653643 (study PRJEB26926, sample SAMN06165107) | human gut metagenome | biome: ENVO:00009003; feature: ENVO:2100002; material: ENVO:00002003... | reverse complement strand
GTATAAGAGACAGTTTATTACACCATAATTCATATTTTTTAGCTTATGTAAAATGACAGTAAAAGAGGCATCGTTGTCACATGACAGCGATGCCTCGGTATTAACAATGAAAAAATTTTATGCTTTCTTGTAAACGTTTACTTCCGAAGGAGTAAAGTTGTTGATGAATTCGGCGTGCTTTGCAACCTCAGCCTTGGCTATGTTATTGTAAACACGGGCCGAAGCGTCAAACTCTTCGTTGCGGCTTGCATCGAGGATGAGCAGATAGCTCATGATGATGTTGCCTGCCATCTCGACAAGGCGACGGGCCATGAAGTCAAGATATTCCGAATCCTTTGCCGATGTAACTTTCTCAACTGCGGCGGCATATATGTCGGTAAGCTTAACAAGCTCGTCCTTCAACGGCAGATAAGCTTCGGCAATGTTCTCGCTCTCATAAGCGCGTATCTGGTTCAGATAGGTGCCTGTGGTCACGTGGCGTATGGCTGCCACAACCTGGAGCTGTGTAGTACCTTCGTAGATTGAGGTTATGCGTGCGTCACGATAGATGCGCTCGCAAGCGTAGTCCTTCATGAAGCCTGAACCGCCGTGTACCTGTACTGAATCGTAAGCGTTCTGGTTGCAGTATTCGCTGCCCATGCCCTTGGCCATGGGAGTGAAGGCATCGGCAAGACGTGAATACTTCTTCATCTCGGCGCGTTCGTCGGGAGTCAGTGAGCGTTCACGTGCTATGTCCTCGTAGGTCTTGTACATGTCGACAAAACGAGTGGTTTCATAGAGCAGCGAGCGTGATGCATCGAGCTTGGCCTTCATTACTGAAAGCATCTCGTAAACAGCGGGGAACTCGATAATTGCCTTTCCAAACTGACGGCGGTCACGTGCATAGTCAAGAGCTTCACGGTAAGCAGCTTCCGATACACCTACCGACTGAGCTGCGATTCCGAGGCGGGCACCGTTCATGAGGGCCATCACATACTTGATAAGACCGAGCTTACGTGAACCGCAAAGTTCAGCCTTTGCATTCTTGAAAACGAGCTCGCATGTGGGTGAACCCTTGATACCCATTTTATTTTCGATGCGGCGAACTGTTACGCCTCCGTCATTCTTGTCGTAAATGAACATCGACAATCCGCGACCGTCCTTTGTGCCTTCCTCGCTACGTGCGAGTACAAGTGCTATGTCACCGTCGCCGTTGGTGATGAAGCGCTTCACGCCGTTAAGACGCCAGCAGCCGTTCTCCTCATCGGGAGTAGCCTTGAGCATAACGGCCTGAAGGTCGCTACCTGCATCGGGCTCGGTAAGGTCCATAGCCATGGTTTCGCCTGCGCACACGCGGGGAAGATAACGCTTACGCTGATCCTCATCGGCAAATTCATAGATTGTTTCGGCACAGTCCTGCAGACCCCAGATGTTGACAAATCCGGCATCGGCACGACTAACCATGTCGGCTGCCATGATGTAGGGTACAAGCGAGAAGTTAAGACCGTTGTAGCGGCGGGGCAGTGAGATGCCCATAAGGCCTGCCTTTACAAGAGCGTCGAGATTCTTCTGAGTACCTTCGGCATATACAACTCGACCGTTTACTACGTGAGGGCCTTCGTGGTCTACGCTTTCAGCGTTGGGTGCTACGATGTCACCACTTATTTCACCGGCGATTTCAAGGACCTTTTCATAGGAGTCCATGGCATCGTCATAGTTGAAAGGAGCGTAGTCGTACTTCTCGGCGTCGGTATAGTTACGCTCTTTCAATTTGATAATCTTACGCATCAACGGATGAGTCAGATGATGCTTAAGACTGGGATTGTCGTTATAAAAATTAGCCATTACTATTGGTTGTTTATTATTTCATGTTATTTAGGTGTCACTACAATGCCTATTACATAGTAGTGCGGTGAATTATCGACTATTTCGCTTGACAATGAACTTATCTCCTTTTCTCCGCAGCTTCGGAATATCTTGAAATCATCATCCCACCAAAATGAGCCGGCCCACACGAGTGGAGTGAAATCATTGATACGGATAGAATCCACTTTGAAGGGACGTGTATTATATTCAATCATAATGTCATCGCCCGTGTCGGGATTGTGTACCTTGCGCATTTTAAGGGATAGAGGCATGGTACCAATCTTGGGAATATCCATTAATACGGCTTTGGTGGAATCAGTGACTGAACGCAATCCGATGTTGACTTTTCGGCCTAAAGTGTATATGCCTTTTTCAGGGACAGCCATCTCTTCGGCCGGAATTATGGTATCTTTAAATTCGCTTGCCATAGTTCGATTATATAGAGCATAGGGTATCATGTTGGTCTTGAAATCGGTTTTCCCTGCCTCATATTCGCGAATTTGCAATTGAATGTAATAAGAACTGTCGGCAAGATCCGAAATATCAAAGCTTTCCAAATGGAAACCGGCATTCTCCAGCAGAGGGATGTAATCCTCAAATGAAGTCGTTTTCAAGTGCAATTCACGACCTCCGACAATGGAGGACATGATGCATAAGCAAGCAAATATGGAAATAAGTCGATTCATTGGGTCAAATCATTTTGAGTTCTTCTTGTAATATTTGATGAGTTTGGGAACGATATCTTCAACATTGCCGGTGATAACGTAGTCGGCGATGGTGTTGATGGGAGCGTTGGGGTCGTTGTTTATCGAGATGATGATAGAGCTTTCCTGCATACCTGCAATGTGCTGAATCTGTCCTGAAATACCGCAGGCTATGTAAAGCTTGGGACGAACGGTAACGCCGGTCTGACCAATCTGACGGCCATGCTCGGCAAATCCGGCATCAACGGCTGCACGTGACGCTCCGACTTCACCGCCGAGAGTGTTGGCCAATTCAAACAGAAGGTCAAATCCCTCCTTGCTTCCCATTCCGTAACCTCCGGCAACGATGATGGGTGAGTTCTTGATGTTGACTTTCGACTTCTCGATGTGACGGTCGATGATTTCAACAACAAAGTCTTCGGGGCTTACATACTTGGATGCGTCAAGATTTATGGCCTCGCCTTTGTAAGCGGGATCCTTGATCTCTTTCTTCATCACGCCTTCGCGCACGGTTGCCATCTGAGGACGGCAGTCGGGATTCACGATGGTTGCAACGATGTTACCGCCGAATGCCGGACGAATCTGGTAGAGAAGGTCGGTGTACTCCTTGCCTGTCTTGGGATCCTTGTGGTCGCCGATTTCAAGAGCTGTACAGTCGGCGGTAAGTCCGCTGTGGAGGCATGAAGATACGCGGGGACCGAGGTCACGGCCTATGCAGGTTGCACCCATGAGGCATATCTGCGGCTTGATTTCCTTGAACAGGTTGATCAGCACGCTTGCATGAGGATTGGAAGTATAGGGATAGAGGCGTGCATCCTCAACCTTATATACAGTGTCGACTCCATAGGGATAGAGCGTTTCTTCGATTTTATCCAACTTGTCGCCAATTACGAGGGCTTCCAACTTGACACCGAGCTTATCGGCAAGTACGCGACCCTTGGTGAGAAGCTCAAGGCTCACATCGGCCACTTTGCCGTCTTCGTATTCGCAATATACGATTAAGTTATTATTGTCTGTCATGATTGTGTTGATTCTTTAAGTAGATTAGCCTATAGTGTGATTAGCGATAAGTTCCTTTACGAGTTCTTCGATCTGGGCATCGTCATTGTCGAGTGTGCGGCTTTCCTTGGCAGTGAATACTACATTTTCGATAGCCTTTACCTTTGTAGGCGATCCTGCAAGACCTATCTGCTGCGGGTCGGCGTCAACGTAAGCGGCGCTCCACTCCTGAAGGTTTAGATAGGGACGGGCGTCAACTATGGCCTTCATGTCGTCGGAAAGCTTCTCCTTTTCGCTGGGAGAAACGGCATATTTGTATTTCTGAACTCGGCGGGCGTTGCGGGGACGACAATCGACTGCCGAGCCGTTGACTGTAATAACACAGGGCAGGGGAGCCTTGACGGTTTCAACGCCTGATTCAAGACGACGCTTTACAACTACATGACCATCCTTAAGCTCAAGGATTTCCTCGGCATAAGTAACCTGGGGCAAACCGAGTTTCTCGGCTATCTGAGGACCAACCTGTGCGGTGTCACCGTCGATAGCCTGACGGCCTCCGAGGATTATGTCATAATTGCCGAATTTCTTGACAGCCTGAGCGAGAGAGTATGAGGTGGCAAGAGTGTCGGCACCGCCAAGGGCACGGTCGGTAAGAACGATACCGGTGTCGGCACCGCGGTAAATAGCTTCACGAATGATTTCAGAGGCACGTGGCAGCCCCATTGTAAGCAATGTAATAGTGGACCCCGGATTAGCGTCCTTGAGGCGAAGTGCCTGTTCAAGGGCGTTCAAGTCCTCGGGATTAAAGATGGCAGGGAGAGCCGCACGGTTTATGGTGCCATCTTCCTTCATCGCATCTTTGCCAACATTACGGGTGTCGGGCACCTGCTTTGCGAGCACAATGATGTTTAGACTCATGATTAAAAGATATTAGACAGTTAATATATTATACTTTATATTGATTGCAAAGATAGTGTTTTTTAAGGTCTTAACCAAAAAACGTATTAATCAAAACTGCTTCCGTCGAAACAGTGGGTGCATACGCAGCATTTGGGCAGGCCTATCGACTTCACTATGGTTTCGATGGAGTTGAACTTCAGCGATGTCAATCCAAGTTCCTCGCGAATGCTTTCAACCATCGCCTTGTATTTGGGCGAATCGGTTGTGGCATACTCCTGAAGATCTTTGTCGTGACGACCCTCAAGGCGCTGTATCACGCGTCGGGTGATTAGCTCCATGTCGCTTTTGGATGCCGTAAAGTTAAGAAACTTGCACGGATAGATGAGCGGCGGGCAGCTGATGCGGATGTGAACCTCTTTGGCTCCACAGTCAAACAGGTCCTTCACGTTGTCGCGCAACTGAGTTCCGCGCACTATCGAGTCGTCGCAGAATATGACCTTCTTGTCCTTGAGCAGAGTCTTGTTGGGAATCAGCTTCATCTTGGCCACAAGCTCACGGCGTTCCTGGGTGCTGGGGGTAAAGCTTCGGGGCCATGTAGGGGTATATTTCACGATACCGCGCTGGTAGGGGACTCCTTTGCCCTGGGAGTAGCCCAAAGCCATTCCTATTCCCGAATCGGGCACCGCGCTGACGAAATCGACCTCGGTGTCATCGTTGCGACCCATTTCAAGTCCTGATTCGTAACGCATGAGGTCGACATTCTTGCCTTCATACTCGCATACCGGGTAACCGTAATAGGTCCACAGAAATGCGCATATCTGCATGGTCTTCTCAGCCTCCTTAAGCTTTGTAATGCCATCGGCCTTTACCTCCACAATTTCGGCTGGGCCGAGATTGTAGCACACATCGTAGCCGAGATTGGGGAATGCGCACGTTTCACTTGTAATGGCATGTGCGCCATCCTTCTGTCCCACGATTACGGGTGTGCGTCCGTATTTGTCACGCGCCGCTATGATGCTGTCCTCGGTGAGCAACAGCATTGAACATGAGCCTTTGACACGGGCATATACGTTCTTGATACCTGTGACATAGTCGGTTCCCTCGCTGATTAGCGCGGCTATCATCTCAGTGGGGTTGATGATGTCGTAACTGTGTTCACAGAAGTGGTGTCCCTTGGCAAGCAACTCCTTCTCAAGTTCGTTGATGTTGTTGATGCGGCCTACGGTGACGATTGCAAATTTGCCGAGGTGGCAGTTTACAATTATGGGTTGTGCATCGGTGTCACTTATGACACCGATGCCTACATTTCCCCTGAAATCCTTCAGATCGCCTTCAAACTTGGATCTGAAATAAGAATTTTCAATATTGTGGATGGATCGCGTGAACACGCCGCCGTAGCAGGTGGCTATTCCGGCACGTTTGGTGCCCATGTGGGAGTTGTAGTCAACTCCGTAGAACAGCTCGTTTATGCATTCGTCGTGTTTTGCGACTCCGAAAAATCCTCCCATATTATTACGAGATTGATTGTTTTACTTCACTCTTTTTTCAATCCACTTGCGAGCATTGACAAATGCGTCAATCCATGGCGTAACTTCGTCGTTGCGGTGGCTGTCGGGATAGAATCCGCACTGCCAAGGGAATATGGCGCGTTCGAGATGGGGCATCATTGCGAGGTGACGACCGTCGGCCGATGCGATACCTGCTACCGCTCCACGCGAGCCGTTGGGATTGCCGGGATAAGCCGAGTAGTTGTACTTGGCTACAATGTTGTATTTGTCAAGCGATTCGGGCAAGTTGAAGCGTCCTTCGCCGTGAGCAACCCATATACCGAGCTTTGAGCCTGAGAGCGAGCCAAACATCACGGAGTTGTTCTGCGGTATTGTTACGCCGAGGAACTGTGACTCAAACTTATGTGAGATGTTATGCTCCATGACTGTCTTGCGCGAATGCTCGGGATTGATAAGGTTGAGCTCAATCATCAGCTGACATCCGTTGCAGATACCGAGGCTGAGAGTGTCGTCGCGCTTGTAGAAGTTGTCAAGCGCTGCTTTTGCCTTTTCATTCCAGAGGAATCCTCCAGCCCATCCCTTGGCTGAGCCGAGTACATCGGAGTTGGAGAATCCGCCGCAGAATACGATCATGTTGACATCCTCAAGTGTTTCACGACCCGACATGAGATCGGTCATGTGGACATCTTTTACATCAAATCCGGCAAGGTAGAGTGAATAGGCCATTTCACGATCGCCGTTCACACCCTTTTCACGGATGATTGCTGCGCGTATGCCCGACTTGTTGTTACGACGCAAGGAGAGTCCGCGTGACTGCAGCGAGCCGTTGTAATCCTTGGGAAGACGGTAGCGTATGGGTTGTTTCTTGTAATTTTCAAATCGCATTGCGGCGCACTTCTCACCGCTCTGTACGGCGTCCATCAGGTAGGATGAACGGAACCACACATCACGCAGATAGTCGATGAAGAGCATCTGCTCGTTTCCGTCGTGATTTATGACGAGGGTGCGTTCGCTCTGAGGCTGACCTATGGCGCAGAAGCGAGCTCCGGCTTTTTCAAGTATCGATTCAACCTTGGCGGTCTTTGCATCGGCAACTTGTATTACAAGCGCGGGGTTCTCGGCAAACAGAATCTTGACGAGATCGGTTTCGCCCATCGAGGCGAAGCCTTCGGTCGACATGGCTATACCTCCGTCGACATTGGCAAATGTCATTTCAAGAAGGGTAGTGACAAGACCTCCGGCCGAGATGTCGTGAGCTGCCATGATGGCTTTGTCGTTGACAAGGCTTTGCACGGCGTTGAATGTCTTCACAAACTGTGCTGCGTCGGTAACTGTGGGCGCGTCGCTTCCAAGTCGGTTCAATGACTGGGCGAGTGCCGAACCGCCGAGCTTCAGCGAGTCGCTTGAGAAGTCTATATAATATAATGTGGACTTTTTATTGCGAAGCACGGGTGAAACGGTCTTTTTGACATCGCTGACCTCGCCGGCGGCCGAGATGATTACGGTGCCGGGAGCAAATACTTTGTCGTCGCCGTATTTTTGGGTCATTGAAAGGCTGTCCTTTCCTGTGGGAATGTTTACTCCCAGTGCGCAAGCGAAATCGCTGCAGGCTTCCACTGCACGGTAAAGGGCTGCATCCTCTCCGGGGTTCTTGCACGGCCACATCCAGTTGGCGCTTAACGACAGGCTCTTTATGCCTTCGCTCAACGGAGCCATGACGATGTTGGTCAGTGCTTCGGCAACTGCAACTACCGAACCCTTGGCGGCATCTACCAATGCCACCTGAGGAGCGTGACCTATAGAGGTGGCGATACCGGCCTTGCCTTGATAGTCGAGTGAAACGACGCCGCAGTCGCTCAACGGAAGCTGAATCTCGCCCTGACACTGCTGGCGGGCGATTTTGCCGGTAACCGAACGGTCGACCTTGTTGGTCAACCAGTCCTTGCAGGCTACGCCTTCAAGGCTCAGCACATCGCGTAGATAATCCTCGATGTGGGCTGCATCGTATTCAACATCCTTATAAGTGGTGGTAACGGTTGAGTCCTTCATTACGGTCTTGGGCGAATTGCCGAACATGTCGGCCATTGCCAGGTCGATGGGTTTCACGCCGTCCTTCTGCTCAAACACGAAGCGGTCGTCGCCGGTAGTTTCTCCTACTACATAGAAGGGGGCGCGTTCGCGGTCGGCTATTCGTTTAACGTATTCGATGTCGTCCTGCTTGAGAACCATACCCATGCGTTCCTGACTCTCGTTGCCCACGATTTCCTTGGCCGAAAGAGTCTTGTCGCCAATAGGCAGTGCGCTGATGTCAATCTTGCCGCCGGTAGCTTCAACGAGCTCCGACAAGGCGTTGAGATGACCGCCTGCACCATGGTCGTGAATCGATATTATGGGGTTGTCGTCGCTTTCGGCAAGTGCGCGGATTACATTGCTGACGCGTTTCTGCATTTCGGGGTTGGCGCGCTGAACGGCATTAAGCTCGATTGAGTTGTCATACTGTCCGGTTTCAACCGACGATACGGCACCGCCGCCCATTCCGATGCGATAGTTGTCGCCGCCCATCACTACAACCTTCTCGTTGGCAACGGGCTCGCCCTTGATTGCATCCTTCTTTGCTGCGAATCCGACACCACCGGCAAGCATTATCACTTTGTCATAGGCATATTTCTTGCCGTTCTCCTCATGCTCGAATGTAAGCAGTGAGCCGCAGATAAGAGGCTGTCCGAACTTGTTTCCGAAGTCCGAAGCTCCGTTTGATGCCTTTATAAGGATGTCGCACGGGGTCTGATAGAGCCATGCGCGGGAATCCATCATCATTTCCCAGCGGTGCTCGGGTGACATGCGGGGATAGGATGTCATGTAAACGGCGGTACCGGCGATGGGAAGACTTGCCTTACCACCGCCGAGGCGGTCGCGTATCTCACCGCCGGTACCAGTAGCGGCACCGTTGAAGGGCTCGACTGTCGTGGGGAAGTTGTGGGTTTCGGCTTTAAGCGAGATGACCGTGTCGAGAGGCTTTACCTCGAAGAAATCGGGGCGATCGGGATTTACAGGATAAAATTGGTCAACCTTAGGGCCGTCGACAAATGCCACATTATCTTTGTAGGCTGAAACGAGCTTGTTAGGGTTGACCTGCGATGTTTTCTTGATGAGCTTGAATAGTGACAGCGGTTTCTCCTCACCGTCGATTATGAACGTGCCGTTGAATATCTTGTGGCGGCAATGTTCGGAGTTCACCTGTGAGAAACCGAACACTTCGCTGTCGGTAAGGGGGCGTCCGAGCTTTTTGCTCAAGTCGCGAAGATACTGCTCTTCGTCCTTGCTCAATGCGAGGCCTTCGGCTTTATTGTACTCCGAGATGTCGTCTATGTAGACGATGGGGGCCGGAATTTTTGCAACTGTGAATATCTTGCTGTTCAGTCCGTCGTAGACACGCTGCAGCATTTTGTCAAATCGGGGCTTCTCCTCGGTCGTGCGGTCAAACTCTTCGATTCGGGTTATGCCTTCAAGGCCCATGTTCTGGGTGATCTCTACTGCATTTGTACTCCAGGGTGTGATCATTTCACGACGCGGTCCAATGAATCGACCTTTGAGTGATGTACTTGTGAGGGGGGTGGCACCACCGAAAAGCCATGATAGCTTATCGCTTTCATTTTCGTTGAAGCGATGATCGGTTTCAACTGCGATGAAGTGATTGGCGCCTTTTTTAAAGAAAACAACCATACTCTTTACCTTACTTATTATTGATTGGTTTATGGGTGCAAATTTAGTAAAAATTTAGATATTACTTCGGCTGTCCATCCTTATTTTTGTTAATAAATCATTATAATGCAGCCTGTGCGTGACCGCTTGCCGGCATAAAGATTAATTTGGCATAAAATTTGCTATAATTGCATGTCGTATCGGTAAAAAAGTTGACTTGAAATTGTTTAATACAATATTAAAAGTTAATTTTGTGGCTGAATTTTAGGCCCCGACTTCACGCATTTTAGCTTAATAAACTGTGCGTGACGGTGTTAACTCCGATTTTGAACTATAAAGAAATTAAATATTAATACAGTCTTATGAACGTATCGATTGAGAAGACCGGCAATGTGAGCGCAATACTCACCGTGTCGATTGAGGAGAATGACTACAAGGAAAAGGTGACCAAGGAACTTAAGGAGATTGGCAAGAAACACAATATCCCCGGATTCCGTCAGGGTCATGTGCCTTTCGGCGAACTTAACCGCCGTTTTGGAAAGCAGGTTACAAGCGATGTTATCAACAATGAAGTCTACAATGCAGTTGTAGGTTATATCCGCGACAACAAGCTTGCCGTGCTTGGCGAACCGCTTCCCGTGGATGTAGTAGAGCTCGACCTTAAGAACAAGAAGGACTTCACGTTCCAATATGAACTCGCCCTCGTTCCTGAACTCAACATTGAGGCAGGTAAGGACACTACTGTTCCTTATTACACCATCGAAGTTACCGATGAGATGATCAATGAGCAGGACAAGAATTTCCGTGAGCGTTTCGGCGCACAGGTGCCCGGCGAGGAAGTTGAGCCCAACGCACTTGTAAAGGGCTCGATCATGGAGCTTAACGAGGACGGCACTGTAAAGACCGAAGAGGATGCCATCCAGATGCTTAACGGCATCGTAGCTCCTATGTATTTCAAGGATAAGGAGCAGGCCGATAAGTTCATCGGAAAGAAGGTTAACGACAAGGTTGTGTTCAACCCCTGGAAGACTTGCGAAGGCAATGCCGCCGAGCTTTCATCAATGCTCGGAGTTGACAAGGATAAGGCCGCTGACATAAAGGGTGACTTTGAGATGTCAATTTCTGAAATCATAGTCGTTCGTCCCGCCGAACTCAATCAGGAACTCTTTGACAACGTGCTTGGAAAGGACAAGGCAAAGAATGAAGAGGAGTATCGCAACGGTGTCAAGGAGATGATTGCCCGCGAACTCGCACGTAACAGCGAAATGCTTTTCCGCGTTGATGTCGAGAAGGCCATGATGGCAAAGTACGGCGACATGGAACTTCCCGCCGAGGTGCTTAAGAAGTGGCTCGTGCGTCGCAACGAGGGCGTGACCGCCGAGAACGTTGACGCTGAATATGTTAAGATGGAGCCGTCGCTGAAGTGGCAGCTCGTTAAGGAGCGTCTTGCCGACATCTGCCAGGTTAAGATTGAAGAGCAGGATCTCATAAATCACGCCAAGATGATTGCCCGCGCACAATTTGCTCAGTACGGCATGACAAACATGGATGATGACACTTTGACCGATTATGCCCGTCGCATTCTCGCCGACAAGAATTACCGTCCGCGCATCGTTGAAGAAGTTGGCGATGTAAAGTTGTTTGACGCTCTTAAGGATAAGATTACAGTCGACAATAAGACAGTTTCTCTCGACGAATTCAAGGAAATTGCTACCAAAGAATAATTCGACAGCTTATTCCTGAATGATAACGGGGCGGTGCGACAGCATCGTCCCGATTTTTTTGACAAAAAAAGAAAAACATCACAGATATTTTTTTGCAGTAATCTGATATTTATTTTGTATCTTTGAATAGTAAACTAAAATGTAACGTACTTATATGAACAACGACTTTAGAAATTACGCCGTAAAGCATTTGGGCATGAACGGACTTGCTCTCGACCAATATGTCGCAGCCACAAATGCTTCCAACATCACTTCAAGCTACATTTCACCTACCATCATAGAGGAACGCCAGCTCAATGTGGCACAAATGGATGTTTTCTCACGACTGATGATGGATAGAATCATATTCCTTGGCACCGATGTCAATGACTATACCGCCAATGTCATACAGGCTCAGCTCCTGTACCTCGACTCGGCAGATCCCGGTAAGGATGTGTCGATATACATTAATTCACCCGGTGGTTCGGTGTATGCCGGTCTTGGCATATATGACACCATGCAATACATCTCAAGCGATGTGGCCACTATCTGTACGGGCATTGCCGCCTCGATGGCCGCCGTGCTGCTTGTGGCAGGTACTGCAGGAAAACGATTTGCGCTTCGCCATTCAAGAGTCATGATTCATCAGCCCATGGGTGGTGCTCAGGGCCAGGCATCCGATATCGAGATTACTGCCCGTGAGATTCAAAAATTGAAGAAGGAATTATATACGATAATTTCCGAGCACTCAGGTGTGCCGTTTGAAAAAGTCGAGAAGGATTCCGACCGCGATTATTGGATGACGGCTGAGGAAGCTAAAGATTACGGCATGATTGACAAGGTTCTTGTCAAGGCTAAACATTAACTCTACGGCTCTGTGATATATGGCAAAAAGCACTGACACAGCTAAATGCTCGTTCTGTGGTCGTCCGGCCAACATGACTGAGGCTCTGGTGCCTTCGGTCGACAAGGCCAACACCTATATATGCGCAGAATGTGTATCGGCTATAAGCGGAATGCTCGATGAGTATCACCGTGAGAACAAAGCGGCCTCCAAGGAAGCCACTTCGATGACTGATATACCCAAGCCAAAGGAAATATACGAATTTCTGAATCAATACGTAATAGGCCAGGACGATGCCAAGAAGTATCTTTCGGTGGCCGTCTACAATCACTACAAGCGTCTTTCGCAAAAGCAGGATGACGATGTAGACATTGAGAAGAGCAACATAATCCTTGTGGGGCCTACAGGCACCGGCAAGACATTGCTTGCAAAGACAATCGCCAAGTTGCTAAATGTGCCGTTTACCATAGTCGATGCTACGGTGCTGACACAGGCCGGTTACGTGGGCGAGGATATTGAGAGTCTTCTCACTCGATTGCTGCAAGTCGCTGACTATGATGTGGCTAAGGCTGAAAAGGGTATAGTGTTCATCGATGAGATCGATAAGATAGCCCGTAAGGGCGACAATCCGTCGATTACACGTGATGTGAGCGGCGAGGGTGTGCAGCAGGGCTTGCTTAAGCTACTCGAGGGCTCAATCGTGAATGTACCGCCTCAAGGAGGCCGCAAGCATCCCGAGCAGCGCATGATTCCCGTAAACACCAAGGACATCCTGTTCATTTGCGGAGGTGCATTTGATGGAATCGAACAGAAGATCGCTCACAGGCTCAACACCCATGTGGTAGGATACTCGACCGATCCGGCCCGTCAGCGCATTCAGCGCGATAACTATCTGAAATTTGTAGCGCCACAGGACTTGAAGTCGTTTGGCCTTATACCGGAGATAATAGGGCGATTGCCCATTCTCACCAACCTCGAACCGCTTAACCGCGACGCTTTGCGACGAGTGCTCACCGAGCCTAAGAATGCCATTGTGCGTCAATATGTAAAGTTGTTTGAGATGGACGGCGTGAAGTTGTCGTTCAGTGACGACGCACTCGACCTCATTGTGGACAAAGCCATTGAATATAAGCTTGGAGCTCGTGGATTGCGCTCGATTGTCGAGTCGATCATGATAGACTCCATGTTTGATATTCCAACGGAAAAGCCCGAAACTTTCGAGGTGACGCGTGAATACGCGCTCGAAAAACTTAAGAAAGCCAATTTTGAAATAAATCAATAAAACCGGAAGCTGAAAAGACAAGATAAAGATTGACAGAAACCATCAAAATCTTACAACCATGGCAAAGAATATAGTTCTTACAGAAGAGCTTAAGAAGCACTTCGGATTTGACACCTTCAAAGGTAATCAAGAGGCAATCATTTCCAGCCTCCTTGCGGGAAATGACACCTTTGTCTTGATGCCTACGGGCGGTGGCAAGTCATTATGCTATCAATTGCCATCGTTATTGATGGAGGGTACGGCCATTGTCATTTCGCCGCTCATAGCCTTGATGAAAAATCAAGTCGATGCCATGCGCAATTTCAGTGAGGATGACAATGTGGCCCATTTCCTGAACTCCTCTCTCAATAAAACTGCAATCGATCAAGTCAAGAGCGATATAATAGCAGGGAAGACCAAGCTGCTATATGTGGCACCTGAATCGCTCACCAAAGAAGAAAATATTGAATTCCTTAAAACAGTTCCCATCTCGTTTTATGCCGTTGACGAGGCGCACTGTATTTCGGAGTGGGGTCATGACTTCCGTCCCGAATACAGGCGCATACGCCCGATTATAAACGAGATAAGTCGTCGTCCTGTAATAGCTCTTACTGCGACGGCCACTCCGAAGGTTCAGCATGACATACAGAAGAATCTCGGTATGCAGGATGCCGCCGTGTTCAAGTCGTCGTTCAATCGCACCAACCTGTACTACGAGGTGCGCCCCAAGACGGCCAATGTCGACCGCGACATAATCAAGTTCATCAAGGCCAATCCCGGCAAGAGCGGAATAATCTACTGCCTGAGCCGAAAGAAGGTCGAGGAACTCGCCGAGATTCTGAAGGTAAACAACATCAAGGCTCTTCCTTATCATGCCGGTATGGATGGAGCCACCAGGTCGGCCAATCAGGATGCATTCCTTCTCGAGGAGGTGGATGTAATCGTTGCCACCATCGCGTTTGGCATGGGTATTGACAAGCCCGATGTGCGATTTGTAATCCACTACGATATCCCCAAGTCGCTCGAAGGTTACTATCAGGAAACCGGTAGGGCCGGAAGAGATGGCGGAGAGGGGCAGTGCATAGCATTCTACATCAACAAGGATCTCTTGAAGATGGAGAAGTTCATGCAGGGAAAGCCTTTGGCTGAACAGGAGATAGGAAAGCAATTGCTTATTGAAACCGCCTCTTATGCCGAATCGTCGATATGTCGTCGAAAATCGTTGTTGCATTATTTCGGAGAAGAGTACAATGAGGACAACTGCGGGAACTGTGATAATTGTTTAAATCCCAAAAAACAAGTGGAAGCTAAAGATGAATTGTGTGCCGTGATTGAAACTGTCGCCGCACTTAAAGAGAAATTCAAGTCCGACCAAGTAATCGACGTTATGCTGGGAAACAATACGGCTACCGTCAAGTCTTACAATCACGATGACCTGGAAGTATTCGGTTGTCTGCAGGGTAGTGACGCTCGCACTGTTAATACAGTGATACGACAAGCCATAATAGCCGGATACCTTGACCGTGACATCGAGAATTTCGGACTATTGAAAATCACCGCTAAAGGTAAAGCGTATTATAAGAAACCTACTTCGTTCAAGATTGTAGAGGACAATGAATTCAACGAAGAGGAGGAAGAGATGGTTGTGAAGAGCGGAGCCGCTTGTGCGGTCGATCCGGAGTTGTATAACATACTCAAGGATTTGAGAAAAAAGCTGGCCAAGCGACTCGAACTGCCTCCCTACGTGATATTCCAGGATCCGTCGCTGGAAGCCATGGCCACCACCTATCCTATAAGCATCGAAGAGCTGCAGAACATTCCGGGTGTGGGTGCCGGTAAGGCAAAGCGATATGGCGAAGAGTTCATAAAGGTCATAAAGACCCACGTGGAGGAGAATGAAATCGAGCGTCCCGAAGATTTGAGGGTGCGCAGCGTCGCCAACAAGAGCAAGCTTAAAATATCGATAATCCAGGGTATCGACCGTAAGATAGCACTTGATTCGTTGGCCGAGAGCAAGGGCCTTGAATTTGGCGAACTTCTCGACGAGATAGAGGCTATAGTCTACTCGGGAACGAAGATAAGCATCGACTATTTCCTTAACGAGATTATGGACGAAGACCGTCAGCTCGACATATTCGAGTACTTCAAGGAGAGCGAAAGCGACGCTTTGGAGGATGCCATAAACGAACTCGGCTCCGAATATACGGAAGAAGAGATAAGGCTTATGCGAATAAAGTTCCTCTCGGAATTGGGCAATTAATCGCGGCCGAATAAAGCAATAAAGGGCTGTCCTCATTGTGTAGGACGGCCCTTTATTGTAACAATTGCCTGCAAAGGAGCATGTCGCGGGTGAATTTTTTGGCTCATAGTGCCGATTATTAGCATGTTTTGGTGTAACTTTGCGTTACAATGAAGAAAACTATCTTTATAACAGGCCTTGTCGTTGCCGCTATTGCGGTAATGCAGGCAAAGGATCCGGTAATAGCACCGTCCTATGCATGGAAAATGCTTCCCCCGTTGGGATTGAGGGAGCCGTCAACCATCGACACCACACTCTATAACTACGCGCAGGAGTCGGTGCCGTCGGCTGTGTCGTCGTCTTATGCCACTACCGGCAATCTTGGCGCGGCGGGACAGAACATGATATTCTTTGACCGAGAGCCAATGGGCGAATTCTTCTTCAAGGATGCGCTTTATGCTTGGCTGCCTTCGCTGTCGACCCACAAGTTCTACAACACCCGAATACCTATGACTCTGCTCTCCTACAATACGGGCGGAGGCAAGGAGAATGTTCAGGATCGGTTGAAAACGACATTTTCAGGCAACGTGAACAAGAAGGCCCAGATAGGCGCAATGATAGACTACATATACTCGAAGGGTAGTTATGACTATCAGGCCACCAAGGATCTTATCTGGGGATTGTCGGGCTCATACATGGGCGATCGATATGAGATGCAAGCGTTCCTTAACCACTGGAATATGCTTGGTCAGGAAAACGGAGGAATAACCGACGACCTCTATATAACCGACCCGGCACAGCTTCAGGCCGGCCAGAATAAGATTGAGCCTAAGGCTATCCCTACCAATCTTACAGGTGCGTTCAATCGTGTAGTAGGCGCACAGTTCTATGTCAATAATGCCTATAAGGTGGGATTCTGGAAGGAAGAGGAAATCGACGACTCCACTACGGTTGAAACGTTTGTACCCGTGTCGAGCTTTATATGGACGCTCGACTACAAATCGGGCCGTCATACATTCAAAAACAAAGTGGCTTCGGAACGTGACTATTGGGAAAACACTTATCTCAATCTTGACGGAACCGATGACCACACTAAATATTGGTCATTGACCAATACACTTGGAGTGTCGTTGCTTGAGGAGTTCAATAAGTTTGCTAAATTTGGAGCGGCAGCATTTGTAACTCATGAAATACGCAGCTATACTCAGACGACCGATACAATCGACCGATTGCCTTCGCTGCCTGAGGGATTGTCGCCTTACCCCGTAAATAAGGTGCCTGAGAGCGCTAAGCAGAATCTGCTGTGGGTAGGGGGCCAATTGACCAAACAGCATGGCTCGTTGTTGACCTATGAGGCTACGGCTCGTTTCGGCCTTATCGGCGATGTGGTAGGCGATCTCGACATCGACGGCAGTGTGTCGACACGATTCAAATTGCTCGGCGATTCAGTGACGATAACCGGATACGGGCGATTCAGGAATGAAGCGGCGCCATATCTGATGAACCATTACGTGTCAAATCACTTCATCTGGGATAACGATTTCGGTAAAACGCGCAGCTTCAGGGTGGGCGGTCGCCTGTCGATTCCGCACACCGGCACTTTCCTGACGGCTGGTGTTGAAAATATTCAGAATTACATCTACTTCAATAAAAACTGCATGCCTGTGCAGCATGGCGGAAGTGTTCAGATATTCAGTGCCACGCTTAATCAGGATCTTTCATTCGGACCCTTTAACTGGAACAACAAGGTGACTTATCAGACATCGTCGGAGCAGGGCATAATTCCGCTACCCAAGCTGGCGATCTACTCCAATATGTTCCTTTCATTTAAAGTGGCTCGCGTGCTTGATGTGCAGCTCGGTGTCGACTGCGACTATTACACCAAGTACAAGGCTCCCGGTTATCAGCCTGCGACTATGATATTCTATAATCAGGATGAAATCGATTGCGGAGGATATCCGTTTATGAATGCCTATGTCAACATGAAGTTGAGCAAGACACGGTTTTATGTTATGTTCAGCCATTTCAACCAGGGTATGACGAGCAACAACTATTTCTCGATGCCTCACTATCCCCTTAATCCCCGCAAATTCCAGATAGGACTTTCAATAGACTTTGCAAACTGATGGAACCGATTAAACCTGCATCACGCGGACATGTGGTGTTATACCTGATTCTGCTTATCGTGATAGTCGGATTGTTTTATTCGCTTCGCAAATGCAATCGCAGCTATATTTCCGATGAGCTTCGTCCGTCGGGAGGTGACACTCTCGATGTCGCTATTGAGTATTCGCCGATTTCGTTCTATACAATAGATGATACACTTGGCGGATTCAATTACGATCTTATGCGCATGATAGCGGAGCGTCACGGTCTTAAGCTGAAGTTTCATCCGGTGGTCACACTTTCCAAGGCTCTGCAATATATAGAAAATGACACCTACGACATATTGGCCGCTGACATCCCTCTCACCGCTGAATTCAAGGAGCGTTACGCTTTCCTTGAACCCGTTTTGCTCGACAAGCAGGTGCTGGTGCAGCTGCGCGACTCATCGGGTAACGCAAGGGTCAAAAATCAGCTTGATTTGGCGGGCGACACGGTGTGGATTGTCGACGGTTCGTCGATAGAGAGTCGCATAATCAATCTGGGGCATGAGATAGGCGACACAATATATGTGGAGCATGAGAAGCTTTACGGTCCCGAGCAGTTATTCCTGATGACGGCTCTTGGCGAAATAAAGCAGGCCGTGATAAATGAGCGTGTGGCTGAAGCCATGGCAAAGGACTATCCCGATGTTGACATATCGACCGACATCTCATTCACCCAATTTCAATCGTGGATAGTGAGCAATAAGCGTCCCGAGATGCGTGACAGCATCGATAAATGGATAAAGGAGATAAAGCTCACTCCCGAATACAAAGAACTCGAAAAACGATATTTGAAATAGTATTTGTCATGTAAGAGCCTTTAATATTTGTTGTCGAACCGGCTCTCATATACGCGGGGCGAAGGATTCATTTAGAACACTTCGCCCCGCGTTATTTTATAAGGACAGTAGGTTTATATCATTCCCACTATGTCGTTAATGTCATCTACTCCGTGTCGCTCACAGTAGTCGTTCATGTAGTCGATTATCTTAATCGTCACTGCGGGGTCGATGAAGTTGGCCGTACCTACCTCTATGGCTCGAGCACCTGCAAGCATGAACTCTATCGCGTCGCGACCGTTCATGATGCCTCCAAGGCCCACTACGGGAATTTTGACCGCATGGGCTACTTGCCATACCATACGCACGGCTACGGGGCGTACAGCGGCTCCTGATAGGCCTCCGGTGATGGTTGACAGGTGCGGACGCTGTCGCTCGACATCAATCGACATTCCGAGCAGAGTGTTGATGAGCGATACCGAGTCGGCGCCTTCCGCTTCAACGGCTTTTGCAATGTCGGCGATGGATGTCACGTTGGGCGACAATTTTACTATTACGTTCTTTGGATAGGCGCGTCTTACGGCACGCGTCACCTCGGCGGCTCCCGAGCAGCTGGTGCCGAATGCCATGCCGCCTTGCTTTACATTGGGGCATGATATGTTTACCTCGATGGCGTTGATGGCATCGAGCGGAGCGAGCTTTTCGCAAACGGCTACATAGTCGTCAACGGTGGCTCCGGAAACATTCACGATTACTTCGGAGCCGGCATCCTTTATGCGCGGATAGATGTGCTCGATCATGTAATCGACGCCTTTGTTTTGCAGTCCTACCGCATTCAACATTCCCGAGGGGGTTTCAACCATGCGGGGATAGGGATTGCCTTCACGATGATTGAGTGTCGTGCCCTTTATTATGAAGCCTCCAAGTCGGCTTAAATCGATAAAATCGGCAAACTCCTCGCCGTAGCCGAATGTTCCCGATGCGGTAAGCACGGGATTTTTCAGCTTGAGTGCTCCTATGTTTACATTCAATCTTGCCATGTCAGACTATTTATATTAAATATGGGACCTTCAGTACATACACATACATTGCCTTTCACTGTGTTCTCGACACAGCACAGGCACGCGCCGAGGCCGCAGGCCATCATGTTTTCCAATGACACCTCACATTCGGCATTTATTGACCGTGCAACTTTTGCAACAGCTTTCATCATCGGAGCCGGACCGCAGCAATATATCATATCCCAATGTTGCGACAGGACGCTGTTGGTGGTGACGAGTCCTTTCTCGCCAAGAGTGCCGTCCTCGGTTGAGATGTTCACTTTTCCGATTGCCTTGAACTCCTCCAGTTCAAGTATGTCGCCGGCCGAACGGGCTCCAAGCAGGAACTCAGGCATGGTTCCATGTTCCTTAAGCCATTTTCCCCAATAGAGCATCGGGGCTACGCCTACGCCTCCACCGGTCAGCAGCACCTTCTTGCCGGGAGCGGGTACGGTGAATGAGTTGCCCAACGGCAATACCAAATTTACAATGTCACCGCTCTCTTTTTCTATAAGAGCAGCTGTGCCGTCTCCGGCTTTGCGAATAAGCAGCCACAGATGGTTCTGCTCGTAATCCACATAATTTATGGAGATGGGGCGTCGCAAATAGGTGGTCTTTGAATTGTCGACAGCCACCTGTACGAATTGTCCCGGCAACATGTCGGGTAGTGTCCCCTGACAAGGACGCAGGATGAGTAGTGAATACAGGTCGTGTAGACGACGATTTTCAACTACCGTAAAATCAAGAATGAATTTCTTCATGTTGTTGTGAAAATGATTTTTGATTATTCGCAAAAATAAGAAAAAAACAGCATACCTTAAAGGCTGCTGTTTGAAAAAGTAGGCTTATGATGATTTATTGCGTCATGATTTAGGCACGAACCATTCAAAACTGTTGTCGTTATAAAACACCATGATGTTGACAATCTTCTTGGTGTTGTCAAAATTCAACGACATTGATGCCTGCGGTGCGGGCTGTACGGTGTCGGCAATGTTGTTTTCCTTGCGAATGGGGCGTTTTATGCTGTTGGCCGATTCCTCAATTTTTTCCGGCATTTGAGGCACTTCACTTTGCATAAAGTCGGAATCCAACGCAAATTCCTCATTATCATTTGATTCAGCGGCTTGTGATGCTGAAAACAGGTCGTTTTCATGCTCTGAGATTTCGTTATTTGCATCAGGCACCATGCTCCCTTCGCCAAACATCAACCACAGGACGGATAACGACGGGTAGGCGTCATGAATTTTGCCGATGACTTCATCGCTGACTTTTTTATTGCGCCCATTCAGCAGTTGCGACAGGGATGGACGCGGGATTCCGCATGTATCGGCAAATTGAGAACTGGGAATTCCCAAATAATCCATGAAAATTTTGATGCGTGAAGCTATATCCATTGATGTTTAATTTTGTAATTAGGGTGTGCAAATGTAATTAATTAAATTGTAAATTCCAAATTTAATAATGAAAATTGTTGCAATGCATTTGCAAATTGAATTTTGAATATAAAGAGAAGCAGGGTGGGGAAGATGAGAATTTATTTATGCTTTAACTTTAATATTTATGCGTAGTATATATGGTTATCAATCGATTAGGCTGTATTATTGATATTAAAAGTTAAAGTGATTTGCGTCCGTTGCGAGATAACTAAAGTAACGCTCAATATATTTTTGATAACATGTATGGGAATTGGTTAATTAGATTAAATATTTAGGAGTGTTAAGTGGTAAAATTGGCTTTTGTTAATAGATTTGAGGTGACAATTTTAAGAATTGAAAACGTTTAGCGACGTAAATTGTATGTATTCAAATGCAACTTAGATTTATTTGTAAATCGAATTATTATTTGCATTTGTGGATTTGCAAACTGAATTTCGCTATTTAAAATTTGCAAACACATAGACATGTGTTCCATTTGTAAATTTGTCGTTGATCAAACCTCTGTTTATATTCTAACACTATGGTTGATTGAATTGCTTATCGATTTAGTAGTTATTAACCCGATAAGTGCCTATAAATAGGATATTTAAAGTTTATTCACCATTGCTCTTAATATTTAAATATATTATGCAAATTATTTTATATGTTTTGCAGCATAAATTCTTTGCGATATTTTGGATTTTATGGTAGTTGGTGTGTAATATGGCAATCTGCTATAAACAAAAAGTCGCTGCCGTTAATTTAAACGACAGCGACTCAATATGTTGAGCGCAATTATTGCTGTTTCAATTCGCTTGCTATATAGATTGCGGTAGGAGAATCGCCCCGGGCGATTTCCTCGGGAGTGCCTTCGGCTATTATGCAGCCTCCGTTTTTGCCTCCTTCGGGTCCCATGTCTATAATATGGTCGGCGCATTTCAGTACATCGAGGTTGTGTTCGATGACGAGCACTGTGTTTCCGCGCTCGACAAGCTTGTTGATGACGCCGAGAAGCACGTTTATGTCCTCAAAGTGCAATCCGGTCGTAGGTTCGTCAAGGATGAACAGCGTGTTTCCTGTGTCCCTTTTCGATAGTTCGGTGGCAAGCTTCACACGCTGGTTCTCACCTCCCGACAGTGTGCTTGAAGGTTGTCCGAGCTTGATGTAGCCCAATCCTATCTCCTGAAGAACTTTTATCTTTTTCAGGATGTTTGGCACGCTCTCGAAGAACTCTACGGCCTGGTTTATCGTCATGTCGAGCACATCGGCAATCGATTTGCCCTTGAATCTCACCTCAAGAGTTTCCCTGTTGTAACGCTTTCCTCCGCACACTTCACACGGCACAAGCACATCGGGCAGGAAGTTCATTTCAATCGTCTTGTATCCGTTGCCGTTGCATGCCTCACAGCGTCCTCCTGCGACATTAAACGAGAAGCGTCCGGGCTTGTATCCGCGTATTTTGGCTTCAGGCAGGTTTACGAAAAGATTGCGTATGTCGGCAAACACTCCGGTATATGTGGCCGGATTGGAGCGTGGCGAGCGGCCGAGAGGCGACTGGTCGACTGTCACGATCTTGTCGATATTGTCTATCCCTTCGATTTTCTCGTAGGGCAACGGCTCTTGTTGCGAGCGATAGAAATGATGGCTTAAGATTGGCTGTAACGTGCCGTTTACGAGGCTTGATTTTCCGCTTCCCGACACACCCGCGATGCACACAAACTTGCCAAGCGGCAGCTTCAATGTCACATCCTTTAGATTGTGTCCCGTGCACCCCGACAACGTTATGAACTTGCCGTTGCCCTCGCGTCGCTTTTCGGGAATTGCTATGCATTTGGCGCCGTTAAGGTATTGGGCGGTCAATGTATCGGTTTTAAGCATCTCTGACGGCGTTCCGGCAAATACCACATTACCGCCCTTGCGACCTGCTTTGGGGCCGATATCGACCACGTAATCGGCCTCCAGCATTATCTCCTTGTCATGCTCTACGACTATTATTGAATTATAGGCGTCACGCAGCCTTTTCAGGGAGTTTATAAGTCTTTTGTTGTCGCGTTGGTGGAGGCCTATGCTCGGTTCGTCGAGAATGTACATGACATTTACCAACTCCGATCCAAGTTGTGTGGCAAGCCTTATACGTTGGCTTTCGCCTCCTGACAGGGTCGATGAGTTGCGGTTGAGCGACAGATATTCCAAGCCCACATCAACCAGGAATTTCAGTCGCGTCCTTATCTCCTTGAGTATTTCACGCGCTATCATTGCCTGCTGTGACGACATTCCCTCTTCGGCGGTGAGCATCCATTGATATAGTGCCGATATGTCCATCGCGGCAAGCTCCGCGATGTTTTTGCCGTTGATGAAGAAATGAAGAGCTTCCTTGTTCAACCGCTGACCGTTGCATTCGGGACAAACGCAGCGCGAATAGAATTGTCCGCTCCATTTTTGTGCCTTGGCTGAAGCTTCGTTCGATTGCTGAAGTTCGATATACTTCACCAGTCCCTCATAGGTCTGGAAATAGTTGAATGTGCTTTGGCTGTCGGTCTTTAGCTGCAGGCGTTCATTGGTGCCGTTCAGGATGTCATTCAGCGCCTCTTCGCTCAAGTCCTTTATCGGAGTCTTTATCGTGTAGCCATACTTCTCGCAGATGGCTGAAATCTGCCAGAATATCATCGAATTCTTGTAGGAGCCCAATGCCACTATGCCTCCATCGTGTATCGACAGCTTGTCGTTAGGTATGAGCTTCGAGCGGTCGACGATATTGACATATCCGAGGCCTTTGCATGTAGGACACGCTCCGAGCGGTGAATTGAACGAAAAATTGTGAGGAGCCGGTTCTCGGTAGGATATTCCGCTGACGGGATCCATCAGCAACTGGCTGTAGTAGCCTATTGAATCACCCTCCACATCATAGATCATCAGCTGCTTCCCGCCTTGTTGAAGCGCTTTGTTCACCGAGTCACGCAGTCGCGTCACATACTTGTGGTTGACCTTCAGCTTGTCGATTACAAGCTCGATGGAGTGATTCTTATAGCGGTCGAGCTTCATGCCGAATGTGATTTCGCGCATTTCGCCGTCGACTCTCACCGTGAGGTAGCCTTTTTTGCGCTGTTGTTCAAACAGCTCCTTGTAGTGGCCCTTTCGATTCTTGACCAGTGGAGCGAGAATGTATATCTTCTTGTCGATATACTTCTCAAGAATCATCGACACGATTTTCTCGTCGGTGTATTTTAGCATCGGTTCTCCCGTTATGTAGCTTCGGGCTTCTCCGGCGCGAGCATACAGAAGACGCAGATAATCGTATATTTCGGTCGTGGTGCCTATTGTGCTTCGCGGATTCCGGTTGATGGTCTTTTGCTCGATTGCGATTACGGGGCTTAGTCCCGATATGTTGTCGACATCGGGTCGCTCAAGCGTTCCGAGCATATTGCGTGCATAGGCTGAGAATGTTTCGATATAGCGACGCTGGCCTTCGGCGAATATAGTGTCAAAAGCCAGCGATGACTTTCCGCTGCCGCTCAATCCGGTAATTACCGTGAGCTTGTTGTGCGGAATGTCTACATCAATGTTTTTCAGATTATGTACTCTTGCACCGAGTACCGAAAGCACTTCTTGATTCTCTTCCATATATTGTTTCGGGTTTTAATAAGTCCGGATTGTAGATTATCACATCAATCTATAACCCAGTTCTTATTGTAGACGCTCTTTTGCTGGGTCGAGCGGTTCAGGTCCTCCTTCAGCGGTATCTTTACCTCATAGGTCTTGCCCGTCTTGTTGGGAAGCGATTTCGCTCTGATCCAGGGATTGTATTCGCGCAGTATCATATAGTTTATGTCGTGGTCCAGCGCCCATGTCTGCCAGTCTTCCACAGGGACGTTTACGGTTACGGTCTTTGTGCGTATAGGCTGGTAAAGCTGGTCGGATGAAAGCCTGAATCCGTATTTTGCCGGATTCTCCATAATCAGCTTCATCGACAGCAGGCGATAGATGTAACGCGCCGTTTCGTCGACAAGATAGAGGTCGTAGGCGCTTGATACACCTTGTGCCGACAGCTCCTTGGTTATTCGGCCCATGCCGCCGTTGTAGGAGGCTGCTACCGATTCCCAGTTGCCGTATTTGGAATATGCCGACTTCAGGTAACGACATGCCGCTGCTGTGGCTTTTTCGGGATGATAACGCTCGTCGACATACTCGTTGACTTCAAGGCCATATTGCTTGGCTGTGGAGGGAATGAATTGCCACAATCCGGCTGCCTTTGCGCTTGAGTAGGCTCGCGGATTTAGCGTGCTTTCAATGCAGGCCAGATATATCATGTCCTCCGGAACTCCGTTCTTTTTCAGTATGGGCACAAGTTCGGGGAAGTATCTGTTGGCACGCTTCAGCACAAGCAGCGTATTGCCATGGGTGTATATCATTGATGTGAGTTCTCGGTCAAGTCGCTCGTACATGTCGGTTCGGTCAAGGTCGATTGTCTTGTCGGCAAACTTTATCGACGAAGGTATGTCGGGACTCTCTACGCGTGAAAACACAGTTGATGACGACGGTGTGTTGTTGGCTCCGTTTATTGTCGTTGTTGAAAGTATTATCAGCGATAACGCCAATATGATCGATTGTAGATTCATAATTTTGTTGTGTTGTTTTCTTCTGATTAAGTTTCTTACTACACTATGCATCATCGAGCCGATGAATCAGTTTCGGGGCTCGATGATGCACAATTTATATGATGAAGTCAAAGATACGAAAAAAATTCGATATCATAAACTAATTTGATGCTGTGGAGGCGACGGCAGGAGCGACTGTAGCTGCTGTAGCGTTGGCGGGCTTTGATGATGTCGTGTTGTCGCTCTGCTGTGTGTTGTCCGAGCTTTTGCGTGTCATGGCGTTGGTTATGTAGACTGTGAATACGGGGAAGAGGATAAGACCTTCGGCCGCCAGTATTACAGCGAGAACCTTGCCGGTGGGCGTTATGGCGTTGATGTTGCATCCTACTGTGGTTACATCCATAAATGCCCACCACAGCGATGACCAGAATGTAGACACTCCGGGATTAACGTAATGCTCCTCTATGAAAAACATCAGGCTTGCAAAGTAGACCGTAGTGATGAGCAGACCGACATAAGCGGCAAACATACTCGAAATCTTGTCGGTCGACAGCACTCCGAGCACTATTGCAAGTACGTAGGCGGCTCTAATCATGGGTATGAACCTCACAAGATAGAGCATTTCGGGCGACAGCTGTATGTTGTAGTAGGCTATTATATTAAGATAGGGAATGCTGACAATGAAAAACAGTAAGTGCTGGCAAATATAGGTCCATTTCTTGGGATATAGAAAGAACTCCACTATGATGTCAAAGATGAAGAACAGGCATATCCAGAATTGCAATTTCAGATACATTTCATTGGCAATGAACGATATGTTGCGGAATGCGTCGTAGGATATCAGCACTATCAAGGCTATTGACATCAACAACACAAGAATGTGAAGAATAAGCAATATTCTCCGCTTAGCACCTCTTTTATGATCCGGTATGAGTTTAGTTACATTATCCATAAAAGTTGAAATTATATCTAATAAAACATAGCATTTAACATTATTGTTTAGCGTCGATGCCCTACAAACCCACATAAAAAAAGTAAGGGGCTCTCACGAGTCCCTTGCTCTTCATTCATCACATTATGCTTAAAAGTGCTATAGTCGGTTTTGCGCTCTCGCGCGTATATGAGAAAAGTACGATTCTTTATTTCTTGGTGTATCGACTGCCGACTACATCCCAGTCGATGATGTCCCAAAGCTTATGCAACGCTTCGGCTCGGCGATTCTGGTAATCGAGGTAGTAGGCGTGTTCCCATACATCGAATGTAAGAATAGGCGTCAATCCCTGGGTAAGGGGATTAGCCGCATTCGGTCCCTGGGTTATAAAGAGTCGTCCGTCACCATCCTGTGAAAGCCATACCCAACCTGAACCGAACAGGTTTACGCCTGCCTCTTCAAACAGTTTCTTGAATTCCTCAAATGACCCGAACTCGCGTACTATTGCTTCTGCGAGGTCACCTTCAGGTTCTCCTCCGCCATCGGGCGAGAATGAGAAGAAGTAGAATATGTGGTTCCAAGCCTGCGATGCATTGTTGAACAGCGGACCCGATGCCTTCTTTATTATGTCCTCAAGCGGCATGTCCTCCCATTCGGTATCGCGGATAAGCTTGTTAAGATTATCAATATATGTTTTCTCGTGTTTACCCCAATGATAGCTTATGGTCTCGCTGCTTATAATGGGAGCGAGTGCATCGGGAGCATAAGGTAGTTTTGGCTGAGAATAAATGTTAGTTTCCATATTTCAATAAGTTTTTATGTATAATAGAAACGCTCCAAACCATAAAAGGTTCAGAGCGTTCCCTGTGAATGAGTTAATGTAATATAATTGTATTATTCGGTCACGAGCGTGTACTTGTTCAGTTCGGCCAACGCTTGATTGTAACGGTATTGCAGATCGAGATAATCCTGACGGGCTTCGAGAAAATAGGCCATCTCTCCGAGATAGTCAAGTATCGAAATCTGCCCTCCGTCAAGGGCCATTTTCAACAGTCGGGCATTGTCGTCGTTACCGAGTGCCTTGCCGTAGGAGTCGAGCTGACGGTGGAGGCTGAGCGCTTTATTGCGATTGCCCATCATCGTGGCGTGCAGCTGTGATGCAACCGACTCCTCCTGATAGGCAAGTGATTGCTGCATAGCCTTTGCCGCTTTCACCTTGTGGCGTGTTGAGAAGAAGGGAAGAGTCATGCCCACTACAAGACCGTTGAACACATCTCCGTCTTCCCAACTGTGGTGATAACCGAGTGTGAATCCGGGTAGCCGGCTCAGCTTTTCGGCCTGTACCATCTGGGCCTGTGACTGTGACATCAGCGAAGAGTAGTTGTTCATCGGGTTGTTTTCGGTGAGCATCATCTCGTAATTGTCGACAGGCAGTATCATGTCATCGGGATATTCATTGAGCTGTTCGATCAATGAGTTGCACTCCTTGCCGCCGTTTTCGCCGACTAATGTCGAGCACAGCATTTCATAATCCGATTCAATCGATGATAAAGAGTTGTTAAGTTTTGCCCTTTCGATTTTAATCTTATTTATATCGAGTATTGTCAACTCTCCACGTTCCTGACCATGGGTGTATTTGTCGATAAGCTCATCCATTATGCCTATGCGGCTTTTGAGCAGAGAGATGTTCTTACGTGCGTTTATGATGTCGATGAAGAGCAATTTAATCTCAAGCTTTTTATCGATATAGTTGCTGCGGTCGAGAAACTCCATGGCTCGCGATGCCGTGGCAATGGCCTTCCCTCGTGCTCTATACACTCCGGGCCAGTCAAATCCTTGGGAAACGTTTATGTCAAATTTGTCACCAACCTCATGCCGTCCCCACTGGTATTCGACCTCCACTTCCGGGTCGGGAAGATTGTTTTCACTTTTCAGGTTCAACAATTCACTTTCGTTGGCATAACGTGACGATGCCACCGCTTGATTATTGGAGAGTACTGAATTCAGCAATTGGTCGAAATTTTGGGCCTGAGCGCTCAATGAGATTGTCAGAATGGTGGTGATTCCGATTAAAGACTTCATTTGGTTATATCGTTATTTTATCATTTAGGATGCAAAGTTAATAATTATTACAACTTTTAAATTTGCGAAGTTGTTCATTTTTTGATTCTGTTATGATAGGTCAGATAGAACACTATCGGAACAATGAATATGTTCAACACGGTTGAAGTCAACAATCCGCCGAGAATCACAATGGCCATAGGCGATTGAATTTCATTGCCGGGTTCTCCGCCACGCAATGCAAGGGGAATTAACGCCAGGGCCGATGTCAGGGCTGTCATTACAATGGGGAGTAGTCGGTCGGTTGAGCCACGGCGTATGCACTCCATGAATCCTTGACCTTCGGCAAGCAAATGATTGTAACGCGATATAAGCAGCATGCCGTTACGTGTGGTGATTCCGAGCAGTGATATGAATCCTATTATCGCAGGAATGTTAAGCTCTCCTGAGGTGCAACACAGGATTATGATGCCGCCAATCATTGCCAGGGGCATATTGATTAATATTATGAGCGACTCTTTCATGTCACGGAATTCCGAGTACAGCAACATGAGAATGATAATCAACGCACCTATTGAGGTGAGGGCAAGAGTGCGTGACGCTTCGGCCTCGCTCTCAAATTGTCCGCCGTAATTGATGTAGTAGTTCTCGGGGAGATTTACCTCCTTGTCGACTGTCTTTATGATGTCGTTTACGGCACCTCGCAGGTCGCGGCCGTCGACATTGGCGGCAATGACAATGCGTCGGCTTACATTCTCGCGATTGATGGTATTGGGACCCGTGGTGGATACGATGTCGGCTACGTAGCTCAACGGTATCTTGCCTTGATTGCTGTCAATCATGAGGTTGGATATGTTTTCCATCGAATTGCGCAAATTGTCGTCGACAATTACCGTCAAGTCGTAGGGAAGGCCGTTTTCATAAACCTGGCTGACAACCTGTCCGGCCAATGCCACATCGATAAATTCCACAAATTTGCTGACAGGAATGCCGTAACGCGCAAGCATTTCACGGCGGGGACGCAAATCGAGCTGTGGGCGGCCTATCTGCTGCTCTATGTTTATGTCTACGATGCCGGGGATCTTCGATATGCTTTTCTTGATGTCGGTACCGAGTGAATAGAGCTTCTCAAGGTCATCGCCGAAAACTTTTATGGCAATCTGCGCCTCGGTGCCTGAAAGCATTGCATCGATGCGGTGGGATATGGGCTGGCCTATCTCTATGTTTACTCCGGGAATTTCGCTGAGTTTTGCTCTAAGTTCCCTGACGACCTCTTCGCGGCTTCGCTTGTCGAGCTTGTATGGAGCCTCGATTTCCGATACGTTGACACCGAGCGAGTGTTCGTCAAGTTCGGCTCGGCCGGTTTTGCGTGCAACGGTTTTTACTTCGGGCACTGACAGTATCATCTCTTCGGCCATTCGTCCTATCTTGTCGCTCTCGTCAAGCGATATTCCGGGAAGTGAGCTTACATTTATGGTAAACGAGCCTTCATTGAACGAGGGGAGAAAGCTTCGTCCCAAGGTGAAGAATAGTCCTATCGAGAGGGCGAATAGAGTGCCGGTAACGATTAGAACACCTTTCTTATGGGCAAATGAGAATCCAAGAGCTTTGCTATAGGCGGCTTTTAATTTGCGCGTTGCCCAGGGCTCATTGCTCAATTTTTCCTGTCCCGGATTGTTGAGCAGGTAGCTGCACAATACCGGTGTCAAAGTGAGCGCAACAATTGTAGATGCAATCAGGGCTACGATAAACGAAATGCCGAGAGGAATGAGCATTCGTCCCTCGATGCCTTGAAGGAAGAACAAGGGAAGGAAGCTCGCAATAATTATAAGCGAAGAGTTGAAGATTGGCATGCGCACTTCCTTAGATGCCTCAAATACGACATCAATGGTCTTGCGGCGTTTGTCTTCGGGTAATTTGCGGTTTTCCCTCAGTCGCTTGTACACGTTCTCCACATCCACAATGGCGTCATCGACGAGCGAACCTATTGCAATAGCTATACCTCCAAGGCTCATGGTGTTGATGCTGAAGCCGAGGAAGTGCAGAACCAGCACCGTCACGATAATCGACAGAGGCAATGCAATGAGCGATATAAGCGTGGTGCGCACGTTCATCAGGAAGAAGAACAGAATTACGATGACGAATATTGAGCCTTCAAAAAGTGACTGTTGCAGGTTGCTTATCGAATTGTCGATGAAGTCGCTCTGCTTGAAAATGTCGGTCGATACGTTGACATCGGAGGGCATGGTGTGACGCATGACGGCGAGCTCGTCCTCAATGCGTTCGGTAAGGGCGATGGTGCCTGTTCCCGGTTGTTTCGTAACGGTAATGAGCACTGCGGGCTTGGTGCGTTCCGACGCCACACCGATACGCGGCAATTTGTTGCCGGTGGCTACTGTGGCTACATCCTCAAGCAGCACGGTGCCTCGTTCATCACTTCGCACTACCGACTTGCCGATAGCGTTGACCGATGAAGTGTTGACATCGCCCTTGATGATGTACTCGTTGCCGTATTCATAGAGAACGCCGCCTCCGGCATTGGCATTTACCTGTGATGCAGCATCAAGTATCTCGGTAAGCGACACGTTGTAGTGACGCATCCGTTCAGGCTCTATCTTAATTTGATACTCCTTTATGTCACCGCCTATGACCGATACTTGCGACACTCCGCCCATGGCGAGCAGTCGTGGACGAATTACGCGGTCGGCAAGGGTGCGCAGGTCACCCATCGATGTAGAGTCGGAGGTAAGGCCGATGATAATTATTTCGCCGAGAATCGACGATTGAGGGCCAAGAACAGGAGTGCTTACTCCCGGAGGAAGTGTTTCGGCCACTGCGGCAAGTTTTTCCGACACAATCTGTCGGGCACGATATATGTCGGTTCCCCAATCAAATTCGACCCAAACTACCGAAAAGCCGGTAGCCGACGAAGAGCGCACACGCCTTACATCGGTGGCTCCGTTTACTGCCGTTTCAACGGGAAATGTCACAAGCTTTTCAACTTCTTCGGGTGCAAATCCCGGCGCCTCCGTCATCACGACAACCGTAGGGGCATTAAGGTCAGGGAATATGTCGACCTCCATGCGCAGAAGCACTGTAGTTCCCGCAAGAAGTAACAATCCGGCCAATATTATCACTACGACGCGATTGCGCAATGACAATTGTATAATCTTGTTCAGCATGACAACAAAGGCGATTAATGGTTATGGGAATGTCCTTCAGGAACTACATTGCTTGTTTCGGCAAGCTTTACAGCTATCGCTCCGGCCACTACAACATCGTCGCCAGGATGCAGTCCGCTGAGAATCTCCACCATCTGACCGTCATTGGCCCCGATGGTGACAAGATGCTTTTGGTAGCCCTCTTCGTCGAGCTTGGTGTAGACGAAATATTTGCCTTGATGTTCGGTAAGTGCGTCGAGGGGAATTGTCAGGACATTGTCGCGTGACTGTCCGAGCAGATAAACCTCGGCGTAAGCACCGGGAATGACACTGCCGTCATTGTCGAAAGAGAAGTAGACGGGCACATATCCGGGTTGTGACACTGAATTTGCCGAACTGCTTGAAATCAGTTTGCCATTTAGTTTTGCAAGCGATACGATGGAGTCATTATAGGTGGTGCGGAAGTTTGCGTCATTGATTTGTGGTATAAGTGAATAGTATTTTTCGGGCAAATCGGCTCGCAAAGTCAGTCGTGAATTGCTTGATATGACGGCTATAGGCTGGCCTGCAGTGACATATTCGCCTTGCTGGACGAGCAATTGGGTTATCGATCCGCTTACAGGTGCTGTTGCCACGCTTCCCGATTTACTGCCCGAATGAGAGGCTCGGGCCTGCTCGTAGGCTTGCTCGGCGGCGTTATAGTCCTTCTGTGATACGATACCTTCCTTATATAACGGGGTTATTCGGTCAAGCTCTTTCTTGGCTGCATTAAGTGCGATGGCGGTAGCTTCATTGGTGTCCCCACCTGAGAATCCTTTAGATGACAATGTAGCTATTGTAGCTCCGGAATTTACGTGGCACCCGGGGGTTATGCCGTGAGCGAGGGTAACAATGCCTGATGACCGGGCCGATATTACGACTTGATCGTCGGGGGCGGGGACAATCTGGCCCGATACCTTGATTACTTCATTGAACATGCCCGATGTCAATTTGGCGGTTTTGACCCCGAAGCGTTCGGCCGTTGAATGTGACAATATTATTTCGTCAGAGTGATTATGATCGTCTTCTACGACTTCCTTAGCCGCGTTTTCATGCTGAGCGGCATGGTCATCGTGTTTACATGATGATAAAAGGGAAAATGACACCACAATTGATATGGTGCAGATATAATTTAGGCTATGCATTTTGTCGATTCTTAATTATATAATATAAAACATTGCAAATTAACGGATTGTAGGCTCGAGTCTACAACCATGCGGCTTTGTCATTATATTATATAATCGGAGGGGCGCGAAGAGGCGTTCCTAATCGGTCGATAGGTTTGTAGGCGAATGCATTGTATGGGGTGTCGATGACGCATGGAACAAGCGTTACGGCATTCACCGAATCAATTATGTCACACAACAGTGCACTAAGTGTACATGAGCTGCAATCACACACTCCTGTGATGTGCTGTCGCAATGCGTCAGTCGCGCCGAGGTGCATTGCACAGTTTTGTTCACCGTTGCATTTGTGAGGCTTTCGGTGGTCGTGGTTGCACTTAGAGATTAACGACTGGTGGCCTCCAAGCGTAATGTCGGTCGAAGTGGTGAGATTGATGTAGACGCGTCCGTCACAATCGTGGTGATGGAATTGAAGCACGGTCGTCATCGTGACAACCGTTACTACAAGATATGTGATAATGGCGCGTAACATCAAGTATAATTTTGGATTGCGTAAAGTTAATGAATTGTCGCATAATATACAAGAGATTGGCGGGCGTTTTCTCTACGATGTGCGCAATACGTATTGCACATAATCCATATTATGTTAAATAATCGATATCGCGAAATGGAATATAATACACAATCACACTATTGCGAAAAAATTACACTACTATTATTAAAAATATGATACTCATAAAATATGACGCTCATATCCAAGTAAACTCTACGACATTAATATAATTTAGCTGACCATTACATAGATTTTTTCAGCAAAAAAAGCAGGAGCACCAATCTGATGCTCCTGTCAGGTATATTTTGATTTACTCTAAGCGTTATTTTGCGAATGAGCCAGGTAGATTGCGACAATTGTACTGTGACGCCATTATCTCTCCGTATGCTCCTGCCGAACGTAATGCAAGCAAATCGCCACGCTTGGTCAAAGGCAATGTTTCATCCTGTCCGAAACAGTCGGATGACTCACATATCGGGCCTACTACATCATATATATCGGTAACATCAGATTTTGATGTTATATTCTCAATCTTGTGATGCGCTTGATACAGAGCCGGTCGTATGAGGTCGGTCATTCCTGCGTCGACAATTACGAACTTTTTCTTAAGCCCCTCCTTGACATACAGTACACGGGTTATCAATGAGCCGCATTGAGCCACAATTGAGCGTCCGAGTTCAAAATGCAGATGCTGTTTGGGCGATAGCTTAAGATATTTGTTGAATGTGTCGAAATAGTCTTTGAAATCAGGAATGGGATTGCGGTCAGGATCGTCATAATCGATTCCGAGGCCACCGCCTACGTTTATCGATGTGAACACTACCCCTTTCTCGGCAAATTGCTTTACGAGATCGTTTATGCGCTCACATAATATGCGGAAAGGCTCATTGGTCGTTATCTGACTTCCGATGTGGAAATGCAGTCCTATGAGCTTTACATTGGGTTGTGCATAGCAATATGATATCGCTTTTTCAAGCATCTGCATCGATATGCCGAACTTGTTTTCTTCCAGTCCCGTGGTTATGTAGTGATGAGTGTGAGCATCGATGTCGGGATTTACTCGCAACGCCACGTTGGCGTTACATCCCAATCGCGATGCAATCATCTGAATCACTTCAAGTTCGGGAATCGATTCAACATTGAAGCATCCGATGTCCGATTTAAGCGCATACTCGATTTCACGGTCACTCTTCCCTACTCCGGCAAACACGATGTCGGAGGGGGCGAATCCCATGTTGAGAGCAGCTTTAATCTCACCACCGCTTACGCAGTCAACACCAAGACCTGCCTGCTGGATTACACGCAGGATTTCGGGGTTGGCATTGGCCTTTACCGCATAGTGTACGTGATAATTGGCGTAATGCGCAGCCTCCTTTATTGCCTTGAGTGTTGATTCAAGCAACTTTAGGTCGTAGTAATAGAATGGAGTTTCGAGATTCTCAAACTCTTGTATTGGAAAAATCATAGGTGTGTCAATTACAATGAATTCTATTACTTTTTGTTCTTGAAGAGGCGGTCGCTCAGCATGTTAAGCGCTTTTACCTTGTCTTCGCGACGCACGAGGAACGAGATGTTGTAGTTGCTTCCTCCGTATGAAATCATACGTACCGGAATGTCCTTCAATGCATCGAGTGCTTCGGCCTCAAATCCGCGGTTCTGCCATTCAAGATCGCCGACAACGCAGATGATCACCATGTCCTTGTCGACTGTAACGGTTCCAAACTTCTTGAGGTCGTCGAGTATATTGGTCAGGTTGCGCTCGCTGTCGATTGTAACCGAAACACCGACTTCCGAAGTCGCAATCATGTCAATCGGAGTCTGATATGTTTCAAATATCTCGAATACCTTACGAAGGAAACCGTAAGCGAGAAGCATTCGGCCCGACTTGATCTTGATTGCGGTGATGTTGTCCTTTGCGGCAACAGCCTTTATGATGTGAGCCGACTGTTGATTGTGAATCAGCGTGCCGGGGGCATCAGGCTGCATTGTATTGAGCAGTCTTACCGGTATATTGTTCAGCTTTGCGGGAAGGATGCAAGTGGGATGAAGAATCTTGGCTCCGAAATAGGCAAGCTCGGCAGCTTCCTCAAAATGCAGCTGGTGAACAGGTTGAGTGCCTTCTACAAAGCGAGGATCGTTGTTGTGCATACCGTCGATATCGGTCCATATCTCGATTTCATCGGCATTTATGGCCGCTCCTATCAGCGATGCGGTGTAGTCGCTGCCTCCGCGCTGGAGGTTATCGATTTCACCATAAGCGTTTCGGCATATATAACCCTGGGTTATATACAGGTCGGCACCCTGATGCTTGTCAAGCTGGGCGGTGAGCTTCTGACGGATGTACTGTGAATCGGGCTCGGCATTCTTGTCGGTGCGCATATATTCGAGAGCGGGAAGAAGAACCGAGTTTACCCCCTGCTCTTTCAAGTATATGTTCATCAACGCAGTCGACATGAGTTCGCCTTGAGCAAGAATCTCCTTTTCTTCAAACAGGGTGAAGATATCCTTGGTGAAGGAGCGAATGTAATTGAAGCAGGCCTTAATCTCGCGAGTGGCCTCCTCTTTGGCTTCGGGAGTTGAATACAGCTCATCGATGGTGCGCATGTATTTAGCTTCCAACGCATTGACAGTTTCTTTGGCTCCGTCGATATTCTTTTTGTACAGATAATCGGAAATTTCAACAAGTGTATTGGTAGTGCCCGACATAGCCGAAAGCACTATTATGTTACAGCCACGAGCTGTTACAAGCTTAGCTACTTCCTTGATTCTTTGTGCAGAACCCACGGAGGTTCCACCAAATTTTAATACTTTCATCCTGTTATCAGTTAAATTCAAATAGATTATAATCGTTGCAAAATTACAAAATAATGTGCATATACGCTACATTATTCGCATTCAAGTTTTTCTTCATTATTTGATTCCTCCACGATGTGCTTGTCGGAACAGCGTAACAAGCGGCCCGGGAACTGTTCAAGCCACGCGAAATTGTGGGTTGCCATGATGACGGCGGTACCCTCTTTGGCTATATCGTGTAGGTAACGCACTATCTGTTCTCCAGTATCGGGGTCGAGATTTCCGGTAGGTTCGTCGGCAAGAATCAGTTTGGGCTTGTTGAGCAAGGCACGTGCGATTACGATGCGCTGTTGTTCGCCTCCCGAAAGTTCATGCGGCATCTTGTAGGACTTTGTGAGCATACCCACCTCTTTAAGAACCTCCTCGATGCGGTCGTCCATCTCGGTCTTGTCCTTCCAGCCCGTAGCCTGCAACACAAACATCAGATTGTCGTATACCGTGCGGTCGGTAAGAAGCTGAAAATCCTGAAACACGATGCCTATTTCACGCCTTAGCATCGGTATCTGCTTGCGCTTAAGTGTGGTGAGATCGTATTCGAGCACCTTTGCCTCACCGCTCTCGATGGGAATTTCGGCATACATGGACTTAAGCAGACTGCTCTTTCCGCTTCCCACCTTACCTATTATATAGGTGAACTGTCCGGGCTCTATAGTCAGGTTTACGCTTTTGAGAACTACATGCTCCTTGCGGAGTATCTCAACGTTTTCGTATTTTACAATGCTCATCGTTGTTGTCCTATTTATGGCGTTTGATAAGTTCATCGGCAAGCTCCTCTATGCGGTGACCTTTGGATGTCAGCAATACAATCAGGTGATATATAAGATCGGAAGCCTCATATATAAGACGGTCATCGGTGCCGTTGGTCGCCTCAATCACCGTTTCCACAGCCTCCTCACCTACTTTCTGCGCCATTCTGTTTACTCCCGACTTGAACAGTGAGGTCGTATATGAGCCTTCGGGCATTTCCTCGTGACGGCGTGATATAAAGTCTTGCAGATAGCGGAAGAATTCAACTCCGAAATCATTGGATGTGCCGAAACAGGTGTCGGTGCCTTTATGACATGTAGGACCTACCGGATGTACCTTTATAAGCAATGTGTCGTGATCGCAATCCTCCTCGATTGATACTACGTTAAGGAAGTGTCCGCTCTCTTCGCCTTTGGTCCACAGGCGACCTTTTGTGCGGCTGAAGAATGTGACCTTGCCGCTCTCCACCGTTTTCAGATAGGCTTCCTCGTTCATGAATCCGAGCATCAACACATTCTTTGTGTTGGCATCCTGTATGATTGCGGGAATCAGTCCCTGCAATTTGCTGTAATCCAATTGTGCCATATTTATTGTCTGATAATTATATTATTCTCTTTCAAATAGGTTTTCAACTGCGCTATGGGCACTTCGTTGAAGTGAAAAATGCTTGCTGCCAATGCGGCATCGGCTTTGCCGATTGTGAATACATCGCGGAAATGCTCGCAATTTCCTGCGCCGCCCGATGCAATTATGGGAATTTCAAGATTGTCGGCAAGTTCGGCAAGGACCTCGCATGCAAATCCGGTCTTTACACCGTCGTGGTTCATGCTTGTGAAGAGTATCTCTCCTGCTCCACGCTCCTGAGCCTCATGCGCCCATTCAAGCAATCGGCGTGACGTGGGCACTCGACCTCCGTTGAGATAGCATATCCACTCTCCGTTGTCAAAGCGTGCGTCAATTGCTGTGACACACACCTGCCGGCCAAATCGCGATGCGATGTCGTCGATCAGGTCGGGATTGCGCAATGCGGCCGAGTTTATCGATATTTTGTCGGCTCCCGCGCCAAGCAGGGTTTCCACATCGGCTACGTGGTTGATGCCTCCGCCCACGGTGAACGGTATGCTTACATTCTCGGCGACACGACGCACGAGGTCGACAAATGTCTTGCGACCCTCATGCGAGGCCGTTATGTCGAGATAGACCAGTTCGTCGGCTCCGTCTTCGCTATATTTGCGTCCGAGAGCAACCGGGTCGCCGGCATCGCGGAAATTCACGAAATTAACCCCTTTCACGGTTTTACCGTCTTTTACATCGAGGCAAGGTATTATACGTTTTGCAAGCATGTAGGGTTTAATTTAAGTTCATCTTTTCAATTTCCTTCAATGTGATGCGTCCTTCATATATGGCCTTGCCCACAATTACGGCAGGAACCGATATGGTGTCAAGACGCTCGATGTCGGTGATACCGCTCACCCCACCGCTTGCAATAAGATATATATCGGGAAATGCGGTGAGAATGTTTTTGTACAGCTCGATTGACGGGCCGTTTAACGTTCCGTCGACATTGATGTCGGTCGAGATCACGTAACGTATGCCCTTTTCTACATAGGAACCGATGAACGGCACTATGTCATGTTCCGACTCATCGAGCCAGCCCACTGTAGCTATTTTGCCGTTACGTGCGTCGGCCCCGAGTATTATGTGCTCGTTGCCGTAACGGTTGAGCCAACCGGTGAATATTGCAGGATCCTTTACCGCTATGCTTCCTCCGGTAATCATCGATGCTCCGCTTTCAAACGCTATTTTGGCATCTTCGTCGCTCTTTATTCCACCGCCGAAATCGATAATCATGTCGGTTGACGATGCTATTCGCTCGAGTGTGCGATAATTCACTATGTGCTGTGACCTTGCTCCGTCAAGATCGACGACATGCAGCCGGGTGCATCCGCAGTCGCGGAATCTCAAAGCCATGTCGACAGGATCGTCGGCATACACGCGTGAGCTTTCGTAGTCGCCTTTGGTGAGCCTTACGCATTTGCCATCTATTATGTCTATAGCCGGAATTATCGTCGTCATAGTTCGAGGAAGTTTTTTAGGATGCGTTCACCTATTCCACCGCTCTTTTCGGGATGGAACTGGGTCGAATAGAAATTGTCCTTATGCATGGACGCACTGAACTGATTAATGTATTCGGTCGTGGCTATTGTCGCGTTGTTGACCGGTACGTAGTAACTGTGGACATAATACACATATTCATTCTCCATGTCGGAGGTTATGATTCCGGGATGCGTGACATGAAATGTGTTCCACCCCATGTGCGGCACCTTCAGTCGCGACATTTCGGGGGCGAACCGCAGCACATCGGCATCGAATATTCCGAGGCAATCGACATCGCCCTCCATGGAGTGACGGCACATCAGCTGCTGACCGATGCAAATTCCGAGCACCGGCTGATGTAGCGACTTTATTAACCGATCAAGATTGTGTTGACGCAGATAGGCCATTGCCGAAGCCGCCTCCCCCACTCCGGGAAAAATCACCTTGTCGGCTTCGGCTATCTTTAACGGATTGTCGGTGACAATCGCTTCTACGCCTATGCGCTTCAGTGCGCATATCACCGAGAAATTGTTGCCGGCGTTATATTTTATTATAGCGACACCCATACTCAATTGCAATCAGCTGAACACCACTGTCTTATTGTTGTAAGCAAGCACTTTGCGCTGGATGTGCTTCTCGACGGCGCGTGACAATACAATCTTCTCAAGGTCGCGGCCTTTCTTGATAAGGTCGTCGATTGTGTCCTTGTGGGTTATGCGCACGATGTCCTGCTCTATTATGGGGCCTGCGTCAAGATCGGCGGTTACGTAGTGGCTTGTAGCTCCGATGAGCTTCACTCCCCTCTCGTAGGCCGCATGATAAGGCTTTGCTCCTACGAAAGCAGGGAGGAAAGAGTGATGTATATTGATTATGTGATGGGGATAGCGTTTTATCATCTCGTCCGATAGAATCTGCATGTATCGGGCCAGCACTATGAAGTCGATTTCGTAACGTTCAAGCAGTTCAAGCTCGCGGGCCTCCATTTCGGCTTTGTTGTCACGGTTGATCGGGAACACCTCAAAGGGGATGTTGAACTGCTCGGCGACAATCTGCAGATCGGGGTGATTGCTTACAATCACGGGTATGTCGACATCCCACTCTCCGGCGATGTATCGAGCGAGTATGTCATAGAGGCAGTGCGACATCTTGCTTACGAAGATGGCCATGCGCTGACGCTTGTTGGAGAAACTCAGCTTATATGTCAGCTGGTAACGTTGACCGTAAAGAATCTGGAAATACTCGCTTAGCTTTTCACGCGGAATAATGAAGTTCTCTAAATCCCACTCCACCCTCATGTAGAAGATGCCGTTAAATTTGTCGACATACTGATCGAGGTAAACGATGTTACCTCCGTTAGCATTGATAAACTCGGTTATAACGGCGATAATGCCCGGTTGGTCGGGGCAGTGCATGAGAAGTATCGCGGTATCTTTTTTCTTGCTTTCCACTTTGACAATTTATAAATGATATTAGCTGCAAAGATACACAAAAAGTGGCTATAAGGAAATAAAATGTCGCTGAAATGCCGTTATGCACTGACAAATTACAATAAAACGCACTATGCAAACGGATCGATGGAGCTTAACGGTACATCTTGGCTGCTGTCGATGGCATCAAGTATATTGCGCAACACTGACTGCACGCCTATGGCCACGAGCCGTTTTTCATAAGGATTGATGTCCGATATATTGTAGTTAACGATAAAATCGGCGAGCTCTTTTGCTGCAGTTTGATAACCTTCGCGCAGGAGGCTCAGTACCATGATGAGCGCATCGGGAAGCGATAGGCTCAATCCGCTTATATCACGCACTCTCAACACATATTTTCGATATAACTCCACCACTTCGGCATATAGGCCGCAACGATACAGACTTTCAAGAAGCTGCGTCCAGTCAAACAATGAATCGGTGTTATATAGTCGACACAGCAGAATGTCGGCGCAAGCTTGGTATTGTTCGCGCTGATAGAAAGTGTCGGCCCAAGCCACCCATTCCTGTTCGGTGGACAATGCACCGCTCTTGAAATATCGGTTAATCTCCTCATTGTCGACCTCCCTGTTGCCTATTGTCAGCAGATGATCGATGGCCTCCTTGTCGCCGGGATGCTCTTTAAGGTAATTGCGTATTATTGCCAAAGCACCCTCGGTGTTACCGTCAAGGGCGAGCATGGCCGCTAAGGTGTGGTTGGCGAGTTCATTGTCGGGATCTTCCAGGAGGACTTCGCGCATCATTGAGCGTGCTTTTTCGCGGTCCTGATTCATGTCATAGAGAATCTGGGCCTTCGTGACAAGCATATTTGTCGACTTAGGGTCGATGGCAAGCGCATAGTCGATGGCCTGGAGTGCATTGTTGTAGTCGTCATTGTTGACATATTGCTGTGAAAGCATGTGCCAATATACCGAATTGAACGGCTCAAGCATTGTCAGCTCCTCAAGTACTGAAATGCCGAACTCATAGTCGCGCTTTCCATCGGCGACCTGCGAGAGTTCATAGAGGAATGTGTCGGGATAGAGGCAACGCTTCTTTATCAGCTCACGGTTCTCCTTCAACCAATCATAAAGCTCAAGCTCCACGCATGCGTCAACCAACTGTATGATGGTTTCATCGTCAAAGTCGGTAAAGGTGTCGACTATGGAGTTCATCTCCTTTATCGACTCCTCCATGGGAGGATGCTTGACGAGCAACAGCAATATCGCCCAAAGCGCCGTTTCCCCCTTATGGTTAAGAGCAATGTTTACAGCCCCTTCGGTCATCGACAATGTCGTGTACAGGAAGAAGGCCCTGCGCTGAGCCAACTCTTCGCTTTCGGGATATATGCGCGCACCGCTTAGGATGACCTCCATCTGGACATATTCATCGTAGATGTCATTGGCATAATCGTATATTTCGATTAAGTCGTTTTCATCGTAACCCGATGCTATATGGCCCGACACGAGGTCAGCCCTGAATTTCATGTATAATTTCTCGCGGCGGCGTTGCTCTTGATCCATCAAATGTAGATGCGGAGAGAGGTTATTGGAAGTTTTTCAATTACTTCTTCTGAAGCTTTTCCCAAGTGTCCTTGAGCTGCATTGTGCGGTTGAACACAAGCTTTTCGGGAGTTGAGTCCTTATCGGGAGTGAAGTAGCCTATGCGCTGGAACTGGTAGTGATCACCCACCTTTGCATTCTCGGCGATAAACGGCTCAATCTTTACTCCTTCCACAACTCTCAACGAATCGGGATTAAGCATCTCACGGAAATCCTTGTCCTTCTCTTCGGCGGGATTTTCTACCGAGAAGAGTCGGTCATACATCCTGACTGTTGCATCCTTGGCGTGTGCGGCCGACACCCAATGGAGTGTTCCCTTAACCTTGCGCATGCTGCCGGGCAGGCCGCTGCGGGTATCGGGATCGTAGGTACAGTATATCTCTTCGATGTTGCCTTCGTCATCTTTCTTGACTCCGGTGCACTTGATGATGTATCCTCCCTTAAGTCTTACTTCACCGTCGGGGGCAAGGCGGAAGAATTTCTTAGGCGGATTTTCCATGAAGTCGTCACGCTCGATGTATATTTCGCGACTGAAGGGCATCTGGTGTGTGCCTGCTTCGGGATCCTCGGGATTGTTTTCCATCTCAAGGATTTCGGTCTGGCCTTCGGGATAGTTGGTTATTACCAGCTTTACGGGATTTATTACCGCCATGACACGTGTAGCCACCTTATTGAGGTCCTCGCGCACGGCATGCTCCAGAAGCGAGATGCTGTTCAAAGCCTCAAACTTGGTGTAACCTATCATGTTGATGAAGTTCTTGATCGACTGAGGTGTGAAGCCACGACGGCGCATACCCGATATCGTCGGCATTCGGGGATCGTCCCATCCTGCCACAAGACCTTCCTGTACAAGTTGCAGCAACTTGCGCTTGCTCATTACAGTATAGGTGAGATTGAGTCGGTTGAACTCTATCTGTCGGGGACAATAGCTCTCGTCGGCCAACTCCTTGACGAAGTATTCATACAACGGACGGTGAGGCACAAACTCAAGGGTGCATATCGAGTGAGTAACCCCCTCAAAGTAGTCGCTCTGGCCGTGTGCGAAGTCATACATCGGGTATACCTTCCATTTTGTACCTGTGCGGTGATGGGGATACTTTATAATACGATACATTATAGGGTCACGGAAGTGCATATTGGGCGACGCCATGTCGATTTTGGCACGGAGCACATAGGTGCCTTCCTCAAATTCGCCCGCATTCATGCGCTGGAACAGGTCGAGATTCTCCTCTATCGGACGATCACGATAAGGACTGTTTACACCGGGTTGTGTCGGCGTACCCTTCTGACGGGCAATCTCCTCCGATGTCTGGTGGTCGACATAGGCCTTGCCCTCTTTTATCATGCGTATGGCCAAATCATACAACTGGGGGAAATAGTCGCTCGCGTAATACTCGCGGTCGCCCCAGTCAAATCCAAGCCAGTGGATGTCCTCTCTTATGGAGTCGACATACTCGACATCCTCCTTTGTTGGGTTGGTATCATCGAAACGCAGATTGCAGGTTCCTCCAAATTTCTCGGCTACACCAAAGTCCATGCATATAGCCTTGGCGTGTCCAATGTGAAGATAGCCGTTGGGTTCCGGTGGGAAACGCGTATTGAGGCGTCCGCCATTCTTACCGGCTGCGAGGTCATCGCTTACTATTTGCTCTACAAAGTTAAGCCCTCCTTTTTCTTCAGTGATTTCTTCAGTGATTTCCGACATAGTTTTTGTGTACTATTGGTTTATTTTAGATACAAAATTAGTGATTATCTTTAAGATTGTATAAATTTTTGAGGCTAAAAAAGCAAAGTTTCCGTAACTTTACCGACAGTAATGTCGTTTTATTGCTATGAGCGAGATAAAACATATTATTCGCAGGATGCAAAGCCGTCTACATAGAGCAAATTTGACATGGAACCGTGCGTTGCGTCACTCCAGGACTGCGATTACAGCAATCTCGGGACTGCTTGAAGTGCTCTCGGTAATTGCAGCAATCGGATGCCTGCTATGTGCGACATTATATATAGGATTTGAACGCGAGGCTAATGAATTGCGCACGCTGCTTGTGTATTTCCGCACATTCCAGTGCATATTTCTCGCCAAAGTGCTCTTCAACCTTATTTTCAATCTAAAAAATACGATTGAAAACACCCGCGTAATCAAGTGGATAGTCGACATTACACTGCTGTCGACGCTTCTTCCCGCATTATATCCCCGCCCCGCCCATCCTTGGATTCCATGGCTCGAGGATGTCCTTTACAGCAACAAATTCCTGCTTGGCATCCTGGTGGCTTTTGCCATAGTCGAGATAAGCTATTTTGTAATCAGGATAATGGGAAAGCGCACCAACCCGTCGCTTATACTTTCATGCAGCTTCCTGTTTTTCATCTTTTTAGGGTCATTCCTGCTCATGATGCCACGATGCACCTATCACGGCATAGGTTACATCGACTCGCTCTTTGTGTCGACAAGCGCCGTTTGCATCACCGGGCTGACAACTATTGATGTAGCATCGACATTCACTCCGCTGGGGCTGTTGATTCTCGGTCTTCTGATTCAGATAGGCGGATTGGGTGTGATGACTTTCACGAGCTTTTTCGCCCTATTTTTCAGCGGTAACACATCGGTCTACAGCCAGTTGATGGTTAAGGACATGATCTACAGCAAAACCATCAACGCATTGCTGCCTACGCTGCTGTATATCCTCGGTTTTACCGTGATTGTCGAATTGATAGGAGCATTCTTTATATGGCTCTCAATTCACGATGTGCTTATCATGTCGACCGAAGATCAAATCATATTCTCGATATTTCATGCCGTTTCGGCTTTCTGTAACGCCGGATTCTCCAATCTTCCCGGCGGTATGGCAAATCCGGGGTTGATGAATTCCAATCAGATGATATACATTGTCATAGGAATAATCGTGATGGCCGGCGGTATTGGCTTCCCTATACTTGTAAATTTCAAGGAGGCGTTTATCGAGTATTTCCGTCGATTGTGGCGCCGCATAAATCACCGGACAAAAATAGGACGCTCGGTTCACATCTGGAATGTAAACACCAAGATTGCGCTCTACACCACATTGATTATATTTGCGGTAAGCACGGTCGTGTTTTTCATTCTTGAACGTAACAACACATTGGCCGGCATGAGTCTTTACGACAGCATAGTCCAGTCGTTTTTCAACTCCACAACTCCGCGAAGTTCAGGCTTTGTATCGGTCAATCCTGCCAATTTCCTTAATGTGACGCTTGTCATCGTATTGTTTTTGATGTGGATTGGAGGAGCTTCGCAGTCAACCGCCGGAGGTGTCAAGGTCAATACGTTTGCATTGATACTGCTGAATCTTAAATCGATAATACTCGGCAAGGATCATGTCACGGTATATGACCGCACTATTGCTGTAGGTTCTATAAGAAGAGCCAATGCAGTTGTGGCAATCTCGATAGTGTCCTACACCATCTACAGCGTTATATTGTTGCTGCTTGAGCCGCAACTTCCTGCCAAGAGTGTTCTATTTGAAACTTCTTCGGCGCTGTTCACCGTGGGCTCGTCGCTCGGCATTACATCGGAGCTTGGCATGAGCTCTAAAATAGTTTTATGCACCGCGATGTTTCTGGGTCGCGTGGGTATAATATCGCTTCTGATAGGTGTGACAGGCAATCGTCACGACTACCCGGTGAAATATCCAACTGAAAATATAATAATAAACTGATAAATAATATGCGTTATCTGATAATAGGACTCGGAATATATGGCTCCAATCTTGCCACCGACCTTACCGACATGGGACACGAGGTAATAGGAGCCGATCACAACCCCACTCTTGTCGAACAGGTGAAGGATAAGATTTCAACGGCCTATATAATCGACTCGACCGATGAAGCGGCACTTTCGGTATTGCCGTTAAAGACCGTCGACCTCGTGATCGTGGCTATCGGCGAGAACTTCGGCGCAAGTGTCAAAACCGTGGCGCTGTTGCGAAAACTCGGCGTGAAACGCATATATGCACGTGCCGTCGACGACATTCATGAAACGATATTGCAGGGATTTAAAGTCGACCGAATACTTACTCCCGAACAACGTGCCGCCCGTGAGCTCACGCGTGAACTGGAACTGGGTTGCACTGTTGACTCACTTCGCATTGACGCCGACCACTATGTGATAAAATTCGATGTCCCCGACTTCTACTATGGCATGAAGTATGAGGAGCTGAATTTTGAGGCGGATTATGGAATAAAGCTCATATCAATATCTCGACCTGCTCCGCGACGCAATATTATCGGTGTAACCAATGATGTGCCTATGATTGTTGCCGATCCCGATGCCGAATTCCGCATAGAAAAAGGCGATGTGTTCACCATTATGGGTACACAACGCCAATTTCGAGATTTGTTCAATCACATAAAATAATCCTTAGAGCCGGCTCTAAAACTCATAGTCGACGCATGCACGCGACTCCTTGTGTCCGGCAAGGAGTGATGCTGCGGCAACATGGGCAGGATGCTTGGCATACACGGCAACATCGTCCATCGTATTCACTATTGCAGTCAGGACTACATCCCAGTCCTCGGCCGGATTTTCATTTATGCCGACCTCCATTGAGTGAAGCACTTCGATTTTTTCGGGTAGAGCCATCAATGCTGCCTTGAAGCTTTCAGCCACTTGGCGACGCTCCTCATGAGTGCCGTTGAGCTTGAATGTTACTATATGTTTTACCATGTCACTGACAATTTATGTTTATGCGTTATAAAGTCGTTCACGTGCGGCGGCTACTCGCTCGTCGGTGATGTAGTCGTCATAGTCCATTATCTTGTCGATGATGCCGTTGGGCGTAAGCTCGATTATGCGGTTGGCCACGGTCTGGATGAACTCATGGTCATGCGATGCAAAGAGGATGTTGCCTTTGAATGTCTGAAGCGTGTTGTTGAATGCCTGGATTGACTCAAGGTCAAGATGGTTGGTGGGCGAGTCGAGCACGAGAGTGTTGGCGTCACGCATCATCATTCGGGCTATCATGCAGCGCATCTTCTCACCTCCCGAAAGCACCGAAGCTTTCTTAAGCACCTCTTCGCCCGAGAAGAGCATCTTGCCGAGAAATCCCTTGAGATATATCTCGCTTGAATCCTCACTCCATTGACACAGCCAGTCGACAAGGTTCAGGTCGGTGTTGAAGAACGAAGAGTTATCGAGAGGCAGATATGCGGTTGTTATCGTCTGTCCCCAGTCGTAGCTTCCTTCATCGGGCTTGCGATTGCCGGTTATTATCTCAAACAATGCGGTCATGGCTCGCGGGTCACGGCTCAGGAATGCAACCTTGTCCCACTTCTCGATAGCAAAGTTCACATCCTTAAACAACACCTCTCCGTCGACCGAAGCAGTCAGTCCGTGTACTTCAAGAATTTTGTTGCCCGGCTCGCGCAACGGCGTGAATATGATGCCCGGATATCGGCGTGACGAAGGCTGAATCTCCTCTACGTTAAGCTTTTCGAGCATCTTCTTTCGTGATGTGGTCTGCTTTGATTTGGCTACATTGGCCGAGAATCGCTGTATGAATTCAAGAAGTTCCTTGCGCTTCTCCTCGGCTTTCTTGTTTTGCTGTTGCTGCTGTTTCAATGCAAGCTGCGATGATTCGTACCAGAAACTGTAGTTACCGGCAAACAATGTAACCTTGTTATAGTCGATGTCGAGTGTGTGAGTACATACCGAATCGAGGAAGTGACGGTCGTGTGATACGACAAGCACCGTATTCTCAAACTTTGACAGGTAGTCCTCAAGCCAAGCTACCGTTTCAAGGTCAAGGTCGTTGGTGGGCTCGTCGAGAAGCAGGTTGTCGGGATTGCCGAAAAGTGCCTTGGCCAGCAGCACACGCACCTTTTCGTTACCACTCATGTCCTTCATGAGGGTATAGTGCTTGTCCTCCTTGATTCCGAGTCCGCTGAGCAGTGCGGCGGCATCGCTCTCGGCATTCCAGCCTTCAAGTTCGGCAAACTTCTCCTCAAGCTCGGCTGCGCGAACACCGTCTTCATCCGAGAAATCGGCCTTGGCGTATATGGCGTCTTTCTCTTTGATGATGTCCCACAACACAGTGTGACCTTGAAGCACCGTGTCCATTACAGTGCAGTCGTCAAACTTGAAGTGATCCTGTTCAAGAACCGACATACGCTCTCCCGGGCCCTGGGTCACAGTACCGTGGGTAGGCGACAGTTGGTCGCTGAGTATGCGCATAAGGGTTGATTTACCGGCTCCGTTGGCTCCGATGATGCCGTAACAGTTGCCCGGTGTGAACTTCAAGTTTACATCCTGGAAAAGGATTCTTTTACCGAATTGAATACCTAAATTATTGACCGCTATCATATATGGATTCTATATATTTCAAAAATGCGACTGCAAAGTTACTAAAAAATCCCGTAACTCCCCCATCGGGCAAACATAAAAAGACCGCGAGCGACACCTTTAACGGCATCGCTCGCGTTATGAATCGAATGTTCCCTGTGGATTAGAACAAGGGGAATGTGGATGTGCTGTAGACAAACTTGCGCTCAAAGTCGGCCTGCGACATTGTAAACATCATGATTCCTTGAATGAGCCAGAGAATTCCGGGAATACCGCAAGTGATGATGCTGAGCACCAATGCTATTACGCCTGCAGTATTTTTACCGAGATAGAAATATTGGATTCCGAGAGATCCCAGGAATATAGCCAGAAGAGCTGCTACTCCGCGACTTTTACCTGAGGGACCGGGAGAGAATACGTCATTGCTCTGAGGAGGACATTGTTGGTTTTGTTCCATAGCTGTTAAATTTATTAAAGTTAAAATGATAATGATTACACAAACTTACAAATAATTTTTCATTTCATACAACTATTGATATGTAAAATTCATCGTTTGTCTACATTACCCTCATAATAATTGATATAGGCGCGGTTGACAAGTCTTATGCCGCCGGGGGTGGGATAATTGCCTGAGAAATACCAATCTCCGGGACATCCGGGCACTGCTTCATGAAGCCCTTCAAGCGATTGATACACTATCGATACCTCGGCCGAAGTGTCATCGGGCGTAAGCATACTCGCGATCTTAGCCGATATTTCATCATCGGTAAACGGTGCATAGATTGCCTTTACGCAATTCTCAAGATGCGCATCATTGACATTCTCCTGTTCAAGGCATCTATTGTAAACCTCTTCAAGCCGATTCTCCATGCCCTTTTCCTTAAGTAGCTCCACTACCGCACGGAAAGCACAGAATTCACCCATGCGTGACATATCGATGCCGTAATAGTCGGGATAACGCACCTGGGGCGATGAACTCACAATAACTATTTTGCGCGGATGCAGCCTGTCGAGCATCTTTATTATCGATTGCTTAAGAGTGGTGCCCCTCACGATTGAATCGTCAATCACTACAAGTGTGTCTACATCATTCTCGACTATGCCGTAGGTCACATCATATACATGGGCGGCGAGGTCGTTGCGTGACTCTCCCTCGGCAATGAACGTGCGCAGTTTTATATCCTTTATTGCTACTTTTTCGATGCGCAGTTTCTGTGACATTATCTTCTCTATCATGTCACGCGACAATGTGCCTTCGGTGTTACATGCCATAATCCTGTCGGCCTTATAGCGGTCGAGATGCTTTTCAAGACCTTCTACCATGCCTATAAAGGCAACCTCAGCCGTATTGGGGATAAACGAGAACACTGCGTGGGCGAGATCGTAGTCAAGCTCATGCAATATCTTGCCGACAAGATTGCGGCCCAAAGCCTTGCGCTCCTTATATATGTCGGCGTCACTTCCTCTTGAGAAATAGATTCGCTCAAATGAACACCGCTCGTTCCGGCCCATTCCGAGAATGTCGTCCACGCTTACCTTGCCGGCTTTGCTTACTATTATCGCACTTCCAGGAGTAAGCTCGTTTACGGCACGACGCGGAACATTGAACACTGTCTGTATTACCGGACGCTCCGACGCCACTACCACCACCTCGTCGTCATAATAGTAGAAGGCCGGGCGTATGCCGTGAGGATCGCGCAAGGCCCACATGTCACCCGAGCCTAGTGTGCCGCATATCACATATCCCCCATCCCATCCCGGAGCGGTGGACGCAAGTACCGGACGCAGGTCGATGTTATCCTCGATTGCCAAGGCACGAGGTATTCCGTCAAGTCCCTTTTCGGTGAATTCATGATAGAGGCGGTTGTTTTCCTTGTCGAGAGCATATCCAAGCTGTTCAAGTATTATTACAGTGTCGGAGTATATGCGGGGATGCTGTCCTTTTTCGACCACTGAATTGAATATTTCGTCAACGTTGGTCATGTTGAAGTTGCCGCAAAGCATCAGTGAACGCGAGCACCAGTTGTTGCGACGCAAAAACGGGTGAACATAATTCAATCCGCTCCTTCCTGTGGTTGAATATCGCAGGTGTCCCATGTAGACTTCGCCAATGAACGGAGCGTAGGATTCGACCCATTCATTGGACTGCTCATTTATGTGAACATTGGCCAGCAGACTGTTTATCGACGAGAATATCTCCTGTATCGCTCCCGAACCCAATGCACGTTCACGGAACACATATTCGCTGCCTGCCGGAGAGTGCATCTTTATACATCCAACTCCGGCACCCTCCTGTCCGCGGTTATGTTGTTTTTCCATCAGCAGGTACAACTTGTTGAGTCCGTAAAGATAGGTGCCGTACTTTTGCTTATAATATTCAAGCGGTTTGAGCAGGCGTATCATTGCCACTCCGCATTCGTGTTTCAAAGGTTCCATTGAGATGTGGTATTGTATTAATTGTAACGGGCCGACTGACAAGCCGACCCGTTGAATTATTCGATTTTATTTTTCAGTGAGATAATTGTGTATTCCTTCAGCAGCTTTTCTGCCCGAAGCGATACATCTTACTACAAGTGATGCGCCAGTAGAGGCGTCGCCGGCGGCAAATACCTTGTCGATGCTGCTTTGCTGCTTATCATCGACCTTTACATTGCCGCGTGCGTCCTTATCGACTCCCAGCTGTTTAAGTATGCCGTCCTGCACGGGATTGGTGAATCCCATCGCGAGCAATACGAGTTCAGCCTTTATGCGCTCTACGTTTCCGGTGTGAATCAAATTCATGCGACCCGTGGCTTCATCCTTTTCCCAACGCACTTCTTCGACCTCGACCTCGGTTACCTTGCCGTTCTCTCCTATTATTCGGCGAGTGTCGAGCAACCAACGGCGATTACAGCCCTCGTCATGCGAACTTGATGTCTTCAACACCACGGGCCAATAGGGCCACGGAGTTGCAGGGTTCTCTCCTTCCGGCGGCTTGGGCATTATCTCGATCTGTGTAACCGAAAGAGCTCCCTGGCGGTTGGCGGTTCCTACACAGTCGCTGCCGGTGTCGCCACCTCCGATTACGAGTACGTTCTTCCCTTTGGCCGATATGCGGTCGTCACGCGAAATCTCGCGTCCGGCGTTTACCCTGTTCTGCTGTTGCAGAAGTTCGAGTGCGAAGTGTACGCCTTTAAGATCTCGTCCTTCTACCTTCAAGTCACGCGGCACTTCAGCGCCGATTGCTATGCACACGGCATCATAGTCGCGCACAATATCCTCGACCGCAATATCCTTGCCCACCTCTACGCCGGGCTTGAACTCAACGCCCTCTTCGGTCATCAGCGCTACGCGACGGTCGATTATGCTCTTGTTGAGCTTGAAATCGGGGATTCCGAATCGCAGCAATCCGCCTATTGCTTCATTCTTCTCAAACACTGTAACCGAGTGTCCGCGGCGATTCAGCTGATTGGCGCAGGCAAGTCCTGCAGGGCCCGAACCTATCACGGCAACTCGCTTTCCTGTACGGTGCTTGGGAACGTAGGGCTTTACATATCCTTCAAGGAATGCTCGCTCTACAATGGCGGCTTCGTTTTCGCGTATGGTGACGGGTTCATGTATCTTGTTAAGTACACAACCCTTCTCGCATAACGCTGGACAAACTCGTCCTGTAAATTCAGGAAAGTCGTCGGTCGCGGTGAGCAATGTATATGCTCCTTTTATATCATTCTTGAACAGTCGGTCCTGCCACTCGGGTTGCTTATTGCCGAGCGGACAGCTCCAGTGACAGAACGGAACGCCGCACTCCATGCAACGTGACGCCTGTAGACGACGGTCCTCGGGGTTCAATGTCTGCTCCACTTCACCGTAATCTCTTATACGATCGGAAACAGGACGATAGCCGGCTTCCTTGCGGTGGATGGTTAAAAACGCTTTTGGATTTCCCATATCATATATAGTTTTAAGCGATTTTCATTAATTTATCAGTCACGTTCCACACTTGCAATTTTCTGTTGCAGCTTGGCCAGCTTTTCATCATGAAGCACTTTCTTGTATTCAAAGGGTATTACCTTTATGAACTGCCCCACATATTCATGCCAGTTGTCGAGCATTCGTCCGGCAAGCTGACTGTGAGTGTGCTTGTAGTGATTGCCTATAAGGCGATAAAGCTCGCGATTGTCGGCCATGTCCTCGATCAATGACAACTCCACCATCTCCATGTTGCAGAAATAGTCGAAATCGCCATTGGGATTCCACACGTAGGCAACACCACCGCTCATACCGGCGGCAAAGTTACGGCCTGTCGAACCGAGCACTACGGTGCGGCCGCCTGTCATGTATTCGCAGCAGTGGTCGCCCACTCCTTCGACTACGGCAATGGCACCGGAGTTACGCACGCAGAATCGCTCGCCTACGCGTCCGTTTATATAGACTTCGCCTGAAGTGGCACCATACAGCAGTGTATTTCCGGCGATGATATTGTCCTGCGGAACAAACTGGCTTCCCTTCGGAGGCACGATGACAATCTTGCCGCCCGACAGGCCCTTACCTACATAGTCGTTGGCGTCACCTTCGAGTCGGAACGATATGCCGTGAGCCAGGAACGCACCGAAGCTTTGTCCGGCCGAACCACGGAATGTACACAGGATTGTATTGTCGGGCAATCCGTCGTTGCCATATTTCTTGGCCACCACACCCGACAACATTGCGCCTACCGAACGGTCGGTGTTGGCAATCGGGAAATCAAGCTCGACAGGCATTCCCGATTCTATTGCGGGGAATGAGCGGCTTATAAGCTGACGGTCGAGCACATGCGCTATGTCATGCTGCTGCTCCGTTACATTTATTATGGCGTTGGTACGACACTCTGCCGGCATATACAATATGCGTGAGAAGTCGAGATGTGTTGTCTTGTGGGTGGCGTGTTGGGGCTTTACCTCAAGCATGTCGGCACGACCTATCACATCATCAAGCTTGCGCACTCCTATTTCGGCGAGGGTTTCACGTATCTCCTGAGCAAGGAACTTGAAGAAGTTGATCAGATACTCTGAACGGCCTACAAATCGTTTGCGCAGCTCTTCATTCTGTGTCGCTACTCCCACAGGACAGGTGTTAAGGTGACATTTACGCATCATTACGCATCCGAGCACAATTAACGCACTTGTCGCAAATCCGTACTCTTCGGCACCCAACATGGCCATAATCACCACATCACGCGCTGTCTTTAATTGTCCGTCGGCCTGCAGCTTCACTTGTCCGCGCAGATTGTTGAGCACAAGTGTCTGCTGTGTTTCTGCAAGACCTATCTCGACGGGAAGACCGGCGTAACGTATCGAACTTGCCGGAGAAGCACCCGTTCCGCCGTCGCTACCGCTTATGGTTATAAGGTCGCTCTTGGCTTTTGCCACACCGGCAGCAATTGTCCCCACACCGCTTTCCGACACGAGCTTCACGCTCACGCGAGCATCGGGATTTACATTCTTTAAGTCGAATATCAGCTGAGCCAAGTCCTCAATTGAATATATATCGTGGTGAGGTGGCGGCGATATGAGCGAGATTCCGGGGATTGAGTGACGCGTCTTGGCAATTATCTTGTCGACCTTGAATCCGGGCAGCTGTCCGCCTTCACCGGGCTTTGCTCCCTGTGCAATCTTAATCTGTATCTCGTCGGCATTTACAAGGTACTCTGCGGTAACTCCGAAGCGTCCCGAAGCAACCTGCTTTATAGCCGAGCGTGCCGATGTGCCGTCTTCGCGTGTCTTGAAGCGTTCGGCATCCTCGCCTCCTTCACCGGTGTTGCTTCGTGCGCCGATGGCGTTCATTGCGATACCGAGTGCTTCATGGGCCTCACGGCTTATAGAACCGAATGACATGGCACCTGTCACGAAACGACGCATTATATTCTCTATAGGTTCAACTTCGTCAACAGGTATAGGCTCGCCTTTCTTGAAGTCAAGAAAATCGCGAATGAATATCGGTTCGGGCTTGTTGTCGACCAATGAAGTGAACTCCTTGAACTTCTTGTAACTTCCAAGGCGAGTGGCAAGTTGAAGTGTTGCTATCGATTCGGGATTCCATGCGTGGGTTTCTCCATCCTTGCGGAATGAATATTGTCCGAGGTGACGCAAAGGCAGTTCTTCGTCAAAATAGGGGCTGAACGATTCGGCATGTGACTTCAATATGTCACGACTGAGGTCGTTCATGTCGATTCCTCCGATTTTGCTCACGGTGTTGCCGAAATACTTGCGTGACATCTCTTCCGACACTCCGATAGCTTCAAATAGCTGTGCGCCCTTGTAGCTGGTAAGTGTGGAGATACCCATCTTTGACATAACCTTGAGCAATCCCTTGTCGATAGCCTTGATGTAGTTCTTTACGGCTGTATTGTAGTCAAGCTGTATCTCCTGTCGCTCCACAAGGTCGTTGATTACGGCAAAAGCGAGATAGGGATTTATTGCGCTTGCTCCGTAGCCCGACAGCAATGCGAAGTGCATCACCTCTCGTGCATCGGCGGTTTCTACTACGAGAGCTGTCTGCAGACGCTTCTTGCAGTCGATGAGATGATGATGAACGGCCGAGGTGGCGAGCAATGAGGGTATGGGCGCATTGTCGGCGTTTACTCCGCGGTCCGACAGCACAATGTAGTTGCAACCTTCGTCAACGGCGGCTTCAGCTTCCTTGCACAGGCGCTCCAATGCCTTCGTTATGCCCTCGGCTCCCTCTTTTACGGGGAATGTCATCGAAAGTTTGCGGGTGTTGAATCCCTTGTATCGGAGATTGCACAATATATCAAGCTCCTGATTTGTTATGATGGGGCGCTTCAGCAGCACCATCTTGCATATTTCGGGATTGGGCTCGAGCAGATTCATGTCGATTGCTCCGATGTAGCTGTCGAGGCTCATAACGAGCTCCTCACGCAGAGGGTCGATGGGCGGGTTGGTCACCTGAGCGAAATGCTGACGGAAATAGTTGAACAGCAATTGAGGCTCGTTGGACATGACGGCGAGCGGAGTGTCGTTGCCCATTGAATTGACCGGCTCTTTGGCATCAACCACCATCGGCGTTATTATCTTCTCTACCTCCTCGCGGTGATAGAAGAATGTGTGCAGAAGCCTTGCGAAATCGTCGACTTTGTTGCCGACTTTGCGACCGCTGCTTATCTTGTCAAGTATGATGCGGTTGCGTGACAGCCAGTCGCGATAGGGAAATTCCGATGCAAGTTTCTCCTTGAGTTCAGCATCGTGATATATCTCGCCCTTTTCCATGTCGACCATCAACATTTTTCCGGGACGAAGACGGCCTTTCTCCTTAACCTCCGACGGATCGAATGCCAACACGCCCATTTCGGATGCAATCACCATCGTGTCGTTGTTGGTAATCAGGTATCGTGCGGGGCGCAGTCCGTTTCGGTCAAGCATTCCGCCGGCGTAGCGTCCGTCGCTGAACAGCAATGTCGCAGGACCGTCCCAAGCTTCCATCATGATTGAATGATACTCATAGAATGCCTTCAATTCCGACGAAATCGGGTTCTTGTCGTTGAACGATTCCGGTACGAGCATGGCAAGAGCGTGAGGCAGGCTCATGCCCGACATTACGAAGAATTCCAATACATTGTCGAGTGAAGCCGAGTCGCTCATGTCGGGTTGGATGACAGGCGTGACATCGGCGCCGCCGAGTGTCTGGGGATGTAGTACACATTCACGTGCCTTCATCCACATTCGGTTGCCCTGTATGGTGTTTATCTCGCCGTTATGTCCGAGCATTCTGAAGGGCTGAGCCAACGACCATGTGGGGAATGTGTTGGTACTGAAACGAGAGTGTACCAAAGCCATACCCGTTGTGAAGTGAGGATTCATCAGGTCGGGGAAGTAGTAGCGTAATTGCAGGCTCGACAACATGCCCTTGTAGACTATGACGCGCGACGACAATGACACGATATAGAATGTCTCCTTATCGGGAAGCGACGACTCGGTCACCTTCTTCTCGATGCGTCGGCGCAACACGTAGAGCCGAGGCTCGATACTGTCGTTGCTCTTCTCATCGGCAATGAATATCTGCTTTATTACAGGTTCGGCTTTGCGAGCCACGGGACCGAGCTGCTCATTGTTGGTGGGTATGTCACGCACCGCAATTAGAGTGAGTCCAAGTTCGATGGCTTCGCGCTCGATGATGTCAAATATTATCTGCTGTGTGTCTTCATCGTGAGGCAGGAACACCAATCCGCATCCGTAGCGGCCCTTCTCGGGAACGGCAATTCCTTGAAGCAGAATGAATTCGTGGGGAATCTGCACCATTATACCGGCACCGTCGCCTGTCTTGGGATCGGCACCTTCGGCTCCGCGATGAACCATGTGCTCAAGCACCTGCAATCCTTTTTCTACAAGTTGGTGCGACTTTATTCCCCTGATATTTACCAACAGCCCCACTCCGCATGCGTCACTTTCATACTGCGGATCATAGAGGCCTTGAGTATGAGGCATATTTTTAATCATAACTTTCTAATAAAAACATTTGAAAATGCCATGGAGCACCATGCTACTACTTGATGCCATAACAGGCATCAATGGCGCTCCAGGCTTGTTATTCAATAATTATGTTAACGAATGAAGAGCAATTCGCGATATTTGGGCAACGGCCACATTTCGTCATCGACCATAAGCTCGAGCTTATCGATATGGTAGCGTATGACATCCATGCACGGTACAACAGTGTCGTGATATGCAATGGCCTTTTCTCTCTCATTCTCGATGCGGTTGGCTGCCTTGCGGGCGTTGACCATCTTCTTGGTTTCCTCCATGATTGTTGCCATGTGGGCCGACATGCGCTCGATAGTGTCGAGGTCGAGCTGTGCAAGCTTGTCACCCTTTTCATTGGGGAACAGAGTCTTTAGCTTGAATACATTGTCGGTGAGCACCGATTGATAGCGTATCGCAACGGGAATCACATGATTCACGGCAAGGTCACCGAGCACACGGGCCTCAATCTGAATCTTCTTGGTGTACATTTCCCATTTCACCTCATTGCGAGCTTCAAGCTCTACTTCGGTGAACACGCCGGTGCTCTTAAACATGTCGATTGACGACTTGCTCAGATATGCGTCAAAGATTTTGGGTACGCTTGTTTCGCAGTCAAGACCACGGCGGGCGGCCTCTTCCTTCCATTCATCGCTATAACCGTTTCCGTCGAAGTGTATAGGCTTGGAGTATTTTATAATCTCCTTTATCTCCGACAGGATAGCGTGATTCTTGTCCTGACCATTGGCGATGCGGGCGTCTACATTGGCCTTGAATTCCATAAGCTGCTCGGCTACCGCTGCGTTAAGTGCTATCATGGCCGATGCACAGTTGGCTGAAGAGCCTACGGCACGGAACTCAAAGCGGTTACCGGTGAAAGCAAACGGCGATGTACGGTTACGGTCGGTGTTGTCGATTATAATTTCAGGAATCTGGTCGACATTGAGCTTAAGACCTTTCTTGGCCGAGAGGTTGATGATTTCATCCACATCATCCTTTTCAAGCTTGTCGAGGATTTCGGAGAGCTGTGTACCCATGAATATCGAAATGATGGCAGGGGGCGCCTCGTTGGCTCCAAGACGGTGTCCGTTGGTGGCTGAAGCGATTGATGCCTTCAATACTCCGTTATGGCGGTACACGGCTGCCATTACATTGGCAATGAAGGTGATGAACTGAAGGTTGGCTTCGGGTGTCTTTCCGGGCGCAAACAACAGTACCCCGGTGTCGGTGCCAAGGCTCCAGTTGTTGTGCTTTCCTGAACCGTTGATGCCTGAGAAGGGCTTTTCGTGAAGCAGGACGCGGAAATTGTGACGGCGTGCAACCTCTGCGATAAGCGACATGAGCAACAGATTGTGGTCGTTGGCAAGGTTGGTTTCCTCAAAGATAGGCGCAAGCTCAAACTGGTTGGGCGCTACTTCATTGTGACGGGTCTTTGCCGGAATTCCAAGCCTGTGACACTCGATTTCGAGGTCAAGCATGAAGGCTTCGACGCGCGACGGAATTGCTCCGAAATAGTGGTCCTCAAGCTGCTGATTCTTAGCACTCTCGTGTCCCATCAATGTGCGGCCTGTCATAACAAGGTCGGGACGGGCCGAATAGAGAGCCTCGTCAACAAGGAAGTATTCCTGTTCCCATCCGAGATAGGAGTTGACATGCTTTACATTGGGGTCGAAATACTGTGCGACACCTGTAGCGGCCTTGTCGACTGAATTCAGGGCACGAAGCAACGGAGTCTTGTAGTCGAGCGATTCTCCTGTATACGAAATGAATATTGTAGGAATACAGAGTGTCTTGTCGAGGATGAATGCCGGCGAAGAGATGTCCCATGCCGAATATCCGCGGGCCTCAAATGTGTTGCGGATACCTCCGTTGGGGAAGCTCGACGCATCGGGTTCCTGCTGAACGAGCAGCTTGCCGGTGAATTGTTCAACGACACCGCCTTTGCCGTCATGCTCGATGAAAGCGTCATGCTTCTCGGCTGTACCGTCGGTCAACGGATGGAACCAGTGGGTGTAATGACGCGCACCGTTGTCGATTGCCCACTGCTTCATGCCTGCGGCTACACTGTCGGCAACTTCGCGTGATAGCGGCTTTTTGTTGTCGATCGCTTCAACAAGTGCGTCATAAGTGGTCTTGGGCAGGTATTCAAACATCTTCTGACGATTGAACACGTACTTCCCATAATACTGTTCCGGGCGTTCTGCCGGAATTTCAACCGGAATAGCTTTACGATCAAAAGCTTCTTCCACTACTTTAAATCTCAACTTTGACATAATATATATATAATTTTATATATTGAAATATCATTTTATTTGTTCAGCTTCAATGAACTAAGCCGTTCAACTGCGGCAACAGTGTCCTCGTATCGTCCAAAGGCCGTCAATCGGAAGTAACCCTCGCCCGACGGGCCGAAACCTAAGCCCGGAGTGCCGGCGATACCGCACTTTTCAAGCAGCAAATCGAAAAACTCCCATGACGAAAGGCCGCCGGGAGTCTTCACCCAGATGTAGGGAGCGTTTACCCCGCCCCACACTTCAAGTCCGGCAGCCGACAGGCCGTTTCTCAACAATGAAGCGTTACGCATGTAGTAGGCTATGGTTTCTTTAACCTGATGACGCCCCTTTGTCGAATACAATGCTTCGGCAGCACGCTGCACTATGTAGCTTGCACCGTTGAACTTGGTGCACTGGCGGCGATTCCACAATGCATTCAGCGATACTTCATCGCCGTTTTTCGACAATCCCTTAAGCGCCTTGGGAACTACCGTGTAGCCGCATCGCAATCCTGTGAATCCGGCAGTCTTGGAGAAGCTGCGGAACTCTATAGCCACATCTTTGGCTCCGGGGATTTCATATATGCTGTGAGGAATGTCGGGTTCTGTAATATATGCCTCATAGGCCGAGTCAAATAATATGAGTGCATTGTTGTCCTTTGCATATTCGACCCATTTTTCAAGCTGTGAGCGATTAAGAGTTGTGCCGGTGGGATTATTGGGATAGCACAGATATATGACATCGGGGTTGTCCTTGGGCAATGATGGAATAAATCCGTTCTCGGCCGTACATGGCAGATACTCTATCCTGCTCCAGCGTCCATCAACGAGATGCCCTGCCCTTCCGGCCATGACATTTGTGTCGACATATACGGGATATACGGGATCGGTCACGGCAACTTTGCAGTCGGTGGACAGAATGTCGCCTATGTTGCCCGTGTCGCTTTTCGCACCGTCGCTTATGAATATCTCATCGATGTCTATATCGATGTTTCGTGAGCGATAATCAACATCTACGATTCTCCTGCGCAGGAAGTCATATCCCTGCTCCGGGCCGTAACCGTGAAATGTCACGCGATCAGCCTGGTCGGCAACAGCGTTTTCCATTGCCTGAATGGCTGCCGGACATATCGGCTGCGTTACATCGCCAATGCCCATCTTTATAATTTCGACATCGGGATGCTCGGCCTTGAAGGCATTGATCCGCTTTGCTACATCAGAGAAAAGGTAGCTTGCAGGAAGCTCGCAAAAATTGTCGTTAATTTTAATCATAGGTAAGTGAATCCGTTTTTTCTATTGTTTTTATTTGTCATCAACTTTGTCTTTCGTAGACTCCTTCAAACACCATGGTTGCGCCTCCTGTCATGTAGATGTGTGAGTCATCGGGATTCCGATATATCTCAAGGTCGCCGCCAAGCAGATGCACCGTCACCCGATCGCCTGTACTGCCTGTAATCGCGGCGGCAACTGCGGTGGCACAGGCTCCGGTTCCACAGGCCATTGTTTCGCCACTACCTCTCTCCCACACTCGCATAGTTATTTCGGAGGGTGAATTTATCTGCGCAAATTCGATGTTTGCCCGGTCGGGCCACATTGAGTGAATCTCAAGTTCACGCCCCAATCCGTGTACATCCACATTATCGAGCGAGTCGACAAACACGACTCCGTGGGGATTGCCCATCGAAACGGCTGTCATCTCAATCACTCCGCACGATGTATCGACCGGAGCGTTGACCATCATCTCATTATTATATATAACCGGAATTTCCCTGACAGATGTGACCGGCTCACCCATGTCGACGGTGACCGAGTCTACTTTGCCTTTATTTACGTGCAGGTGCAATGTTTTGATGCCTGCCAATGTTTCAAGAGTTACGACATTCTTGTCGGTCAGTCCGTAATCATATACATATTTACCGACACAGCGACTTCCGTTGCCACACATTTTTGCTTCGGAACCGTCGGCATTGAATATGCGCATTTTAAAATCTGCGACATCCGACGGACAAATAAGGATGATGCCGTCACCGCCAACTCCGGTGTGGCGGTCGCTCATCTCTATCGATAATTCACTTAGACGCTCCGGCGTGACTTCCATACAGTTTATATATATGTAGTCATTGCTGATGCCATGCATCTTTGTGAACTTTATTTGCTTCATCGCTAATAAGAATGATTTTAATTCTTTAATCTTCTTTCACGTTGCAAAGTTAATCAATTTGCAATATAATCCAACTATTTTGTGTGATTTTTCTTTATAAAAGTGTTTTTATTTGACATATTTCAATGATTTTGCGACTTAAAGTGGCGATTTAACACATCTGAGCCGTATATTGACTACTAAATGCCAACAATAACCTCATTTTGCTTCCATATTTTCACCGGGTAATCTACTTTATTATATGAAAAATAATTATTAACTTTGACGAAGCGTAAAATAATTAATCCAACTCTATTTATAACACGAAATGAAACATTCAATTCAGTCATTGTTGGCAGTGTCAACCCTGTCGACATTACTTGCATCCTGTGGAGGTGATAAGAAAGCTCCCGAAGCTGTAACCAACGACGATGTCATACTCCATGCCTGGTCATGGTCGTTTGACACGATTGCAGCTAATATGAAAAATATTGCCGATGCGGGTTTTGATTATGTGCAAACATCACCTGCCAACACTTGCTATGTGGGCGAAGGCGGCGGTATGGCCCTATACAGCCAGCCCGGCGACTCGGTTACCGGAAAATGGTACTACTACTATCAGCCGATTGACTGGAAGATCGGCAACTATCTTCTCGGCGACCGCGACCAGTTCAAGGCCATGTGCGACAGTGCCGCTAAATACGGCGTAAAGGTGATTGTCGATGTGCTCCCCAACCACACTGCGGTAGATCACACTGCAGTAACCGCCGACCTTGACAGTGCAGTAGGCGGTCATGACAAGCTGTTCCACGCCAACGGACTCAACGACATTATCGATTATAACGACCGTTATCAATGTACGACAGGAAAGATGGGCGGTCTTCCCGATGTAAACACCGAGAATCCCGACTTTCAGTACTACTACATGAAATATGTCAACGACCTGATCGCTTGCGGCGCACGCGGATTCCGCTACGACACGGCAAAGCACATCGGCTTGCCCTCGGATCCCCTCGACTCGCTTGCCGAGCGTAACAACTTCTGGGACATAGCCACCGGTCGTGAACCCATACGTGACATAACACTGTCGATGCCCGACAGCCTGTTCATATATGGCGAAGTACTTCAGGACAAGAACGTAAAGGAGGATGAATACGCCGAATATATGAGCCTGACTGCAAGTGCCTACGGACATGCGCTGCGTAACGCTCTTGTAAATCACAACTATTATGCCGACAGCCTCGCATCGTGGCATCACAAAGCCGACCCCACAAAGCTTGTCACTTGGGTTGAATCGCACGACACCTATGCCAATCAGCATGAATCGGCCGGCATCAGCGATGAGTTGATTCGTGAAGGTTACGTATTTCTCACTGCACGTCAGAACGGCGTTCCCTTGTTCTTCAGCCGCCCGGCCGGAAGCACCCGCGACAACTATTGGGGCAACAATCGTGTAGGAGCTCGCGGAAACGATGAGTTCATGAATCCCGAGGTGATTGCCGTAAACAAGTTCCGTCACGCAATGCACGGACAGCCCGAATCGATATTCGTGTCAGACGACGGTGCCGTCATCGAAGTGGCTCGTGGCAACAAGGGTGTTGCTCTTATTAATATAGGAGAAGAACAGGCATCGATCGACCTGCCCACCACATTGAAGGACGGTGAATATGTCGACAAGGTGCATGACACTACTTTCAAAGTGAAAGACGGTAAGATTTCAGGTGTTTTAACACCTCTCACATCCTATATAATATATTAAGTTGACAAAATGACATCTCGGAGGGCCGTGAATATGACATTTCACGGCCCTCCGCTTGCATCTGTAAAGCAGAAATTTAATTTTAACTTATTTTAATTAAGTTTCAATTCGCAACATTTTGTCGCGCAAATATAAATGATTACGATTTTTAATTTTGGGGCTATTATTTTTTATAATTATACATGCCATTAAAGTTGCGGAGTGTAATTTTATGTTGTAAAACATATAGCCTTATATGCATTAAGTTTAAAAACAATTTATTACCTTTGCAATGTGATTGAACGAATGATTCAATCACCAATGCGAATCTTCTTAGCTAACTAAGAAATCCGTATCATGAGTAACACGAAATACTTAAAAGGTAATAACAGAATACTTTTTCATACGTAACTTTCCAATAAAGACAGAATAGATATTCAACAAGCAACAAGCGAAAAATAAGGGAGCCGGGAGGCTGTCTTATTTTTTTTTGCTAATTTTGTCATCGTCATGAAGAAAATCGATCGGGAAACAGTACAGCGCATTCTTGACGCCGCCGACATTGTGGAGGTGGTCAGCGACTTCGTGCATCTGAAACGCCGAGGCAGCAGCTATCTCGGGCTTTGTCCGTTCCACAATGAGCGCACTCCGTCGTTCTCGGTGTCCAAATCGAAGAATATATGCAAGTGTTTCAGCTGCGGCAAAGGCGGCAGTCCCGTGAATTTCATCATGGAGCACGAGCAGATGAGCTATTACGAGGCCCTTCGCTATCTTGCACGTAAATACAACATCGAAATCAAGGAGCATGAAATGTCGGATAAAGAGCGCGAAGAGGAATCGGAGCGCGAAAGCATGCTTGCCGTGAATGATTTCGCTTTGAAACATTTTGAGAAAAATCTGCAAGAAACCGACGATGGCCGTGACATAGGATTGTCATATTTCCTTGACCGAGGCATAAACGAAGCATCGATAAAGAAATTCCGACTCGGATATTCGCTTGAGAAGAGCAACGATTTGCTGAATGCGGCAAAATCACATGGCTATAACGAAAATTATCTTATTGAAACCGGATTGTGCATAAAGACTGACCAGGGGCGCGTTTACGACCGCTTCAAAGGGCGCGTTATGTTTCCGGTATTCTCCATTTCAGGCAAAGTGATAGCATTCGGCGGCCGAACTTTGAAAAAGGATGTCGCCAAATATGTCAACTCGCCCGAGTCGCTCATCTACAAGAAAAGCTATCAGCTCTACGGACTTTACCAGGCCAAGCAGGCCATTGTAAAGCACGACAAGTGCATTCTTGTCGAAGGATATATGGATGTCATTTCTATGCATCAGTCGGGCATCGAGAATGTCGTCGCATCATCGGGAACATCGTTGACCGACGGTCAGATAAGACTCATCCACCGGTTCACCGACAATGTAACCGTGATATACGACGGTGACGCTGCCGGAATAAAGGCATCGCTGCGCGGTATCGACATGCTTCTTGCCGAAGGGCTCGACATAAAGGTGCTGTTGCTCCCCGATGGCGACGACCCGGACTCATTTGCACAGAAGCACACTTCATCGGAGCTGGAGGAGTATATTGCCGCCAACGAAACTGATTTTCTTCAGTTCAAGACTTCAATATTGCTGAACGGAGTCAAGAACGATCCCATAGCCAAGTCGAGAGTCATCAACGACATCGTGCGCTCAATTGCAGTCATACCCAATCCCATCACCCGCAATGTCTACATAACCGAGTGCAGCCGAATGCTTGAAATCGACGACCGCATTGTGGCGCTGCAGGTCAACAAGCTGTTTATGGAGCGTGTGGGCAAGGATAATCTCAAAAAGCAACAGGAAGCGGCAGCGGAAACCATCAGCGACATCGTGAATGTTGAAGAGCCGGTAAAACCGGTCGAGGCAGCCGCCGAAGTGAAGCGACAGCCATCGCCGGTCGATTCCAATTCACGCTTTCTGCGGGCCTACGAGCAAGGCATACTGCGTTATGTGCTGCGCTACGGAATGTTGGAGCTGTGTGAGGATTACGACGACCTAGGCAATCCCATATCGGTAAAAGTCATCGACTACATCAATGAGGAGCTTAAAAATGATGATCTTAAATTCTCAAACCCCGACATCGAGAAAACCTTTGAAGAGGCCATCAAGTGCTCATCGCTGACATGGGAGGAGGACAACCGTAAAAACAATGAAACGCTGCTTAAGGAGCGTGAGAGTTACATTGCGGCCGGCGAGGAGGAGATACGCACAACCGTTACCGACCTGAACAGCATAGCGGTAAGGGAAAAAGAACTTGTGGAGCGCGCCGATCAGCTCTATTTCAAGGGACAGCGTGAGTACGGGATGATGTATATAGAGAAAATCCTCTGTTCGCACCCCGATGACAGCATACGTAATCTGACGCTTGAACTCGTAAGCGACAAGCACACTCTGAGCAAGGTTCACACGAAATATGCAAAGATCGAAACCGACGAAGACCGCCTGCCTGAACTTGTGCCACGGTCCATATACGAATTCAAGGATGCAATACTTGAATGCCGCATCCGCAAACTTCATGACGATATAAAGGCCGCCTACTCCACCCCGTCGCCCGACAAGGAGGTGATACGCGAGCTCATGGAGCGTCACGTTCAGCTTCAACGCCTTCGTGGAGAGTTTGCAAAATTCCTCGGCGAGCGAATAATCAACCCCCGTAAATAGACAAAGCGGCCGAATATGGAAATTTTTCCATATTTACATTAGAAAATGCAATAAATTTTTGCTTAAATTTCAAGCGATTTTGTACCTTTGTCATGTATTACAGCACTATTGCATATAATAGTGATTTATACCTGAAAGCATTTTTCTATAAAACTATAAATTAATACCAAAATCATGGCAGAAAAAAAAGAAAAATTGTTCGACATGTTTCCTGAGTGCTCCTACGACGAGTGGAGAGCCAAGGTCGAAGCTGACTTGAAAGGCGCCGACTTTAACAAGAAATTGGTTTGGAGAACAAATGAAGGCTTTAACGTTCAGCCCGTATACCGTGCCGAGAACATAGCCGACTTTAAGACTACCGATTCCCTTCCGGGTGAATATCCTTACGTTCGCGGAACCCGTACCGACAACGACTGGCTTATCCGTCAGGAGGTTCTTGCCGAAACTCCCAAAGAAGCCAATGAAGTTGCCCGCGACATCATCACTAAGGGTGTTACTTCGCTCGGCTTTAATGTTACACTCGATAATGTAGCTGCTGTTCGTGAGCTTCTCGACGGCATTGATGTGGCAAAATATGAACTTAACTTCAAGTGCTGCCCCCGTCACGCTGTTGAAACCGCAAAGGTAATCGTTGAGTATCTGCGCGAAACAAATAACCTCACCAACTTCCGCGGTTCAATCGACTTCAATCCCATGCGTCGCGCCCTCAAGCACGGCACTGAATTCCCCGGCGACATCAAGGTTATAGCTCTTGAACTTCTCGAGGTGGTAAAGTCAGTTCCCGAAATGCGAGTTCTCGCTGTGGATTCATTCATGTTCTGCAACGCAGGAGCCTACATATACCAGGAACTCGGTTATGCTATGGCTTGGGGTGCCGAGTGGATGACAATGCTCACCGATGCAGGCGTAAAGGCCGACGAAGTCGCTCACCGCATCAAGTTCAACATGGGCATTTCATCAAACTACTTCATGGAGCTCGCAAAATTCCGCGCCGCTCGCATGGTGTGGGCACAGATTGTTGAGCAATATAAGCCCGAATCAAAGCTTTCATGCAAGATGATGGCTCATGCAATAACTTCGCGTTTCAACCAGACTATATATGACGCTCATGTGAACCTTCTCCGTTCACAGACCGAAACCATGTCGGCTGCTCTTGCCGGAGTTGACTCGATCACCACTACTCCGTTTGATGTTCCGTTCAAGACTCCCGATGCATTCTCGGAGCGCATTGCACGCAATCAGCAGTTCCTGCTTAAGGAAGAGAGCCACCTTGACAAGGTAGTTGACCCTGCCGGAGGTTCCTATTATATTGAAACCCTCACCGTTTCACTTGCACAGGAAGCCTGGAAGCTCTTCATCGACATCGAAGACAAGGGCGGATTCCTCGCTTGCATCAACGACGGCTCAATTCAGAAGACAGTCAACGAAACTTCGGCAAAGCGTCACACCGATGTAGCCCGCCGCAAGGAGATTCTGCTTGGAACCAACCAGTATCCCAATGTAAATGAAACAGCTGCCGGAAAGATTGAGAACACCGGATGCAACTGCGGATGCCACCATGGTGACGCCAACGAGGGCGAAGGCCTCTCGATGAAGCGTGCCGCAAGCGACTTCGAGGCTCTGCGTCTTGCAACCGAGGCTGCCTCAAATCGTCCGAAGGTCTTCATGCTCACTATCGGAAATCTTGCAATGCGTCTTGCACGTGCACAGTTCTCAACCAACTTCTTCGGATGCGCCGGATACGAGATTATCGACAACCTCGGATTCGACACCGTTCAGCAGGGTGTTGACGCTGCTCTTGAAAAGGGTGCCGATGTAATCGTGCTCTGCTCAAGCGATGACGAGTATGCAACACTCGCTCCTGAGGCCTACAAGTACCTCGACGGTCGCGCAATGTTTGTTGTGGCAGGTGCTCCCGCTTGCATGGAAGAGCTTCAGGCACTCGGCATCAACGACTTCATCCACGTTCGCTGCAACGTTCTCGAAACACTTCAATCATTCAACGCCAAACTTCTTAAATAACCTATCGCAATGAGACCCGATTTTAAAACAATAGATATTACAAAGGATGCTTTCGGCGCTCAGCATGGTGCCGTAGCTCACGGTGAAGATTGGCTCACTCCCGAGTTGATTCCCGTAAAACCCATATATACCAAGGATGACCTTCAAGGAATGGAACACCTCAATTTCATGTCAGGTATTCCCCCGTTCCTTCGTGGCCCGTACAGCGCCATGTATCCTCTTCGTCCTTGGACAATCCGTCAGTATGCAGGTTTCTCGACTGCTGCCGAGTCCAACGCTTTCTACCGCCGCAACCTTGCATCGGGACAGAAAGGATTGTCGGTCGCATTTGACCTTGCTACTCACCGCGGTTACGATGCCGACCACGAACGTGTTGTCGGTGATGTCGGCAAAGCAGGTGTTTCAATCTGCTCTCTTGAGGACATGAAGGTGCTCTTCGACGGTATACCCTTGAACAAGATGTCAGTGTCAATGACCATGAACGGTGCAGTGCTTCCCGTGCTTGCATTCTACATCAATGCAGGTCTTGAGCAGGGTGCCAAGCTTGAAGAGATGGCCGGTACTATTCAGAACGACATTCTCAAGGAGTTCATGGTGCGTAACACCTACATCTATCCGCCGGAATTCTCGATGCGAATAATCGCCGACATCTTTGAATACACTTCAAAGAACATGCCCAAGTTCAATTCGATTTCAATCTCCGGTTACCACATGCAGGAAGCAGGTGCAACCTGCGACATCGAGCTCGCCTATACTCTTGCCGACGGTCTTGAGTATCTGCGTGCAGGTGTGAATGCAGGCATGGACATCGACTCATTTGCTCCGCGCTTGTCGTTCTTCTGGGCAATCGGTATGAACTTCTTCATGGAAATCGCCAAAATGCGTGCCGCACGTATGCTTTGGGCCAAGATTGTAAGCCAGTTCAATCCCAAGAATCCCAAGTCACTAGCACTGCGTACTCACTCTCAGACTTCAGGATGGTCGCTCACCGAGCAGGATCCTTTCAACAACGTGGGTCGTACATGTATCGAAGCCATGGGCGCCGCTCTCGGTCACACTCAGTCGCTTCACACCAACGCTCTTGACGAGGCTATCGCACTTCCCACTGACTTCTCGGCACGTATCGCACGTAACACCCAGATTTATATCCAGGAGGAAACCTACGTTACAAAGCAGGTTGACCCGTGGGGCGGTTCCTACTATGTTGAAGCTCTTACCAACGAAATCGCACATCGCGCATGGGAGCATATCCAGGAAATCGAAAAGCTCGGCGGTATGGCCAAGGCTATCGAAACCGGCCTTCCCAAGCTCCGCATTGAGGAGGCTTCAGCACGCACTCAGGCCCGCATCGACTCAGGTCGTCAGACTATCGTAGGTATCAACAAGTATCGTCTTGACCACGAGGATCCCATCGATATTCTCGAAATCGACAACACTGAGGTGCGCAAGGAGCAGATCGAGCGTCTTAACGATGTAAAGGCTCACCGTGACGAAGAGGCTGTCAAGAAGGCTCTTGCCGACATTACCGAATGTGTTCGCACCAAGAAGGGCAACCTCCTTGACCTTGCAGTGAAAGCTGCCGGACTCCGTGCTACACTTGGTGAGATTTCAGATGCCTGCGAAGAAGTTGTAGGCCGTTATAAAGCAGTAATCAGAACTATTTCAGGCGTGTACAGCAACGAAACAAAACAAGATCCCGACTTCATCCGCGCACAGCGCATGTGTGAAGAGTTTGCTAAGAAAGAAGGTCGTCAACCTCGTATCATGATTGCCAAGATGGGACAGGACGGACACGACCGCGGTGCAAAGGTTGTAGCTACAGGTTACGCCGACTGCGGATTTGATGTCGACATGGGGCCCTTGTTCCAGACTCCGGCCGAAGCAGCCCGTCAGGCGGTGGAGAACGATGTCCACATTCTCGGTGTATCATCACTTGCAGCAGGTCACAAGACTTTGATTCCTCAGGTTATCGAAGAGCTCAAGAAGCTTGGTCGCGAGGATATCATCGTAACCGCCGGTGGTGTAATCCCCGCTCAGGACTACGACTTCCTTTACAAGGCAGGTGTTGCAGCAATCTTCGGCCCGGGTACACGTATTCCCGTATCGGCCATAAAGATGCTTGAAATCCTCAATGGTGAAGAATAATCGTAAGATATTATAACAATCTTGATTGTGGCGCAACATTTTAACGATGTTGCGCCACTTTTTATATTTGCTTCCTCCTGTTCCCATTGCGTTTGTGCAATTTACTGCAAATACGTAAATTTGCGCATTAATACACGGGAATATGATAGTAAACTCAATCATCCGATATGCGTTGATACTGTTTTGCTTACTGCCTCTTTGGTCATGCGGCGGTAAGGAAAGCCGACTTTTGGAAACTTCAGCACGAATTGTCGATGAAAGGCCCGACAGTGCATATATGCTTCTTAAAAATTTGGATTTCAATAATCTGAAAGATAAGAAACTAAAAGCCGACTATGCACTTACCCGAGCCAAAGCCCATATGTATATGGGAAGGTCGCTCGTAACCGACACGCTATTATCGCAGGCGGTCGATTTTTATAAGGCTGTCGGCGATACTGCATCACATATTGAATCAGTTATAGCTCAGGCCAATCATCTTCGTTCGTTGGAGCGTAAAGATGAAGCTTGGGCCTTAATAGATTCGCTCGTGAACGACATGCCTTGCGATATTCAAAGGCAATTGAATCAAGTGCTTCTCGGCTTCTCGTTCTCTGACAAAGATAATGCAAAGGCATTAATGATAATCGACCGTCAGATAAAATTGGCCCACGATGGTAGCGAGCGCCTTAATTTTGAGATAAAGAAAATAACCCCGCTTGTCACGTTGAATAGGAGCAAGGATGCAGTGGCGTTATGTGATTCTCTTTTTGCCCTACCCGACGCACCCGAAGAGGGCTCGAACGACTGGCTGTATATGCGCATAAATTATGCCGCAGCCCTTGGCGAGCATCGTGAAACTTCGCCTCAGGCGGTGGCAATTCTCAAGGATGTACTTGGACGAATGAAGAATGTGCCCTCCGATAAGCTTGTAGAGTTCTATATCCCTATGGTTAATCTTCAGTTGAACTCCGGAAATATTAATGAAGCCACAAAATATACCTATCTTGTCGACAGCCTGGACAGTGATATATTTGACCGTGACCCGGTGGCGGCTTCCTATCTTGAGTTTTTGAAGATTGTGTTGGACTACGAGCATAACGGGGCTCTCTCGCTTAGCCGGCTATCAAATACCGCCCACTCGCTGAGAAAAGTGAGCAACGACCTTGAAGTAAAGCGACAGGAACGTGACGATGCCCTTGAGAATGCTTACGATTTAAGTCGCAGCAACTATGAGCTTACCATCAGGCATCAACATCTATGGTTGTTTATAATCTTAATAATGCTTGTGGGAGTAATCATTGTAACGATAATCTTTTTTGTAGCCCATCGCCGCCGGCAGAAGCTTATAGAGGCCGAGGAACGAATCGAGGCATTGGAACAGCTTGCAATGGCTGCGACAAAACCTTCGCCCGATGATAAGCAGGCACTCCTTAAGAAAACACTGTTGTTGCAGATCGACATAATAAGGGCTTTTGCCGAAGCTCCTACAGCCCATAACCAAGAAGCGCTTAAAAAGATAAGCAACGCCGACAATTCGGATTCGGAAACCGATGCCTTGGTAAACTGGTCGGAACTCTATCCCGTAATCGACGAGCTTTACGATAATTTCCACGCTAACCTGTTGAACGATTATCCCGGAGTACTATCCGAAAGGGAGATACAGATTCTTTGCCTACTTCGTGCCGGTTTCTCGACAAAGGAGATCGGTGTATTGATTCAGCAGACCTCAAACTCGGTTTATGTTAGCAAAACATCCATCAGAAAGAAGCTCGGATTACTCCCCAAAGAAGATTTCATAGCGTTTCTGACTACCCGTAAACCCTCTTCAGGGAAGGCTTAAGGCCGCTAAAGGGCGATTTAAGATTTCAAGGATATATAGCCGCTGAATATCAACTGATTACATATCGGATTTAAGAAAATTTTGTCACTGTTTAAGTAGGCATGAAAGCCATGTCTACGCTAATTTTGCAGTGTAAAAATTCAAAAACCAAACGATATGAAAAAATCAGTTTTAATTCTAATCGCAATCATCACATGGCTTTCGGCAGCCGCACAAACCGAACGCCGACTTAATGAGGTGACGGTCGTTGCCTCTCGCACGACAACCGATGCCGAAGGCTACACCACCAATCTTCGTGGTTCTGATATAACAAAAGGCAAGCCTGCAGTCGATGTCCTCGGCTTTCTCCCAAACATATCACACAAAAACGGCACATTTAAAATCAACGGACTTGCCGCAAGTGAGATATACGTTGACGGCGTGAAACTCTCCGACCTGTCGGAGCTTGACAACATTCCCGGCGAAATGATCGACAAGGTACAGGTAAAATACCTTGCCGGAGCCGACCATAATGCATCGCTCAGCGGAGGAAGCATAATGATTACACTCCGTCGTCCTCCTGAGGGAGGCTATTACGGCAGTATCTCGGCAAATGCCGACTGGTACAGAAGTTGCGACTTCGGTAATGCGGGAATAAGCGGTATGATAAACTATCGATATAAGGGATTAAGCGTATATGATAACCTATATGCCGGGAATACAAAATTTGAGGAGAATTCCGCACAGACATTAAGCGGCCCCGACCTTCACACATTCCTGACCGAAACTTCAAAATCTCACGGATTCAATTTCAGAAACCGTCTTAGCCTCACACAGCAGCTTCAATCAGGCGCGCAATTGGGAGGATGTTATCTTATTTCCATGTCATCGCCTCGCCCGTCATCCGTGTCTTATGACGGCAACACAATTTCATCGATCAGCAGCCGTGAAAACACATCGTTACAGGAAGGCACACTAATGTTCATGCAACCGCTTGGCTCACGCGGCACTCAATTGCAGCTTACCGCCGACTATCTTAACCGTCACAGCAATGACAACAGTTGCTATTTTCTCGATTCGGAAAAGGCGGCTGCAATAAAGGAAACCACCAATCTGAATCTGTGGAAGGTCAAAGCCGATATCATATATCCGCACAGTCGCTCTCTTATATGGAAGTTCGGTGCATCCGCACAGTTTATATCCTCACATTATACTCCTGCCGACATCCTTAAAAACGACAGATTTGAAACGAGCGACATCCCAACCAAAACCTCCGGCTTTACTCCTATTGTATATGCTTCGGCTCAAGGTCGGATTTGGAAGCTTAAATATAGTGCCGGAATGAACTGGCAACTAAACCGCATAGCCTACGAAGACCGTTCAGCCAACCGCAAAAGCACAAACACTCAATGGTCAATGAATCCCACAGTTCAGGTTATGATGCCGTTTGGCCCGGGAATGAACCATGCCTTAATGATGAGCTATAAACGAACATTGAGCGATATCCCCTACACCGCCATATCCTCTGTTATAAACTGGAGTGACGCATATAACTACACCGTAGGGAATCCCGATCTCAAAGCTCAGTCGGCCGACATTGTCATGGCCGGACTGTCGCTACTGCGAAACAAAATCAACATCACCGCTCTTTATGCCGTGTCGCATGATCGTATCTACTGGCAGACATTGCAAAGCGGAGAGAATCCCGATGTATTCTATACGATGCCATTAAACATCAAGAGTCAGGGTGTATGGGGCTTTGGTGCTGAATGGATTGAATCTCCGTCACGGGTGTGGCGTTTCAAACTATCAGGACGCGTAGAGATTACTCCCGAAAACACGATGCTTGACGGAATACATTACAAAAAGACTCGTTTAAAGGAATATTTCTACTTCAACAACAACTTCCGATTCGGTCATGGCTGGGGCGGAATGCTTAACGCCAACTTTGAGCCCACGTTCCGCACTCTCGACCGCACATATCATGCCGTTTACAACGTAAGCGGACAGATTTACCGAACATTCCTAAATGACAACCTTCAGATTGCATTGGAATTCACTCCGATAGGAAACCGTCGAAAGCTCGACCGATATGCCGGCACAAACAAAGTTTCCTATAAATATACTACTCCGGTACAGTATGTGGGATTCTCGCTTACATGGAATTTCTCAGGAGGCAAAAGCGTAAATGTAGATGTTGTTGACGGCATCCAGGACTACTACGAAACCAAGGACAATAAATGATAATTAATATAATTATGAAGAAAACAGTAATGATTGCATTGGCGATGTCAGCTCTAATTTTTGCGGCATGTCGTCACACCACTGACTCCGATTATGGGGCCGAACAAATGGAATTTGCCAAAGAGCAGGAAGAGTTGGAAGCAGAGCAGGAAGAGCTTCGCCGCGAGTATGAAAAGATGAAAGATGAATATCTTCGCGAAAAGGCTGAGTTTCAAAAGGAACGGCAAGCACTTAAGAAAGGCGTGAGAAAAGAAGAACGTAAGGCCAAGACAATAAAGCGTGACTCAACCAAATGTCAATTAAACGAAAATGAAGTTTCGGAATTGACCGATAAAGTTAAATCAGCAGGACTGTGGCCAACTGATAAATAGAGTGATGCTCGGTATAGCAAGCGACCTTGACAATTGTCGGGGTTGCTTGTGTTATTAAAAAGAGGAATGCTCTTTCACTTTAGGAATATAATTTCGGGGGATTCGGTATCTGACTTGCGGTATAGATTGTGACTTGTCATGTAGTCGTTCAACAATGCGCTACGTTGTCTTAACGTAGCCGGAGTAGATGCAACGGCGGCAAGTTCATCCTTATCGGGCGATGTGACGGCTTCCGATGATGCTATAATGATTATTCCGAGGAAGAATTCGGTTGATGAAGTTTCGCGCTCAAATGGCTCTATCGACATCTCATTGCCGTCAACCGACAATAGCGCCGTGTAATGTATAACTCCTCGGTCAAGCACCGCATGAGCGAGATAACGCTTCATAATCCCCCCCTATTATTTCTTTCCGTTACGGTACTCCTTTACATTACCTCGGAAATAGGTGCTTGGGGAGAATCGCGAACGCACAAGCGATATACTGTCTAGATACACGCTTTCGCCGGGGATGGGGTTCATGGAGATGTTGCCATAGATGTATTTTGCCGTCTTAGCCGAATCGGTGACAAGCTTCAATTCATTCCATCCGTCCTGGTTGACCGATGATACCATGTAATCGCTCGTACCGTCGGTATAGTCGACAGCCATCGTCCAATTGATTGTCGACAAGCGGTTGTTGGCGTAGAAACGCCAGGTATATACATCGCCCTTCTCCCAGTTCTCATCACGCGAAAATGAGAACTTAACGTTGTCAACCGGCTCTCCGTTGAAGAAATGACGATAAGGCACATCGCTCCATGCATCAACCGAGTCGCCCACGACTGCAAGATGCAAACGCTCGCCGCCCGACGACACATCGGCATTCTTGATGTCCTTTTCAAGCTGTTCGATCACGCCGTCGTAGATCTCTATGTACTTCTCGACATTGTGGCCGTACCACACGAGCGAAGTGTCGACCTGCTCGGCCGTTACGCCGTGTTTGGCATATATTGACTGCTTGACAACCTTGCGCATTGAGTCACTGCTGTAGGCCGATCGGTTAAGGTCGATTACGCTCTCACCCTTGTGTATGTCGACAAGCAATGATGTCATCTCCTTTGGCCCGATTACATAGTCGGGTGTGCGGTCGCAAGCCTGAAACATGGAGCCTGCTATCGCAGCGATGAACAATGTCTTGAATATTGTGACAAATCGGCGCATGGGCAAGTGACTCAGCGGTTATTTGTTATTACTATCATTCGATTCGGCAATCTCTTCCGACTTGTGAGGCGAAGAGAGATACTTGGAATAGAATATTATCAACACGAGGATACCAACTGTGATGGCGGCATCGGCGATGTTGAATATCGGTTGGAAAAAGAGGAAATGGTCGCCTCCTACAAAAGGCATCCATTCAGGCCAATAGAAGCTGAACAACGGGAAGTAAAGCATATCGACCACCTTGCCGTGGAACAAGGCCGCATATCCGCCTTCGGGAGGAAACATCGTAGCCACCTCGGGGGGATAAGGATTGTTGAATATCAATCCGTAAAACACGGAATCTATAATATTGCCGGCTGCTCCTGCCGTAATCAGCGCGAAACACACTATATAGCCGCTCTTGATGTAGGATTTACCCTTTATGCGGCATATATAGATGATCAGCGCCGCTACAGCTACAATGCGGAACAGGGTGAGAAACAGTTTGCTTCCCACCTCCATTCCGAATGCCATACCGTTGTTTTCTATGAAATAGAGATAGAACCAATCGGCTATTTTGTACTCTTCACCAAGATAGAAATGAGTTTTAATCCAAATCTTGAAAATCTGGTCGATTAAAAGTACGCCGATTATAATGATCGTTGCGAGCCAGCCTTTGGACAGCTTCATCAAATTTATTGCTTTTGTGTTGTTTTGTTGTTCTACTTTTTGCTGTTTTGCTGCTTTACATCGATGCTCAATGTTGCATGGGGAACAGCACGAAGCCTCTCCTTGGGAATCAGCTTGCCGGTTGCACGGCATATCCCGTAGGTCTTGTTCTCGATGCGCACGAGTGCAGCCTGAAGATGTTGAATGAACTTCATCTGACGCTGTGCCAATTGTCCGGCCTCCTCTTTTCCCAATGTACTTGCGCCCTCTTCAAGCACCTTGAATGTGGGCGATGTGTCGGCGGTGTCATTGCCGTCATTGTTCATCACGTTGGCTTTCAACAGGTCGTAGTCGCGCTGTGCCTTTTCAAGCTTGGCGAGAATCAACTCCTTGAATTCCTGGAGTTCTTCATCGGTATACCTTGTCTTTTCGCTCATGGTTGTAGTGCTTTTAATTATTTTAGGTTTAGTTGTTCAGTTCTATGAGTACCTTGACTTCGGTTCCGTCAATGTCGAGAACCTCGGCCGCAGCATCATCGGCAAGTTGTGCCACTTCCAGTGAGGTGGCAAGTACTTGCTTGGCTATATAGTCGCCATAGGCCTTGATTGCCTCCTCGGTAGCCGGATCGGGAGCAAACGTGAGCTTGATTTTGTCGACAATGTCATAGTTGCGTCCCTTACGTATGTTCTGGATGCGGTTCACTATGTCACGTGCTATACCCTCGTTGCGCAGTTCGTCGGTGATTGTCACATCAAGAGCGACGGTTATATTGCCGTCGTTGGCTACCTGCCATCCGGGAATGTCTTCCGATATTATTTCAACATCGGCAAGCTCAACCGAAGCCTTGACACCGTCGATGTCAAACTCCATCGAGCCGTTACGTTCCAATGCGGCGATATCGGCCTGTGACATGGAGCTTATGGAGGCGGCAACGCTCTTCATTGCCTTTCCGAATTTCGGGCCGAGCTTCTTGAAGTCGGGTTTAACGCGTTTTACGAGCACACCTTCATCGTTGCCTACATACTTTATGGTCTTTACGTTTACCTCATTGAGTATCAAGTCGGCCATCGACTCTATCATCTCCTTCTGTGCTTCATCGAGCACGGGAATCATCAATGTCGACAGCGGCTGACGCACCTTTATATTGACCTTGCGGCGCAATGAAAGCACCATCGATGTTATCTCCTGGGCCAGCTTCATGCGTGCTTCAAGATTCTCGTCGCTTTCTCCTGCCTCGGGGAAGAGTGCCAGATGCACCGATTCGGTCGAGCCTTTGGTGACCGAAGTCAAGTCGGTATAAAGACGGTCGGCAAAGAACGGCGATATGGGAGCCATCAACAAGGCCACGGTTTCAAGACAGGTGTACAGAGTCTGGTAAGCCGACAATTTGTCGACATCCATCTCGCCTCCCCAGAAACGCTTGCGGTTAAGACGCACATACCAGTTGCTGAGATTGTCATTGACAAAGTCGTTTATGGCACGGGCTGCCTTGGTGGGCTCATAGTCGTCGAGAGCTTCGTCAACCTCACGAATGAGCGTGTTGAGCAATGAGAGAATCCAGCGGTCTATCTCGGGACGCTCGGTCAGCGGAACCTGCGGTGCGCTGTTGTCAAATCCGTCGACATTGGCATAGAGTGCAAAGAACGAATAGGTGTTGTAAAGTGTCGCAAAGAGCTTGCGGGCGGTTTCCTTGACACCTTCCGAGTCATATTTCAGGTTATCCCATGGCGATGAGTTTGCTATCATGTACCATCGCAACGGGTCGGATCCGAATTGCTCTATCGCCTCAAACGGATTCACGGCATTGCCGAGTCGCTTTGACATCTTGTTGCCGAAACGGTCGAGTACAAGACCATTGGATATAACAGCCTTATAGGCAACCGAGTCAAACACCATTCCTGCTATTGCATGGAGTGTAAAGAACCATCCGCGTGTCTGGTCAACACCTTCGGCTATGAAATCGGCCGGATAGAGTTCACCCGAATCAAGTCCCTTCTTGTTCTCAAAGGGATAGTGAATCTGGGCATAGGGCATCGCACCCGAATCAAACCACACATCGATCAGGTCAAGTTCGCGGTGCATCGGTTTGCCTGAAGGCGACACAAGCACTATGTCGTCGACATAGGGACGGTGAAGGTCGATTTTCTCGTAATTGGCCTTGGTGTATTCGCCGGGCACAAATCCTTTTTCCTTATAGGGATTGGCCGACATAACGCCAGCGGCTACAGCCTTCTCTATTTCATTGTAAAGTGTTTCAACGCTGTCGATGCATATCTCCTCGGTGCCGTCCTCGCTGCGCCATATGGGCAGAGGTGTGCCCCAATAGCGGCTGCGTGACAGGTTCCAGTCCTGAAGATTTTCAAGCCACTTGCCAAATCGGCCGGTGCCTGTCGACTGCGGTTTCCACTTTATTGTTTCGTTGTTGGCCATCAATGCTTCACGAGCCGATGTTGTGCGTATAAACCAGCTGTCGAGCGGGTAATAGAGCACGGGCTTGTCGGTTCGCCAGCAATGAGGATAGTTGTGTACATGCTTCTCAATCTTGAATGCGGTTCCGGCCTGCTTCATCTCCATACACAGGACTATGTTCAGGTCTTCGCTCTTTGATGCGGCAGCTTCGTCATACTTACCGTCGACATTGAATTTCGGGTCGTAGGCATTCTTCACATAGTCACCTGCATGTTTCTCGTAGGCGGCTACATTGACGCATTTATCCACAAATTCAGGAGCGCACTCATCGATTGTGTAATATTTACCGGTAAGGTCGACCATGGGGCGTGTTTCGCCTCTGCGGTTTATCATAAACAGCGAGGGGATGCCGGCAAGCTTGGCAACCTTGGCGTCATCGGCACCGAAAGTGGGCGCGATGTGTACGATACCCGTACCGTCTTCAGTTGTAACGTAATCGCCGGGGATTACACGGAACGCTTCAGCTTCGAGTTCAACAAACTTGTCCTTGCCCACTGAAAACACCTTTTCGGGATTGGCTGCAGCGTAATCCTGTACAAATCCGGGTGCATTGGCGTCGATGCGCTCAACGGGCTTAACCCAGGGCATAAGCTGCTGATAGTGCATTCCGAGAAGATCGTTGCCTATATATGAACCCACTACACGGTAAGGCACAATCTTGTCGCCGGGCTTGTACTCGTCAAGCGGCATTTCGGCTCCTTCAGCCTTAAAGTAGGCCGAAAGACGCTCCTTGGCAAGAACGGCGCTTATCTTCTCTCCGGTGTAGGGATTGTAGGTCTGTACGCACACATATTCAATCTTCGGGCCAACGCACAGTGCAGTGTTTGACGGAAGTGTCCACGGTGTTGTGGTCCATGCGAGGAAGCAGGGAGTACCCCATTCTGTCATTTCGGGACGCGGATCCTCGATTTTGAAAGCGGCGGTCACCGTAGTGTCCTTTACATCGCGGTAACATCCCGGCTGGTTGAGCTCATGGGTGCTGAGGCCGGTTCCTGCAGCCGGCGAATAGGGCTGTATCGTATAGCCCTTATAGAGGTAACCCTTCTTGTGAAGCTGACTGAGCAACCACCACACCGATTCGATATAACGGTTGTCGTAGGTGATATAGGGGTCATTCATATCGACCCAGTAACCCATGGAGTTGGTAAGATTTTCCCACTCCTTGGTGTACTTCATCACTTCGCGACGACAAGCGGCATTATAGTCATCTACCGAAATCTTCTTTCCGATATCTTCCTTGGTTATTCCGAGTGCTTTCTCCACGCCGAGCTCTACGGGTAGTCCGTGAGTGTCCCATCCGGCCTTTCTCTTAACGTGGAAACCCTTCATCGTCTTATAACGGCAGAAGATGTCCTTTATGGTTCGTGCCATGACATGGTGGATGCCGGGCATACCGTTGGCCGAAGGAGGGCCTTCATAAAAGACAAAAGAGGGACAACCCTCGCGCACCTTCATACTCTGCTCAAACAGATGTTCCTTATTCCATCGGTCGAGCACTTGACGATTGATATCTGAAAGATTGAAACTGTCGTATTCGTTAAATTTCTTTTTCATGTAGTGGACTATTAGTGCTACTTAAAAAATTTTTGCAAAGTTACAATAAATAGCTGCAATGTGAAAGTCATTGACTGTTTTTTTATTATATAAGGTGTTATTTTGGAATTTACAATAAAAAAGGCGCGACATCCTGTTGAATGTCACGCCCCGTAATCATTTATATTAGCATCACTTGGCATGCTGGTAGAGATAACGCTTTATCGACCGCTTGGGCGTCTTTTCAAACTCTTCGTTATAGAGTTTCACCTTGCGGATCTGTGAATAGGCCGGCAAATCCTTATTGAGAGCCGCTATGTTGTCGTCCATTATCTTGCTGAGCGCATCGGTGTGGATGCCCTGCTTGGTTGCGAGCTCGAGATCGGGATATATCAATGCTGCCAATTGTCCGTCGCTGTCTACTACAAGCGATTCGGCCACATATGGCATATTGTTCAGTTTCTGCTCAATCTCCTCGGGATATATGTTCTGTCCCGACGGGCCGAGAATCATGTTCTTGTTGCGGCCCCTTATGTATATGAATCCGTCGGAATCCATAGTGCATAGGTCGCCCGTATTCATCCAACCGTCCTTCATCACGGCATCGGTAGCATCTTTGTTTTTGTAATATCCCTTCATTACATTGTCGCCGCGCACCCACAATTCGCCCGGTATATGTGCAGGATCGGGTGAATCGATGCGGCCTTCCATTCGGTCGACAATCTGTCCGCACGAGCCGGGTCGCTGCTTGTCCCATTGAGCATAAGCGACAAGAGGAGCACACTCGGTCATGCCATATCCCACAGTGTAGGGGAAATTGATGCGACGGAGGAATGTTTCCACATCCTTGTTAAGCGCGGCACCGCCAATGATTATCTCCTGTACATTTCCGCCAAATGCGCTCATGAGCTGAGTCTTTATCTTTTCAAGCAGTCGGTCGTCTATTACGGGAATGTGCATCAACAGTTTCATCAACGGCTTGTCGAGCAGCGGGAACACCTTGGTCTTCACTATCTTCTCGATAATCAGCGGAACCGTCACGATCAATTTGGGACGCACCGTGGCAAACGCCTCAAGGATAACCCTCGGCGAGGGCATTCGGGTAAGGAAGTAAACGTGACAACCCTTTACCAGCGGATGCAGCAGCTCCACTATGAGGCCGTACATGTGAGCAAGCGGAAGCATGCACACTATCCCATCGCCGGGATTAAGGAAGGTAAGACCGTCGATTGTAAACTGGATGTTGCTCCACAGGTTGTTGTAGGTCAACATGACGCCTTTTGAGAATCCCATCGAGCCCGAGGTGTAGTTTATCAACGCCAATTCATCCTTCTTCTCCTTGTAGTAGACGACATCATTGGGAGTGAATCGCTCGGGATACCTCTTGCCGAATATCTCGTTGAGATGCTCTCGGGCATTGGTAAGACGCTTGTTTCGCGACATTATAATCGAATAATCGTGAAGTCTTATTACGCCCTCAAGACCGTTCATCGAATCGGGGTCGAGATTCTCCCATATTGCATCATCGGTGTAGAAGAGCTTTGCCTCACTGTGGGTTACAAGGTGATGTATGTTGTCGGCCTTGAATTCATGCAGAATAGGCACGGCCACAGCTCCGTAGGTTATTGCCGAAAGGAATGCGACAGCCCACTGTGAAGAGTTCTTGCCACACAAGGCAATCTTGTCGCCTCGTTTCACCCCGGCCTGTTCATATAGGAGATGAAGCTTGGCGACTTTACGCGCTATGTCGCGATATTGAAATGACACTCCGTTGAAATCGGTGAGAGCAAGCTCTTCCCAATTCTTTCGCACGGAGCTTTGCAGATATCCGTTTAATGTTGTTTCCATACAATATATAATTGAATGTAATCGTAAATGGTTTTACAAAAATAGCTAAAATTAGCAATCAAAGGAAATAAATCATTAATACCGGAGCAACTAATCAATGTGATTTGCCATATTTTTTCATCAATCGCTCGACAATAATTTCATCCTTTACCTCATAACAATTGCTGCATATAGGCCAACATTGATGCGGCAATTCAGGATGTAGCTAATTTTTTTGATTTATGCGAATTTAATAAATATTTTGAATTCATTCGCGACATTATGGGGTGAAATCGGGTTATACGATGCATTATCTTTGTCGAAAAATAGAATTGAGATATGGAAACATCACACAACAAGCGAGGCCCCAAGTTTAAATTTGACAAGGAATGGACCGACGCCATTATACGATTACCAAAGCACTATCAGGATGAGTTGTACAATGCAATCGAGGCTTATCAGCGCGATTTGACCGTAATTGATGTAAGCGAAGGTGTGCCCAGAGCCATCTTCATGTTGATAATGCCTACAATACGCCGCCGATATATAGCACGACAAAACAGCCGCATGGCACGCGAACGAAAAAGAGCGGTTAGAAGCTCTGTCATGAAAGAAAAATCGTCAAAAATTCATAATTCTACCTATATTTGCAGCCCCGAGCCGGAAACTGAACCGATTGCGGCAACCCCGCCGCAGATAGCCAAAGACACCAACAAAAAGCGACATCGAAACGCACTGAAAAGGATCAAGCGTCACGCATCACGACGCGACAAATATTTGCCTTCGATTTAACAAATCCATGAACAGGAGTGTTATAGCTATATCAACTCAACATTTTTATTTATGGATAAATTCAATGCCTTGACAACTGTCGATGAAATGTTCATGGACATGGCGGCCGAGTTGGCCGAAGTCAATGTCAGCGAAGGAGGAGGGCCTTTCGGTGCAGTGATAGTGCTTGACGGCACTGTCATTGCGACCGGAGTGAATTCCGTGACACGCGACAACGACCCTACAGCCCATGCCGAAGTGAACGCCATACGCAATGCTTGTGCAGCCTTAGGGACATTCAAGCTCGACCAATGCGTTGTGTATAGTTCCTGCGAGCCGTGTCCCATGTGCCTTAGCGCACTCTATTGGGCAGGCGTGAAACGCATATACTACGGAAACACCAAGGAGGATGCCGACCGAATCAACTTTAGTGACAAGTTCATTTACCAGCAGCTCGACAAGCCGCCGGTAGAACGCGCCATACCCTGCATCCATGTCAATAGCAAGCGCGCTATAAAAGCATTTGAGATGTGGGCCGACAAGAATGACAAAATCACCTATTGAACAGGTCGCCCTGCCTGATGCCTTTGGCTTTGAGATAGGAGTTGAGCTTGTGGGTGAACTCGTAGTTTTTCAATCCCCATTGCAGAGAGATCAACAGGGATGCAGGCGACTGACTCGTAAACCGCTCTATTGCTATGGCGGGATTCATCCGTGCAACAATTCGCGAACATAGATCAATATATTCATCGACCGTGTAACCGGGCACAGTGTACAGCCGAGCCTCGAGGTCGCGTGCAAGTTTCGTGCCCTTTATTATCTGAAGCTGATGTAGCTTAACGGTATCGACGGGCAATTGCGACACTGCATCGATTGTCGACATGATGGTGTCATCGTTCTCCCCGGGAAGTCCTAAGATGAGATGCAGCCCTACCGGTATTCCGGCATCGGCAGTGCGGTTGACGGCATCAACGGTGTCGTTCCATGAGTGGCATCGGTTAATCAGCTTCAATGTTGAATCGCACGACGATTCAGCGCCATACTCCACCATCACAAAGTAACTCTCATTAAGTCGCGACAGGTAGTCAAGCAGTTCATCGGGCATGCAGTCGGGCCGGGTTCCTATTATCAATCCGTCGACATCAGGCTGTGCCAGTGCCTCCTCATAGAGAGCCGAAAGTCGGCTTATTTCAGCAAATGTGTTGGTATAAGCCTGAAAGTAGGCCAGATAGCGCATCGACGGATATTTGCGGTTGAAAAATCGCTTCCCTTTCTCAATTTGTTCAGCTACCGACAGCTGCGGCTTGCAATAGTCGGGATTGAACGTTTGGTTATTGCAGTAGGTACACCCTCCCCTGCCCACTGTGCCGTCACGGTTAGGGCATGAGAATCCGGCGTTTATGGAAATTTTCTGCACCTTCCCGTCGAAGTGTTCGGCGAGAAAGTCGGCATAGTCACGATAAGCTTCAGCCATGGGGAGCAATCACAGGCGAGTGGCCTTATTCAGTAGATAGGCGTCGAGCAAGGTCATAGCCGCCATTGCATCAACCACGGGTACGGCACGCGGCAATACACATGGATCATGGCGGCCAAGTGCCTTCAGCGTCACGGGATTTCCCGAATCGTCAATTGTCGACACCTCTTGCAGCAATGTGGCCACAGGCTTGAACGCAACTCTGAAATATATGTCTTCACCATTGGATATTCCGCCTTGTATTCCGCCGGAATTGTTGGTTGTAGTCGACACTTTTCCGTTGGCATCGGAGACAAAACGGTCGATCATCTCGCTGCCTCGGTGGCTTACACCGTCAAATCCCATTCCGTATTCAAATCCTTTCACGGCATTTATGCCGAGCATGGCTGCTCCAAGCATTGCATGCAGCTTGCCGAACACCGGTTCACCGAGTCCTGTCGGCGCACCTTTTATGACGCAGGTGATAATGCCGCCTATGGTGTCGCCTTCGCCCTTTATTTTGCGTATCAGCTCCCGCATACGTGCGGCCATTTCAGCATCGGGACACCTCACGTCGTTGCTGTCGATTGTCGAGAGATCATATTTTGTATAATCGGCGGAGAGCGACAAGTCGCCCACAGTCGATGTATAGGAGTGTATGCTTATGCCGAGTCGCTCAAGAGCCTGCATGGCAAATGCGCCTCCCACCACGCGGGCAATCGTTTCTCTTGCCGACGATCGGCCGCCTCCACGATGGTCACGCAACCCGTACTTTGTGGTATAGGTATAGTCGGCGTGCGACGGACGGAATGTGTGGCGCATATTCTCATAATCGCTTGAATGTTGATCGCCGTTCTCGACAATGAATCCGATAGGGGTTCCGGTTGTTTTCCCATCAAACATTCCGCTCAGAATCTTTACACGGTCCTTTTCATCGCGAGCCGTCACGATTGTTGATTGTCCCGGACGGCGGCGGTCGAGCTGATGCTGCACGGCATCAAGGTCGATGTCTATGCCTGCCGGCATTCCGTCGATTATACCGCCCACAGCGGGGCCGTGGGATTCGCCGAACGTAGTCAGGCGATATATGTTGCCAAATGTATTCATAATTATTCAGTCATTGGTGTGGCTATGTCGGCCACCGTTGCCTTAACGTAGCCTGTCAGGTCGCCGGGTGATACCTTGAATTGCAGGCCTCTCACCCCTGCGCTTACATAGATGAAGTCGTAATCAAGTGCCGTGGAGTGGAAATATGTAGGAAATGCCTTCTTCATCCCTATGGGCGAGCATCCACCCCTGATGTAACCGGTGAGCGGGAGCAGCTCTTTCATCGGAATCATCTCGGCCTTCTTTGCACCGGCCGTTTTGGCGGCGGCCTTAAGGTCGACCTCCATGTTACCCGGAATCACACACACGAAGTATCCGCACTTGTCGCCGTGAAGCACAAGGGTCTTGAACACCCGGTTTATGTCCTCGCCCAACTCTTCGGCCACATGGTCGGCGGCAAGATTGTTCTCATCGACCCGATAGGGAATCAACTCATAGGCAATCCGGGCCTTGTCAAGCAGCCTTGCTGCATTGGTTTTAGCTATTCCTGACATGATTACTATTTTTTGCAAAAATAATCATTCCGCATCACTTATCCAAAAGCAAGTATGCGACACGCCGTGAAGCTGTCGATTTTATATATGCTTTTTTGCGTGAGTGACGGATTATGAGTAACTTTGTATCGTGGGACGATTAATGGCAATAGATTACGGACGAAAACGTTGCGGCATAGCCGTGACCGATACGTTGCGCATTGTCGCCACGGGACTTACAACGGTGTCGACCCATGAACTCATCGATTGGGTGAAGCGGTATATCGCCTCGGAGCAGGTCGATGAAATAGTTGTGGGAAAACCCACTACCCTGCGAGGTGAGCCATCGGAGTCAATGCGCTACATCACGCCCGGCATAAGCAAGCTGCGCTCGGCGATACCCGAAGAGATTCCAATCGTGTTCTGGGACGAACGATTCACCTCGACAATGGCTCATAGAGCCATGATCGACTCAGGTATGCGCAAAAGCCGTCGACGCGACAAGGCGATTGTCGACGAGATGGCAGCCACGATAATATTGAACGACTACATTCAAAGCAAAACATATAACCAATAATGAAATTACCGATATATCTTTACGGGCACCCGGTGCTTCGCCGTGAATCGGCTGAGATAACGCCCGAATATCCCGAGCTCAAAAAGCTCGTCGCCGACATGTGGGAAACGATGTACGGTTCCGACGGTGTAGGACTTGCCGCCCCCCAGATAGGCCGCAACGACCGCATCGTGGTAATCGACAGCAATGCCGTAGCCGAACACTTCCCCGAATGTGCCGACCGCAAGTTCACATTGATAAATCCTGAGGTGGAGGTGCTCGACGGCGAAACCATAACGCGCGACGAAGGCTGCCTCAGCCTGCCCGACCTGAGTGAGGCCGTGCCTCGCATCGAACACATACGCCTTAAGTGGGTCGATGAAAACTTCGAGCCCCACGAAGAGGAGATAACCGGATTCCTGGCACGTATAGTGCAGCATGAATGTGACCACCTCGAAGGCAAGATGTACATAGACCACATTTCGCCCATACGCAAGCAATTGATCAAGGGTAAACTCAACCGCATAGTGACCGGCAAGACACGCTGCGACTATCCGGTGCGTTACGCCCCCAAGAAATAATTAATCATAACAATCAACCTGTAACGACATGGCTGACGATAAGAAAATTATCTTCTCGATGGTGGGAGTGAGCAAAATCTATCCCCCTCAAAAACAAGTTTTAAAGAACATATATCTGTCATTTTTCTATGGCGCAAAGATAGGAATCATAGGTCTTAACGGTTCCGGTAAGTCATCGCTGCTCAAGATAATCGCCGGCCTCGACAAGAGCTATCAGGGCGAAGTTGTGTTCTCGCCGGGATATTCGGTGGGATACCTTGAACAGGATCCGCAGCTCGACCCCGACAAGACGGTTATCGAGGTTGTTCGCGAAGGCGTTCAGCCCATAATGGACCTGCTTGCCGAATTTGACAAGGTGAATGAGGCATTTAGCGATCCCGATGTGCTCGACGACCCCGACAAGATGGACGCACTCATTGCCCGTCAGTCGGAATTGCAGGACAAGCTTGACGCCGCCGATGCATGGAATATCGACTCGAAGCTTGAGCGCGCAATGGATGCGCTTCAGTGTCCGCCCGACGATCAGGTTATCAAGACCCTTTCGGGGGGTGAGCGCCGTCGTGTGGCTTTGTGTCGCCTATTGTTGCAGCAGCCTGATGTGCTGTTGCTCGACGAGCCTACCAACCACCTCGATGCCGAGTCGATCGACTGGCTCGAGCAGCATCTGCAGCAATATCCCGGTACGGTAATCGCCATCACCCACGACCGTTACTTCCTCGACCATGTTGCAGGATGGATTCTTGAACTTGACCGTGGCGAAGGAATACCCTGGAAGGGCAACTACTCTTCATGGCTCGATCAGAAGACAAAGCGCATGGCCCAGGAGGAGAAGCAGGCCAGCAAGCGTCGCAAGACACTTGAACGCGAACTTGAATGGGTGCGCATGGCTCCCAAGGCACGACAGGCTAAAGGAAAGGCCCGACTAAACTCCTACGACCGATTGCTTAACGAAGACCAGAAGGCACGCGAGGAGCGTCTTGAGATATTTATTCCCAACGGCCCGCGTCTTGGCCAGAAGGTGATCGAGGCCACATCGCTTGCCAAGGCATTCGGAAAGAAGCGCCTGTTCAACGACCTGAGCTTCTCGCTTCCGCCCAACGGCATAGTCGGTGTAATCGGCCCTAACGGCGCCGGCAAGACTACCCTATTCCGCCTTATCATGGGTCTGGAAACACCCGATAACGGAACATTTGATGTGGGCGAAACAGTCAAAATAGCCTATGTCGACCAGACTCACCATGACCTGCTGCCTGAAAAGACGGTCTATGAAGTGATTTCGCAAGGCACCGAAACATTCCGTATGGGAGGCCGCGATGTCAATGCACGAGCCTATCTGTCGAAGTTTAACTTCACGGGAGCCGATCAAGAGAAGAAGATCGGTGTGCTGTCGGGCGGCGAACGCAACCGATTGCATCTTGCCATGGCGTTGAAGGAGGAAGGCAATGTGCTGTTGCTCGACGAGCCTACCAACGACATCGATGTCAACACGCTTCGTGCCCTTGAGGAAGGTCTTGACGACTTTGCCGGATGTGCGGTGGTTGTAAGCCACGACCGCTGGTTCCTTGATAGAATATGTACCCACATTCTGTCGTTTGAAGGCGACGGCAATGTAGTGTTCTACGAAGGCTCCTACTCCGACTATGAAGAGTACAAGAAAGCCCGCAACGGAGGCAAAGAACTGCCCCGCCGCCGCTATCGCAAGCTGATGGAGTAATATCCGCATCAACCAACATAAAAATACGACCGTCGACTTCCCGTCATCGGTCGTATTTTATATCGTTTCATGAGGTTTTTCCAGTGTAGATGTCAATAGTACAATCTACCATCCGCAATCTGAGAACTTTGCGAGTATAAGTAAATGATTTATAGCCGCATTAGTAAATCATTTATTATATTGTACAGCAAAAAAACTTTCTATACTTTTGTGTCAAATTTTAAATTATGGAAAGATTAATCCTTTATGTTAATAGCATTTTTCCATGTGGTATGCCATATTTATCAATAAATGGTTATTCATTTGAATGGATTGGTACACATTGGAATTTGGTGGGAGTATCCGAACCAACAAGTTTGGATATTAGTGAATTTGACCTCTAAAACGAGGTTTAATAAACGAAATAAGGAAATAGCTGGCAAGGTTATTCCCTTTACGGTTTAATCAGTTATTATAAATCAGACAAACTCATTTAAGGTAATGTCGTAATAAGTGAAAATGCTCCAGTCAATGCATGAAACTACAGAGATTGGAGCATACTACAATAAATCATATCTTAAAGTACCGGGATTGGGGCATTTAACTATTTAAGGAGCTTACGGTTATAGATCGGGGTTATCCACTGAATAGGGGTAGATGAGTTGCTTTGCCACGCCAAAGAGGAGCATGCCTACCGCTTGCCAGTCAGTATATTCCGGTTTATGATTATATTTTATTTTCAATGCATTAAGTTTAAGCTCATTCGATTCCTTGACGGGCATTGCAGTCAATGTCATGTCGACCATATTGAACCGCATGCGGCCGAAAAGGATTATAGATTGCAAACCGAGATTACAGTCAACATCATCAGCAAACATTGGTATTGAACTATTGTCGCCGCACACAAAAATAGATTGACCGCGTACTTGGCTATTCCCGAGCTTGATAAGCGGATTCTCAAGGTTGAAACCCTCTATCTTAATCCATCCGCCAAGCCCCGCTTGCCGTATAGTATCGGGAACGGAATGTGACAATACATAATCCTTATTACTCTTATAGAACGAAGGCATCAATATGCCGGTGGATGCATCGCCGGTATCAAGATTGAAAAGCAACGGGCGCCCGTCGACACCACCTTTGACCAACAGATTCATCTGGGAAGAAAAACACATATTTGATCGTTCGTCACTACGCACCGCAGCCTCTTTTGGTATTGATATGGAGCGCTTTATAAAATCCACAGTCAAATCCTTAATCGCCAGCATCAGTTCGCTTCCAACTATTAATTCAAGATGTGATACATAATTGTCAGCCTCCCGGTTTCCGGTTGACATGTCGACAACATAAAATGGCACATCGGTCAGCGTGACATTTCCAAGAACGAGCTCCTTTGCAATTGCAAGACGAGCCGACTTTCGCCCTACGCCCATTACGTTTACATCGGATTCCTGATAGGTGAATCCGCACAATCGGGCAATAGAATCATTGACTATGTTTACTCCCGCGCCTGTGTCAAAAGTTGGCTTGACATCATGTCCGTTGACTTGGCATCGCTCAAGTTCGATGGCCAATCCCGGCTTCTCAGTGCGACCTACTTGTATAAGCTTGAACGGGATAACACCTTCGTCGCCATCTATCGACATTGCATAGGGTTGATAAGCCGACAATTCCTTATATTTTGATTCATAGCTATGCATGGTCATGACCGCCGCAGAATCAAGATATTGTAACGCCTGTTCGATAACTTGCGACATCAGCGATGCGGCCTCCTTATTCTTTCCCACCCGGCTTAAATCCATAGCCCACATAACTGAAGAACTGAGGTAGTTATTAAGGTCCAGCGACTCATTATAATTATTGAACAGCTCCTCAAACGCCGGGATTGAAACATCGGGGCGGTTAAGACGGTTGCCTATGAGGCAACGTGAAAACACCTCCAAAAACGGATTTATCGAATCCTTAGGTGTGGACCCATATATCGAATCAAGGCCAAACCAATCGGACGCGTTCATGGCATTGGCAATGCGTTCATCCACCGATTGTGAGCTTGCCGATATTGAAGCTACAAGCCCTATTGTCAAGATGATAAGCCATTTATGAAACATCATGCAAGGAGATCGCATTAGAGCGAATACACAAATCTAACATTTTTCATCTTCACAACCTAATTTGTTGTTACAAAAACATCTTTCAGTTGATTTATTGCGAGGAAAAGATTAATTTTGAACTCCAATCAAGCTATCACATTATCACATGAATAATAAGAGGAACGTAATATTTCGCAGAATAGGATTATCGTTGGCTGCACTTGCTATAGTCGTCATCATATTCACCGTTATTGCCAATGTTGTGGTTGAACGCAGCACACGCGACCGAATATATGACAACATTGATGCCCTGCCCCACAATCGCGTGGCCCTACTGCTCGGAACTTCGCCGCTTAACCGTTACGGCACACCTAACTCCTACTTCACCAATCGCATCAATACCGCAGTAGAGCTGTTCCGTCAAGGGAAGATTGATTACATAATCGTGAGCGGCGACAACCACACACGACAATATGACGAAACAACGGCCATGAAGGACTCACTCATGGCTCACGGCATTCCCGAGGATGCAATAGTGCCTGACTATGCCGGATTCCGCACTCTCGACTCAGTGGTGAGAGCAAAGGAGGTCTTCGGCTGCGATTCATTGACAATAATATCACAGGCCGACCATAATGCGCGTGCCCTCTATCTAGCCGAGAAAAGCGGCATCGAGGCAGTGGCAATAGCTGCCCCCCTGCGTGCCGGACGACTGGTGAGAATGCGACTTGCATTGCGTGAATGGCTCGCCCGTGACAAGATGATGCTTGATCTGCTTGTAGGGAAACGACCGCATTTTCTCGGCGAAAAAATCGAAATTCCACAATCGCCATCAAATCCTTACGCCCCGCTGAAGGAAAAGCTTACCCAATACATAGCCGATAAAAATGCCCGAATCGGAATCGCTGTACTTGTCAATGGCCGATACTCGGTATCGGTCAATGGCGATTACGCATTTCCAATGTTGAGCGTTTACAAATTTCCAATCGCCATGGCCGTGGCCGAATATTGCCGAATGCGTGACATCGACTTCTCGGATTCATGCCTCGTTACAGCCGGCGATTTACATCGCGATACTTACAGCCCCATGCTGAAGAAATACGCCGATGTCGACACCGCGTCAATCACATTTGATGAATTGCTGGCCTATGCCCTTCAGCAAAGCGACAACAATGCATCGGACATTTTGCTGAATTGCGTAGGCGGAGCCGCTTCGGCCAATGAATACGTATCGGCGACCGGAATAGAAGGCGTTACAATCAAATGGAGCGAGGACGACATGCACATCGATGTGTCGCGATGCTATGAAAATTCAGCCACCCCTGTAGCCATGGCTAAACTGATGTGGACATTTGACTCCCAATATAACGACACACTGTCGAAACGCATAAAGCAACTGATGGAGTCATGCGAAACAGGTCAGGCACGACTGGCCAAGCCTTTGATTGAATCCAATGCGGTAATAGGCCATAAAACGGGAACCGGTTTCATAAATCCCGATGGCAGCCTCATGGCTGTAAACGATGCCGGATACGTGCATCTTCCCGACGGAACACACTACAGCATAGCAGTGTTCATAGCCGACTCATACTACGACATGGAGCATACCGAGGATATAATTGCCGATATTTCGGAAATGACAGCAGAGTTCATAACCAACGCAAATTGATGACTATGACAAATATTCAGGACAATAAACAAGATCCGTTGAAGCTGATATTCAACTATAATAATGTGTTTTACAGCTTTTTCTATGATGACACAAGCAGTTGCATACATCGTTCCCGTGAGTTTGCCATAAATTATGTGCGCTCCGGAGAGATGATGTTGGACAATGGTAAAGAAAAGATACATGTACACAAAGGTGAATGTGTATTCATTCCACGTGACTACAAAATCACCATGTACAAAAAGTCGCATAACGGTGAACGTTATTGCGGGATATTTTTGATGTTTACGCGCAACTTCCTGCGTGACATGTATAATAAATTGGGATATAATACTGCTCCGGCCCAGATCAAGAAAATGGACAATGCTGTCATGATTCTGCCTGAAACTGTGGAACTTGAGTCGCTGTTTGCCTCGATGTCACCCTATCTCAATCCCGACATCAAGCCAAAGGATGAATTCATGAGCCTAAAATTGCAGGAAGGTCTTATGGCTCTTCTTGCTATCGATGAAGGTTTTGCGCCTTTGATGTTTGACTTCAGCAAACCATGGAAAATGGATATACTCGACTTCATGGAAGAGAACTATACGAGCGACCTAAGCATAGAAGAGATTGCCCATTACACCGGACGAAGCCTTGCAACATTTAAGCGTGATTTTAAGAAAATAAGCGATCTTACTCCCGAAAAATGGCTTATAGGCCGCCGACTTGAAAAAGCATACGAACTCATTAAAGGCGGCCGTAAAAAGGTGGTAGATGTATACGCCGAGGTTGGATTTCGTAATCCGTCACACTTCTCCACTGCATTTAAAAAGCGTTTCGGAATCGCCCCCGCGGCAATTATGCCATAATTGTGACACACACCATCGGAATTGTTATAAAATTCTTAGAATTGCTTGTTTATTCGATGACAAATTGCCATACATTTATTGCGCATCGCTAAATATAAAAGCAAGTGTAGCCATAATTACATATCGTTTTTCGCTCTAAACACGGGTTGAAAAAACTCTAAACTATTTCTAAACATTTCCGTTCATACTGCACATGGGATGTGTCGTTATGTACGTAAAAAATAGGCGATAACCCCTTTTTCATCAAGGGCTTATCGCCTATCTATCTGGTTGTCAGAATATTCCGATTATCCCTCAATTGCAGCCTGCGCCGCAGCTACACGAGCGATGGGAACGCGGTAGGGTGAGCAGCTCACGTAGTTCATGCCAAGCTTAGCACAGAACTTAACTGATGAGGGTTCACCTCCGTGCTCGCCGCAGATACCCACTTTGAGTTCGGGCTTGGTGGCGCGACCCTTCTCAACGCCCATGCGTACGAGCTGGCCAACACCTTCCTGGTCGAGTACTTCAAAGGGATCGGTCTTGATGATGCCGTGCTCCTTGTAGAACTTGAGGAACTTGGGAGCGTCGTCACGAGAATAACCGAAGGTCATCTGAGTCAAGTCGTTGGTTCCGAATGAGAAGAAGTCAGCAACAGTTGCAATCTGGTCGGCGGTCAAGGCAGCGCGGGGCACCTCAATCATTGTACCTACCTTGTAGGGAACTGATTCGCCTCTTTCCTCAAATACCTTTGCAGCAGTGATGTTGATTACATCGGCCTGGTTCTGGATTTCCTTCAATGTACCAACAAGAGGAATCATGATTTCAGGATGTACATCGATACCGCGAGCCTTCATGTTGAGAGCAGCCTCGATGATGGCGCGGGTCTGCATTTCAGTGATTTCGGGATAGGTGATACCAAGACGGCAACCACGGTGACCGAGCATCGGGTTGAATTCCTCAAGGCTGTCAACCTTAGCCTTAACTTCCTCAAGAGTCAAGCCCATTTCCTGAGCGAGCTCTTTCTGAGTGGCAGTCTGGTGAGGTACAAACTCGTGCAACGGGGGATCGAGAAGACGGATGGTAACTCCGTAGCCGTCCATAGCCTCGAAGATGCCTTCAAAGTCACCGCGCTGCATGGGAAGAAGCTTCTTAAGAGCGTTGCGACGGCCGTCGACATCATTTGAAAGAATCATCTCGCGAACAGCCTTGATGCGGTCGCCTTCAAAGAACATGTGCTCGGTGCGGCAGAGGCCGATACCCTGAGCGCCGAAGTTGCGAGCCTGCTTTGCATCGCGGGGAGTGTCGGCGTTGGTGCGTACGAGTGTCTTGGTATATTTTGCAGCGAGGTTCATGATTGCGCCAAAGTCGCCTCCAAGTTCGGGCTCGGTAGTGGGAACCTGACCGTCATAAACTTCACCTGTAGAACCGTTCAACGAAATCCAGTCGCCTTCCTTGTAAACCTTACCGCCCATCTCAACAGTCTTGGCCTTGTAGTCAACCTTAATTTCACCGGCTCCTGATACACAGCACTTACCCATACCACGGGCAACCACAGCAGCGTGAGAGGTCATACCGCCACGCATTGTGAGGATACCTTGTGCTACAGCCATACCGCGAAGGTCCTCGGGAGAGGTTTCGATACGTACAAGAACGACTTTCTTCTTCTTTTCAGCCCAAGCTTCAGCATCCTCAGCCGAGAATACAACCTGACCAGCAGCAGCACCGGGTGATGCGGGAAGACCCTTGGCAACAACCTTGGCACGCTTGAGGGCAGCCTTGTCGAATACCGGGTGAAGAAGTTCGTCAAGCTTCTGGGGCTCCATGCGCATGAGAGTGGTCTTTTCGTCGATCTGACCGGCACGAAGGAGGTCCATAGCTATCTTAACCATAGCGGCACCTGTGCGCTTACCGTTACGAGTCTGAAGCATCCAGAGCTTACCATCCTGAATGGTGAACTCCATGTCCTGCATATCCTTGTAGTAGTCCTCAAGACGGTTTGCGATAGCGATAAGCTCGGCGGCGCAGTCAGGCATTGACTCTTCAAGTGAAGGATACTTGTTCTTGCGGTCGTCTTCCGAGATACCCTGAAGAGCGGCCCAGCGGCGTGAACCCTCTACAGTAATCTGCTGCGGTGTGCGGATACCGGCAACGACATCCTCGCCCTGAGCATTGATAAGGTATTCACCGTTGAACATATTTTCACCGGTAGCGGCATCGCGGCTGAAAGCAACACCGGTAGCCGAATTGTTACCCATGTTACCGTAAACCATGGCCTGTACATTTACTGCAGTACCCCACTCTTCGGGAATCTGGTTCATGCGGCGATAAAGGATGGCGCGCTCGTTCATCCAGCTGTCGAATACGGCGCAGATACCACCCCAAAGCTGTTCCCATGCGCTGTCGGGGAAGTCCTTTCCGGTGAAGTCCTTAACAGCAACCTTAAACAGCTTTACAAGGTTCTTGAGGTCGTCAACATCAAGCTCGGTGTCAAGCTTAACGCCCTTCTGCTCCTTAACCTTTTCCATGATTTCCTCAAAAGGATCGATGTCGGCCTTGCTCTTGGGCTTCATACCAAGAACAACATCACCATACATCTGGACAAAGCGACGATAGCTGTCCCAAGCAAAACGGGGATTACCGCTCTTTTCAGCAAGTGAAGCTACAGTAGCGTCGTTCATACCAAGATTGAGGACGGTGTCCATCATACCGGGCATTGATGCACGAGCACCCGAGCGAACTGATACGAGCAGGGGATTGGCGGGATCATCGAATTTCTTTCCTGTAAGTGATTCAACGTGGGCAATTGCTGCTTCCACATCCTTTTGAATCAAACGAACGACTGCGTCACGGCCATCCTGAGTGTATTGGTTACATACTTCTGTCGTGATGGTGAATCCCGGAGGAACCGGCATTCCCAAGAGGTTCATTTCAGCGAGGTTAGCGCCTTTACCACCCAGAAGATTTCTCATCTCGGCATTACCTTCGGCTTTACCGTCACCGAATGTGTAAACTCTTTTCATTGGATTTAATTGATGTTAAAATTAAACTTATTTTATTTTTTGGTTATAGTCTAATCGGCATTAGTTATGTTGCAAATTTAGGATAATATAATGAGAAAACGAAACACTTTCGACGAAAAAATACGACAATAGGGCTATTTTTAACGGCAATTTGCTTGTTGTGCATTGTTAAAATAGTATTTAACATACAAAATCGGTCGATACGGTCGGCAATATTCAGTTTGTGCAATCAATGATTTCTCATTCTAACTTATTATTAGTAATTTTGTCGCCAATAATCACTAAAACCGACTGAAATTGTCACGGAAACGCAAAGAGCTCCCGGTATTGGAGCAGATAACCATAGAAGATGTTGCAGCTGAAGGCAACTCGATAGCTCGTGTCGACCAAATGGTGGTATTCATTCCCTACGGTGCCCCCGGCGACATAGTTGATGTCAAGATAGACAAAAAGAAGAAAAGCTACGCCGAAGGTCACATCACAAAGATGCACACCCCCGGCGAGGTGAGAATAGAGCCTCGATGCGAGCATTTCACGCTGTGCGGAGGTTGCCGCTGGCAGCACCTTCCCTACTCTTTTCAACTGAAGTGCAAGCAGAAGCAGGTAAAGGATGCCATCGAAAGAATCGCCAAGGTGGAAGCCCCCGAGATAACTCCGATAATAGGCTCGGACAACATCTGGGAATACCGCAACAAGATGGAGTACACATTTTCCAATAAGAAGTGGCTTACATTTGAGCAGCTTGCTTCGGGCGAAGAATTTCCCGACCGCGATGCCGCCGGATTCCACATCCCCGGAGCCTTTGACAAGGTGCTCGACATCAACACGTGCCACCTTCAGGACGATCTCGGAAATCGGCTGCGCCTTTTCGTGAAGAATTTCGGCAAGGAACACGGTTATACATTCTATGATCTCAGAGCGCAGTGCGGATTGTTGCGCACGCTCATGATAAGAATAGCATCAACCGGTCAGGTGATGGCGGTGATGGTATTCGGTGAAAACGACGCCGAGCGCATCAATATGCTCATGTCGGCTATCAAGGAAGCATTCCCCGAAGTCACCTCGCTGATGTATGTAGTCAACACCAAGGTCAACGACACCATAGGCGACCAGGATGTAATACTCTACAGCGGAATGCCATATATAGAGGAAGAGATGGAAGGCCTGAAATTCAGAGTGGGTCCGAAATCATTCTATCAAACCAATTCACTTCAAGCCTACAAGCTTTACAAGGTTGCACGTGACTTCGCACAATTGACGGGAAAGGAACTGGTCTACGACCTATACACCGGTACAGGAACCATTGCCAATTTCGTGTCACGTAACGCGGCAAAAGTCATAGGCATCGAGTATGTGCCCGAAGCCATCGAAGATGCGAAAATAAATTCGGAGGTAAACGGAATCGACAACACCCTCTTCTTTGCCGGCGACATGAAGGATGTGCTCACCGACTCATTCATCGAGCAGCACGGACATCCCGATGTCATGATAGTCGATCCCCCACGAGCAGGCATGCACGAGGATGTGGTGAAAGTGATTCTGAATGCCCGTCCACATCGCATCGTCTACGTAAGCTGTAACCCGGCCACTCAGGCACGCGACCTTGCACTGCTCGACTCGGAATATCAAATCGAAGCCATACAGCCGGTAGATATGTTCCCCCACACGGCCCATGTCGAGAATGTAGTTAAACTTACATTGCGAAATTAATACCGTCACGCGCTATGTACTATGTAACCAAACGAATCGAAATATCGGCTTCGCATAGACTGGAATTAAGTTATCCGAGCAAATGCAGCCGGCTTCACGGCCACAATTGGGTCATAACGGTTTATTGCCGTGCCGGGGAATTGAACGCCGACGGAATGGTGTGTGACTTTTCACATATAAAGGAACTTATTCACGGTTATCTCGACCACGGCAACCTGAATGAATTGCTTCCGTTCAACCCCACGGCCGAGAACATCGCACGATGGATCGTGGACCGCATACCCGAATGTTACAAAGCTCGAGTCCAGGAGTCGGAGGGTAATGAAGCGATATACATTGACGACAACGCCGCCGACGCATGTATCTGATTAACGAGATATTTTACAGCATCCAGGGCGAAGGCGTCAATGCCGGGGTTCCGGCCATATTCCTGCGATTCAGCGGTTGCAATCTGAAGTGCCCATTCTGCGACACATCACATCAAGCGGGAAGCCCGATGTCGCTCGACGACATAATGCACGAAGTGTCGCGCTACGATGCTTCGCTCGTCGTATTGACAGGCGGAGAGCCTTCGCTGTTCATCGACGACGCTATCGTGGAGGCGCTCCATAACGCAGGCAAGACTATCGCAATTGAAACCAACGGCACTCACCCGCTGGCCGCCGGCATCGACCACGTGACATTGTCGCCCAAAGATGATTTCTGTGACAATGCACAAACGGTAATTGAACATTGCGACGAGCTGAAAATCGTGTATTGCGGCGACAACGATCCGTCGCGTTACAATCACATAGAAGCGTCACATCGTGTACTGCAACCGTGTGACACCGGCGATGACGAACAAAACCGCCGCATAACATCGGAGGCATTGGACTATTGCCTGTCACATCCGCAATGGCGGCTGTCGCTGCAACTACACAAAATACTTAACGTGCGCTGACAGCACTTGCTTCCTATTTCTTGATTCCGAGCATTGAGTTATAGTAACGAGGATCACCCGTCACCTCCTTGCCGATAAAAGGAGGTATATCAAACTCTTCATCAACACTCGTCAATTCAACTTCAGCCACAACCAGCCCGGCATCGGGCGACGAAAATTCATCGACTTCCCACACTTTACCGCTATATGGCACGATGTAACGCTGCTTGTCGATGACCGGCCCGTCGACAAGCCGTTGCAGCATACAACGTGCATCGTCCAACGGAATAGCATACTCCCACTCATCCCTTTCTATGCCGTGATTGCGGCCCTTGACCGTCAAAAACGACTTATCATTGCGCAGGCGCACCCTTACAGTGGCATCGACATTGCGCGACAAATAGCCCTGGACTATGTGGTCGCAGGATGTCGCCATCGATTTATAACTTTGGTTTACAACGAGGAACTTTCGCTCTATTTCTTTGGACATTTCTATATGACGGAAAAAATTCGTAACTTTGCAACCCTTTCAGTGGCATCGGAATGTAGTATGACGAAACCACACGAGGAATACATTACAAAGTTATGCATTTGTTTTGAATAGACATTGATTTGAAAACGGGTTTTAGGTACATTATAACACACTTGATATTATTTACGGCATTAGCCTGCGGGGTGTCGATCAACGCACAAACGACACAGTTGCGCGGTGTCGTAAGGGATTCCGTTACTCACGAGCCGATTCCTTATGTAGCACTGTTCCTTGAAGGCACCGACAACGGAGTGCTTTCGGAGGAAAACGGTACATTCAAGCTGTCGTCACCTCAAAAAGCGACCGAGTTACGAGTATCCGTCATGGGTTATGCCACCAAAACCGTAGAGTTGAAATCATCACAGATACGCAATCTCATAATCGATCTGTCGCCCGACGGAGTGCAGCTTAACGAAATAATAGTCAAGCCCACAAAGGAGAAGTACAGCAAGAAGAACAATCCCGCAGTTGAGTTTCTTGAACGCATACGCGCCACGCGTGACATAAACGATCCCTACCGCAACGACTACTTCAATTACGACAAGTATGAACGCATGACAATAGCGCTCAACGACTTCAATCCATCGGATGATTCATGGATAGGACGCAAATTTGACTTTCTGAAGGATCACATAGACATATCGGAAGTGTCGGGCAAGCCGATACTCAATGTCGCAGTACAGGAAAAGTCGTCATCGGTCCACTATCGCAAGTCGCCTGAAAGCGAACGTGAGTATGTGAAAGGCATAAAGCGCGAGGGAGTCGACCAGATGGCCGATCAGGAGAGTATGCGCCGATTCATGGAGGATGTGTTCAGGGAGATTGACATTTATGACGGAAACGATGTGACATTGTTGCAAAACAGGTTTGTGAGTCCGCTGTCACGGATAGCAACCGACTTTTACAAGTACTATCTTTCCGACACCATAGTGGTTGAAGGCGACTCTTGCATAGTGTTGAGTTTCGTGCCTCACACTCCACAAACATTCGGGTTTCTCGGGAAACTCTATGTTCCCAAAAACGACTCGACAATGTTCATTAAGAAAATTGACCTGTATCTGCCCCACTCCATAAATGTAAACTTCGTGGATGCAATGTCGGTGTCACAAACCTACGAAAAGGCTCCCGACGGCTCCCGCCTTAAGACAAAGGACGACATGATTGTCGAATTTCGCGTCATGCCGGGTACTCCGAGCTTCTATACGCGCCGTAACACGGTTTACAATAATTTCAGCTTCGACAGGCCGCCGGTAGGTGTCGATGATGTGTTCAGTCACGCCGAGCACGAGGTTGTCGATGCCTCCGCATTTAAGCGCGACGACGATTTCTGGGAAAAGAACCGACTTGTACCGCTCGAAGTGGGTGAAGGAAGCGTGAAATCGCTTGTCGAAAGGCTGCGTAGTGTACCATTGTATTACTGGACCGAGAAGACATTGAAACTGCTCGTTTCAGGGTATGCACCTACGGGCAAGAACAGCAAGTTTGACTACGGTCCTGTAAACACGAGCATCTCCTACAACACTGCCGAGGGAGTGCGTCTGCGAACCGGAGGAATGACAACGGCCAATCTGTCGAAGCGTTGGTTTGGCCGCGGATATGTAGCCTACGGCCTTCGCGACCATAAGTGGAAATACAAAGCCGAACTTGAATACTCGTTCATCGACAAAGAGTATCATTCACGCGAATTTCCCGTAAAGTCATTGCGATTCACCCAGTCCTACGAGCTCGACCAGCTGGGACAAAAATATCTGTTTACCAATCAGGACAACCTGTTTCTATCATTCAAGCGCATGGAGGATACGCGCGTAACCTACAGGCGGCTAACCGCGCTGGACTATACGCTTGAATTACGTAACGGATTCTCCCTCGTGGCAGGATTTGCCTACGAGCGCCAAGAGGCCACCAAGTGGATTCCCTTTATCGATGGCGCAGGCAAACACTACGGTCACTACAATGAAGCGGCGTTCAATATAAAGCTGCGATATGCACCCGGCGAGAAGTTCTACCAGGGAAGAACCAACCGCTATCCCATCAACCTTGATGCGCCGGTAATAGAGCTTACCCACACCTATGCGCCGCGCGGGTTCATGGGAAGCATGTTCCCCATCAACCGCACCGAGCTGCGACTGCAAAAACGCATCTGGCTATCGGCATTCGGCTACATCGACGCCGTGGCAAAGGGCGGTCACGTGTGGGAGGCGGCTCCCTATCTGAACCTGTTGCTGCCCAATGCCAATCTCTCCTACACGATTCAGCCCGAAAGCTTCGCATTGATGAATCCATTGGAATTCATCAACGACACCTACGGATTGATCGACATTACCTACTGGGCCAACGGCGCTCTCTTTACTCGCCTGCCGTTATTGAAAAAATCGAAACTAAGGGAGGTGGTGTCGTTTAAAAGCCTTTGGGGGCATCTCAGCAAAAAGAACGATCCCACCTACAACCCTGAACTGTTTCGCTTCCCTGAGGACATAACGGTGACCCGGATGTCGGGACGCCCCTACATGGAAATAAGCGCGGGACTCGACAATATCTTCAGTGTCCTGCGAGTCGACTATGTGTGGCGTCTATCCTATCGCAACACTCCGGGAGCTCCCAACTCAGGCTTGAGAATAGCGATGCATTTTACTTTCTGACAGCATAAGACACATTGAACATTATCATAGGATATAATGTTATAGTGTTGATAATTTTAATATTAGATAACTATGAAAAAAATTGGAATATTTTATGGTTCTTCGACCGGAGTTACTGCCGATGTAGCACAACTCATAGCAAAAGATCTCGGCGTTGCCGATGTTGATATACATGATGTTGCAAAGTCATCGCCCTCGGATGTGGCACAATATGACGTACTTGTTCTCGGTTCCTCGACCTGGGGTGCCGGCGATCTTCAGGATGATTGGTATGACTTCATCGACGGCCTTGAAGCTCTCGACCTTAAGGGTAAAGAGATTGCAATATTCGGTTGCGGTGATGAATCGATGAGCGACACATTCTGCGGTGCTGTAGGTGAAATCTACAAACGCCTCCAAGGTACCGGCGCCAAATTCATCGCTCCATTTGATGCAAGCGTCTACACATTTGACGAGTCACCCGCATTTATCGACGGAGTTTACGTAGGTTTGCTTCTTGACGAAGTAAATCACCCCGAACTCAGCGATGAACGCATAAAGGAGTGGACCGACAAGATAAAATCAGAGATTTAGCAAATCAAAGGGGTCATCCTTTGGGATGGATGCGGATGTCCCTATTAAATCACTGAATAACGCGGATGAAACTGACGGCAGGAAATCGTCAATTTCATCCGCTTAGGTTTTATATTAATACATTATCTATTTAATAACAGTACGCCCGAAAAGCTTCATAGCTCTTCGGGCGTACCCCTAATTAGAATATTGTGTAATTATTTGTTTGTCGGAGCTTGCTGTGGGCGCTGTCCGTCACCACGATGCTGATGGCGGCCATCCTTCTTCATTCGGTCACCGTGACGCATTGCCTTGTCGCCATGTCGTCCCATCTTACCGGGCATAACCGAGTGGCCTTTGCCTTGAGGATTGTTCAACACGATGTTCTCAAGGAATATCACATACTGGTCGGGGCCTACGATAGCCTTTACTTCCTCAAGATAGTTCTTGCGGTCGGCCATTCTCAATGAGTCATTCTGCCTGCGGTCGCTCTTTTTCTGAGCCTTTGCGCTTTCAGCACGCTGACGCATCTTGGTTACTCGCTTCTCCTGCAAAGCCTTCAACTGGGCCTGCTGATCGGCGGTAAGATTCATGCCTGAGAAAAGTGTAGGACACTGCTTGTCGCACTTTTGGTCGTTGCACTGAGATGCTTTGCACTCTTTTTTACACTCTTTGGCGGGAGCATTATTTGTTGTCGGATTTTGAGCCACTGCGTTAATCGAGAACATTGACATTGCTATTACAGCAAGACTTAGAATTTTCTTTTTCATAATTTGTTGTTGTTTTTAATTCAGATACTTTATAGACAATATCCCCGATTAAAAGTTTATCTATAATTTTATTGATTAACAACAATTTAACACAATCCCGATATGTGATTACAAAAATTAACCCCGACTCCTATTTAATAAATAGGGAATCGGGGATTGTGGTTATGGATGATAAATTCAGTGTTGTCAGCGTATGCGATCGTAGCTTCTAAGGAGCTTTTCGTCAGCCTTCATTCGAGCATAAGCGAAGTATGTGAATATTATTGCGACAACCGGACACACAAGCTGCACTTCCCAATTGGTGGCAATGTCAAGAACTGAACTGAGATAAGCCGTGATAGCAGCCGAAACAAAACAGAAGCAGATGCATATCAATGCTACGCGTTTCTGCAATTTCAAGTTCCTGTACATAAAAATGTCAACCAACAGCAGCACTGTAACGAGTGCATTAAGGATTGATGTGATATAACCCATCATGCAGCTCACGGGAAGGAAGAAAAATATTCCCATTGCCACTGCCGCAATGAAAAGAAACACCGTTTGCCAACGTTGTATTACCATAATTATAATTGTATTTAATGTTAAAAGATAAACAAATGTACTACACTTTTTGCAAATGACAAAACAGTTGCACAATTTAGTGCCAAATATATTTCATGTTGACAATATCACGACGCATGAATTGGCATATTGTCAGCGAATATAGGTGTGCACATAAGCCGCTGTGGCACTGCACTGTCAAATTGCAACCAAACAGCATAAATACATTAATATTTCAATGAAATGAAGCCCTTTTACTTTACATAAACAATTTAATTAAAGAACATGAAATTTTTCATTAAAAAATAGTGTTTTATTCAAAATTTATTGCTTACATTTGCGATACACAATTACTATTTAATACTTTTAAAGTATGGATATTAACAATATCATGAATGCCCTTGAGGCAAAACACCCCGGAGAAAAGGAATATCTTCAGGCAGTTAAAGAAGTGTTATTATCGGTAGCTGATGTCTACAATCAGCATCCCGAGTTTGAGAAGGCTCGCATAATCGAGCGTATGGTTGAACCCGACAAGATCGTGACATTCCGTGTAACATGGATCGACGATAAGGGCGAAGTTCAAACCAACATCGGTTACCGCGTACAGTTCAACAACGCCATAGGCCCGTACAAGGGAGGCATACGCTTCCATGCATCAGTCAACCTTTCAATCCTTAAGTTCCTCGGATTTGAGCAAACATTCAAGAATGCACTCACCACTCTTCCGATGGGTGGCGGCAAAGGCGGTTCCGATTTCTCGCCCCGTGGCAAGAGCGATCGCGAAATCATGCGTTTCTGCCAGGCATTCATGCTCGGATTATGGAAGAATCTCGGTCCCGACCGTGATGTTCCCGCCGGCGACATAGGTGTAGGCGGCCGTGAGGTAGGCTATATGTACGGTATGTACAAGAAGCTCATCAATGAATGTACAGGAACATTCACCGGAAAGGGTCTTGATTTCGGAGGCTCACGCATTCGTCCCGAAGCTACCGGTTTTGGCGCTATATATTTCGTAAACGACATGCTTGCCCGCAAAGGCGAAACCATCAAGGACAAGAAAGTCGCTATCTCAGGATTCGGAAACGTTGCCTGGGGTGCAGCTCTCAAGGCTACCGAACTCGGCGCAAAGGTTGTGACAATATCGGGTCCCGACGGTTACGTATATGATCCCGACGGAATTTCAGGCGACAAGATTGAATATATGCTTGAATTGCGTGCATCGGGCAACGATGTAGTAGAACCCTATGTTGAGAAATATCCCAATGCAACATTCTTCCCTGGCCGCAAGCCTTGGGAACAGAAGGTTGACATCGCTCTTCCCTGCGCTACCCAGAACGAGCTTAACGGCGACGATGCAAAGCAGCTTGTCGACAATAACGTAGAACTCGTTGCCGAGGTTTCAAACATGGGTTGTACACCCGAAGCCATCGACCACTTTATCGAAACCCGCACAATCTATGCTCCCGGCAAGGCTGTAAATGCCGGCGGAGTTGCAACTTCGGGTCTTGAAATGAGCCAGAATGCAATGCACCTGACTTGGAGCGCCGAAGAGGTTGACCAGAAACTCCACGGAATCATGGACGACATCCACGAGCAGTGTGTGAAGTACGGTACACAGCCCGACGGCTACATCAACTACATGAAGGGCGCCAACATCGCCGGATTCATGAAGGTTGCCAATGCAATGATGGGTCAAGGCATAATCTGATAACCAATCACCTTTATAATAAAATACCTCCGCCGATGATTCGGCGGAGGTATTTTTCTATTTGTATAATCTGAATCGTTACTTATTGAATATATCCTTTATCGCTCCTATTGAGCTCAGCACGCTCGATGCTTCATAAGGGATGTAGACAGTCTTGTTGTCCTTTCCAGTGGTCATCTCACGCAATGTATCGATATACTTCATTGCGAGCATATAGGTTGCCGGATCGGTGTTGGACGACTTTATCGCCTCGGCAACACGCATGATCGCTTCAGCTTCGGCCTGAGCGGTCAACACCTTTGCACGGGCTTCACCTTCGGCACGCAGAATCTCGGCCTCCTTAACGGCTGTAGCCTGATTAATCTGCGACTGCTTGTCACCTTCCGAAAGCAGGATAACCGAGGTCTTCTGTCCTTCGGCGTTCAAGATTTCGGCACGACGATTTCGCTCGGCCTGCATCTGCTTCTCCATAGCCTCACGCACACTGCGGGGAGGCGTTATGTCCTGCAGCTCGACGCGGTTGACCTTGACACCCCACTTGTTGGTGACATCATCGAGAATTACCTGAAGACGCGAGTTTATGGTGTCGCGCGATGTAAGTGTCTGGTCAAGTTCAAGCTCGCCGATTACGTTACGCAGCGATGTCTGTGTCAACTTTTCAAGTGCGTTGGGCAGATTGTCGATTTCATATACGGCCTTCTTGGCATCTACAATCTGGAAGTAAAGCAACGCATTGATTTCGGTAGTCACATTATCCTTGGTGATCACCTGCTGTGAAGGAAAATCATATACCTGCTCACGAAGGTCGATGGCGGTCGATGAAGTTATGCGCACGATGTTCTGACCGTTGATAGTCGATTCCACCCGGCGTGTGTACACTACTTTCGGCTTGTCGATAAAAGGCCAAATGATATTGAGTCCCGGACTAAGTACGCTGTGAAAACGACCAAGACGCTCCACTACGCGAGTTTCGGATTGCGGGACAATCTTTACGCCGGCCGATACGACAATTATCACTATCAGCACAACAAGTCCCAGAAAAATATAAGTTCCCATTGCTTAGAGTATTAATTGGTTAATTATTTACGACTTAAATTACAGGCTTGACGGTAAGTATTATACTGTCGTAGCCGGTGACACGCACGCGCACACCCGATTCAATGGCATCTCCCGAATTGCTTACGGCCTGCCAGCTGTCACCGTCGACGGTTACGCGCCCCACTCCGCCACCGTCGGGAATCGATTGCGTCACAAACACTTCCCTGCCAATGAGTGCGTTCATGTTGCTATTGTACTCCTCACGGTGAACGTTATGCTTTTTCCTAAGGTGATTGATCAACGGCGCAAAAAGGATGAATGCCACTATTACACCTACAGCCAGACCTATAAGTTGCGCTTCAATGCTCAATCCCATAAAATCCAACACGGCAGCAATCACACATCCTATAGCTACACAGAACGTTGCAACAAAGCCGGTTAGCAACTCTATGATCATAAGCACAGCCGCTGCGATAAGATAAACAATCCACAATGACATAATCTAAAAAATATATTTAGAGGTTTATTACTTTTCCAAAAATACAAAATTATGCTTAATAAAACAAATAGTTACTTTAAGATGGCGGAAGAGGAAGAGGAAGAGGAAGAGGAAGAGGAAGATGCCGATGACTCATGTTTCAGCTCATTGTCACGCTCCACCCTTTTTCCATAGCCGAAAGTATATGTGGCGGTCAAAGCGAATCCCATGTGTTGCGAAGGCGAGTATACCCTTCGTGACATGTCGTAATATTCCGAACGGAGTATTTCTCGATTGGCGCGCCAATCCGACCGCAGAAAGTTTGAAGCCGAAACTCTTAAATTCCATGCTCCACTTCCCCACCCGAGTTGCAGCTGATACTGCGATGATGTTTTGCTCTCTATACCGCTGTTCTCGTCGGGATAGTGACTTGGGGTCATATACCAACCTGTGGCATAAAAATTACCGAAAAAATAGGTGAGTTGAGCCGTACATGTCAGCTCGTTACGTGTCATCACAAAAACTCCGGTTGTTCTTCGCAGCCATAATTGGGGATTTATTCTTGCCGTCAGTTTGCCGCCAAGGAGCTTTGCCGTGGCATTAATACCAATCATAGTACTCATATAATTGCCATTGTTAGTGTAAAAACGGAGCATCTTCCCATCGGGACCTTCGGGTAGATAATCGGAAACACGCCTATCGGTAATGTCGTAATGGAATCCGCTGAACGCCAGCTGCCATTTATTGGACGGAAGCCAAACCGCCTGCAGCCCCACCTCATGTGAAGGCGAATTTTTCAGTTTAGGATTACCCGAATAGTACATCAACTCATCCTGTTGAAGGACAACCGGGCCGGTCGATGACGCAGTGGGCATTGTTTCGTAGTATTCATAGGATGCAAGTAGTTGGGAATTTTGTGTCGGGGAATAAGTAACCTCGGCATTTATTCTCGAATAGGATGTGTTGAACTTATAATTGCTTATGGAATTTTTCTGCCATGTCCAACCAAGATTAAGGTGAGTGCTCCAGCAGTCTGTGGCAAAATCATAAGAGGCCCCCGCTTGATACCCGTCAATCTTATAGGACTGGCGTGACGACGAATTGCCTTGATAATCTATTTTGCTGTCACGCCATGCTCCCACCGCATAGGCTCGGAGAGTGTGACAATCGTCAATCAACCAATATAGATTGGGATTTACTGTTCCGGAATAAGATTTTTCATAAGCGTTATTTGTGATCGATGTTCCCTCGTAGCCACAATACAATGAGTTTACCTTATTGTTACCGTATTCAAAGCTCATCCCGATGTTAAGCGTCAGGTTTTCCGGTAGCATAAACAGATGCTGACCTCTATATCGGGCACTCATGTCGCTTCTTGAGGATATCGAACGCGTCGTTTCACTTCCCGACCAATCATTGCCATATAAGAGATTGTTGGTCGTTTCAGTTTCAGGCGACGATGCATAGCTGAAGCCTATGCGATTGTTAAGTTGAATTTTATCGCTATCATATATGGCTCGGAATGAAATGTCATTAGTATTGGTATGACTGTTTTCGGGTTTACTGAAATTGGACCTGATCACATTAGCCGGCCCATTGCCAAGAAGATTGGGAAACCGCATATCCTCAACGCTTTCATCGCCGGCATTTCTGATTGCATTGTATCGTTCTCCGGCATAAATGTCATAACTCATGCTCTTATACTTCATCTTGGAATAGACGGAAGCATCGGTCTTTGTCACCCTAAAGCTTTGCGCGGCATCCATTTTAGTATAACCTCCCCATTCATATTTCTGCATGATGAAATTTATGACATATCTTTTACCCGAAAACCTTGGATCGGAGGTGTTGTCGTAGTATTCAACCTTTTTCACATCACGCGGGTTCAGGCCCGAAATGTCCTCCGACGAAGCTTCTACGTAGTCAATAAAAATTGATACCGGCTGTCCCGAAAGTGTCTCAACAGCATCGGTGACAGGATCGACCGACAATTGCGGGATAGCCATTAAATTAAGCAACGACGCTGCATCCTTTGCTGCATTTTTCTCCCTTGCACCGGGAATGTAAGCCGACATCCGGGCTGTCGTATTCTGCATCTGCGCCTCGACAACAACTTCGTTTAGCACTCCGGCATCCAATGAATCGGGCATCTCAGCAGGCTGCTGCGCATAACCTCCATGCCATAACGACAAAAGTGTTGAAAGGATCATTATTCTCTTCATATAACAGTGACTTTTATTTGATGACAAAATTACATACGATGCTGCCTGTCAAGCCTTAGTTGAGCCTCCTTTAGTCTTAGTTAGTCTTAGAGCCCATTCCCATTTCAAGAAATTCTTCGTAAATTTGTTTATGAAAAAATTCAGAACCATAACAATTGTATGTCTTAGCGCCATTGCCATTATGATAGCGGCAAACGCTTGGTTCATGCACCGACTATATGACACATATAAGCAGCAGTACATAGATAAGGTGGAAAGCTGCGTGCGTCAGGCCGATATAATATCCTGGATCAGCATTGCGCAGTCAACCTATAATGTCGATGACTCAAAGTTGAATCTTATATTGACTTTAACAGGCGATACAACCGAAACCGAATGGTACGATTACCCTGATGTCGATAGAAAAATGGTTGAAGAGCTGATCTCGGCCTTTGCCGCTCAAGGTGAGTATGACCAGCAGATGAAGGGCAAGAACTTCACGATTATAGACAATGTGTTTCGCCGACAACTTGACTATGCCGGTCTTCATCCCGACTATGCGGTTGTTCTGCCTCCCGATTCCACCCTATCTGATGATTCAGGACTTTGGCATATAAAATTTACAATCGACCAAGGCAATACACATCTATATAATGTGTACATATCATCCCTTGGTACAGAGGTTTTGAAACAGATGTCAGGTATTATCGCGACATCAGCTATGATACTAATCCTGATGGGATTCCTGATATGGTATCTGCTTCATTGGGTCGGCAGGTTACGCACTATCGAGCAGATGAAAGACGATTTCACGCATAACATGACGCATGAGTTGAAGACACCTGTAGCCGTGGCATATTCAGCCGCCGATTCCATGCTGCGTTACTACGACCAAAGCGACGAGGCGAGAAACAAGCAGTTCCTTAAGATTATAATGCAGCGGTTGAGTTTCCTGTCGGGAATGATCGAGAACATCCTGTCAATGAGCATGGAACGGTTCAAGACAATGAAGCTCAACATTGAACCGGTTGCAATAAAACCTGTTGTAGAGGATGTTTCGGGCATGATGGGACTGAAAGCCGACAAGCCCGTCGACATAAACATCGATATTCCCGACAACCTTTCGGTACGGGCTGATTCACTGCATCTTGGCAACATATTGTCAAATCTCATCGACAATGCAATCAAATATTCGGGTGATTCAGTGAACATCAACATAAAAGCCGATGACCGCTCAATAACAATAGCCGACAACGGCATAGGAATTGAGAAGGGAAATTTACCTTACATATTCGATAAATTCTATCGCGTGACCTCAGGCGACCGCTATGAGGCGGGAGGTTACGGACTCGGACTTTTTTATGTGAAACAGATTGTCGAATTGCTTGGCTGGAGCATTGATGTGACAAGTAAGCCGGGACAAGGCACAAGATTTACAATAAAATTCAAAAGCGATGAAAAGAGATAAGATTTTGCTTGTTGAGGATGACTCGACACTATCATTCATCATTCAGGACGCGCTGACACGTGAGGGATTTGATGTAGAGTGTGCGCCCAATGGCGAGGCGGGGCTTAAGATGTTCGGCAAATCATCGCCCGATATTATTGTCGCTGATGTTATGATGCCGAAAATGGACGGCTTTGAGATGGTGCGTCTTATAAGGCTGACTTCACCCACCGTACCGGTGCTTTTCCTCACCGCCCGCACAGCTCTCGATGATGTTGTAAAAGGCTTTGAACTGGGAGCCAATGACTATATACGCAAACCGTTTCAGATACTTGAACTTGTTGTGCGCATAAAGGCGTTGTTGAAACGCAACCGTCAAGGCGCGGCCGAAGATTCCAATCCTACCCTATGCGACTGTTCGCTTGACTTTGCATCGCAGCGTCTTGCAGTAGGAGCTGACACAATTGAGCTGTCGCATACCGAGGCCGTGATCATTGACGAACTGTTTCGTCATCCCAATGAGGTGGTCGAGGCCCGAACGCTAATGTATCGCATTTGGCAGAACGACGATTACAACAATCTCAATCGCCTGCACGGCTTCATTTACAAACTACGCAAATATCTGTCGAAGTCAACCGGGCTTGAACTCCTGAATGTGCGCGGAATCGGCTACAAATTGGCCGCAAATCCGACATCTCTTCGCAACGCACCAACCGCCGATTAAACTTCACCGTTTTTGTGAAATATGCTTTTTATGGGCACTCTTTCACCGGATTCCGACCGGCATACTATAGCTGCGTTGTCGCTGTCCCATTCGTGTGACATTATGCGATATAAGATATTAATTTGTCGTGCGACACGATTATGTATCACTTGATAGTAAAGCGAGCCCTCCTTGGTGGCCACGCACGATGGCCGGTATTTCAATCTGACTGTTGCCATAGGTTTTGTTTTTAATATTGTATACATATATTATACCGCTACACTATGGCACGTTGTGCAGGGATGAGATGCGCAACATTTGGCAACACTCTTTAACATACTTGTGCTGCAATGCTGCACACCATGTCGCTAATTTTGCCGATGAAAGTCATATCGGCTTTCCGCGTAATCCATAAATACACTCCGTTATGTTTTTCATCGTTGTTATTATTTGCGTTTTAGGTTGGCTTGGGCCGGCTCTCAAAAGTGGTGCGGACATAAAATGATACAATTATGATTGGTATAGTTATTTGGGCGATATTGATAATCTTCATTGTCATTTGCGCATGCCCCGGCTTCATAACCGCGCTTATCGTCAACTCGGCGATTGTGTTGAGCGTCTATGGACTTATCCTGTGGATAGCTCCCAAAATCAAAAAACGTTTTTAAACAATAATCAGTCATGTCATTCTGGAATTTTCTCGGCGAATTCGCTATATTCAATATGATATGCAACCTGTTTTCGCGCAAATCGAAATCAAGTACAATCGGTACATATCAACCACATTATATTATCAATTCGCAATATGAGGCACGTATTCAAGAACTGGAGAATGAAATCAAGGAGTCGGAAAAGCGAATTGCCGAATGTCAAAAAATAGTCGATAATAGTCAACCGACTGATTTAAAAGATTACGACATTGATGAACTGCAAGACCGCATCGATGAGCTTGAGGATCAGCTCGATAATTGCGATGTGGGGTCGAACCGCTATGAGCTCATACAAGACGAAATGGACCGGCTCCAAGACCAGCTTGATGACATGGAGGGGCTTGATGATATAATGGACGATTTTGACAGTTTCAGAGATGATATATATGACGCGGACTCTTATCGCGATGACCGGTAACCAGCCAATCCCAAGCATCCAGATTGTTAAAAATGCTTAGGCTCATTATCAGTGGGGTCATGGGTTCTAATCCTATTTCTTCATCTTTCTTGTTCTAATGGGTATAGTGCTTAATTTAGGCAATAAATTGGGGTTGTTGCCGAAATTAAGTCGAGTAAAATAGACGAAGCATATTTTTGATACAAAAAATTGCGACTACAATCCTCTATGGGTACAAATTTTTGCGATTATAACTGCGATTTTTACAAAAAACTGAGTTTAGAACGGTTCTGAATTCGGAATTGCTCATATTCTGTTCAATAAAAACGCTGTACTGAATATAATAGTGAATAATTTATTCAGTGCATGTATTGCGAACCATATATTCGGCCAGAACCAAATATAACCGCATTGCCGGAGTTCTATAAAATCCGGTCAACTGTGAATCCGCCAGGCTTTCCGTTTGAATCAGGCAGCTATTTGTCGAGTCGTTCTTTAAGACAGTTAGTATTCAGGCGTAGTTGCTTGACGAATGCCTCATTGTTTTGGTAGACTCGTACGGATGCTTTGCTACTGGTTATCCCGAACGTGTTTTCGAGGTGTAGCGTAATATTGTACATGGCATTATAATTGTCTTGGCTGTCGGGCAACATTCCATATTGGGCAATTTGTATGTGTCAATGAAGCCGCGGTTGAGATTACGCTTAAGTACTTTAACATTTTCATCCCAATAACCTTTTTCCGTCAGGTTGGTGGGACTGATTGTTTCCTCAACGGTGTACTTTCTTTTCCAATTGTCATAATCGGCTTTAAGCGATTAGAATAGGGTTTCGTTTATAATCGTAAAATCGAGATCGCTTTTATCGTTGAACGGACGGCCATAATTATCGGTCGAAAGCGAGAACCCGGTCTTTGCGCTCCCTATCAACAGTATATCATGCAGCTCGACTGAAAGCAGATTGCTCAGATATTCCTTGATTTTTTCAAATATCAACGGACGGTCTTTGAATATGTATGGAGTATTACTCTGCATTACATGACGGAGGAACGTTTGCGCATCGCTTTCATTGGAATTGAAGTAATATTTAAGAAACTTCTCAGGCTTGACATAAGTTTCTGATATTGCTCCGATTACTGGCGAATTGTTGAGATAATCGCTGATATTAATTTCAAATGAATAGGATGTTTTCGCAAATATAACTTTAATAAATGAGATGTACGCCGCTCAATTTGATAATTATTCCTCTCGGACATTACTCTGGGCTCTGGATATTTCAGCCTCGCTATAATTGATGCGCATACTTTCAGGTCAATATCAGCATCTCTTGAAAGACCGAACCCGGCAAGTATGGCGTCAAGCGATGGGTATTCGGTACCATAATAAGCTATATCAAGATATGATATAGCCAACTGTTGTCTATCAAATTTCATTCTAATGATTACAGCAAGCAATATCTCCTTTAGCTTTCGAGAAAATGTCATGCTGTAGTCAGCGGTTATCACCCTAACAAGTTGTTGCTCTATAGTGCTCGCGCCCTCTTTTAATCCTGTTGTTACACGGCGGTATATGGCCCTCGTTATAGCTATTATATCGAACCCTATGTGATATCTGTTGCGATGGTCCTCTCCTAAAACCAATAAATCTAACAACATTTTGCCTGACTGCGTTGAAAGCAACGGTGAGTTCTTTTCTATCAGGTAGGGGATAGTTGTCAGAAGTACTTCGCGGTCATTAAGGAAGCTTTTAATAAATTTTAAAGTCATCAACGTGATACCAGGACATATTGATTAAAAACAAAAAGGAATCATTTTAAAATGATTCCTTTTGTGATCCGCCTGGAGCCGCGGAATGTCGCTTTAACTAAGTAGTATTCAGATTGTTGCAATGCCACGCTTTCCGTTGTTCACGAATTGCACACGGCACTATTTCAATGTTCTTCCCGATTATGCCATCGAGTATTTACAAAGATAGCTCTTTTTCTCCGATATTCAAGGGCTATCATCGTTAAAAATGACTTATGGGAATTGCGTTAATTGTTTTTTCTTTCCACTCGATTTGCTCCTCTTGGTTGTTGGTAATGACGAGGAGATTGTCGCAGTGGAGTTCTTCGGCGGCTTCGACGAGGGCGTCGAGTTCGCGCTTGCGGGTTTTCTCGGAGGTCATGTCGTAGCAGACTTGGATAAGTTGCTCCACTTTTGTGCCGCGACGGGTCACGAAGTCTATTTCCTTGTCGTTGCGGGTACGGTAGTAGAATAGAGTGTTGCCCGGTTCATAGCCTCTGCGCATGAGTTCCACAAATACTTGATTTTCCAAAAGGCGTCCGAGGTTCTCGCTGAGGTTAAAAGCGGTGCTTTGCACAAAACCGTTATCTACCACATAGACTTTGCGCGGAGCTTTCTTCATCAGCTTCAGTTTGTTGTTGAAGCGAGGGAGATAGAAGAACAGGTAAGGCTCGGCGAGATAGTCGCAGAACTTCTTGGTGGTTGCCACACTTGACAGTCTCAACTCTACTGCAAGTTCGTTTGAGGAAATCGGGTTACAGAAGTTGGATAGTAGGTATGTGGCAAGGTTATACAGATCGGTCGTGTTCCTTACCTTATGTCGCTTAGCAACATCTTTCAGCAATATGGAGTCAAATAGCGTTGAAAGATAGTTCTTTGTGATAGCTCTCGCCTTTATGGTTTCTGGATAACCGCCGTTGCGCATATAATCATCAGCGAGTACGATAGCTTTGGCAAGCTGTTCCTCACGCGGAGCATGAATGTCGATGTCATTCCAGCTCATGGTTTCGTCAAGGCTGAATGGGAGCATATCTATTTTCAGATAGCGTCCGGTCAGCGATGTCGCCATTTCACTGCTCAGGAGTTTTGCGTTGCTTCCCGTGATAACCAAATTCTTGCCGCGACGATATAGTTTGCTTACCCACATATCCCAGTTGGACAGGTTCTGCACCTCATCGAGAAGGAGATAATCATATCCGGGGTATATGTCATCAAGAGCCGACATCACCAAATCCTCATTCCAATTCTCCAACAGCTGTGCATCATCGAAATTCAGGTAGGCAAAGTTCTTTCCCTGCAACATCAGCAAAGCAAACACGGATTTACCAACACGCCGTGGACCAGTGATCAGTTTGATTAGAGGGTTGGCAAGAAGCTCCTCAACATCATGTTTGGTTTGCCGCTGTTGGTACGGACGAGCCATCAGCTCATCACGCTCAGTCTTTTGATTGAAGATTATATTTTTCATTGCCGTCTTATTAGACTGCAAATATAGCTCTTTTTATTCAATTAAACCATTGTATTGAATAAAAAAGCATATATTTTATTCAATACAAAGCCTATGTTGACTAAAGTCGAGATACCGATAACTCTATAAAGGTATGTTCAGCAGATTGTGCTTTTCAAACGTATTCAAAAAAATAGCGTGCCGGACACGCTTCTAAGTGAGGTATCTGGTATAACCTTTTGGGAAAACGTGTCAGCACGCTATGCGATGAGCATAGCATAACTGCACGCATTTGTTCCCAAGTTTCAATTTACCAGATTTTCACTTAAACAAGATGCGGTGTTACGATATGTATTATGTCGGTGTGATTGGCTCTCCAATCACAATCTTTGCGATTTACGATGCAAAGGTACTAATTTTTAGCGAGGTGGTCAAGACTGGATTTTACCATTGCTGTCAATCCCGTACTTTTTGCGAAGACTTATCAGCGTTTTCTCAGTGATATTAAGCAGCTTCGCGGCTTGTTTCCAGTTACCGCCCCGTTGGTAGGCTTCAAGGATTTGGTCACGCTCTCTTTGTGGATTGCGAAGACTCAAATCATAAGTCATTGAAGTGTCGGAGAGGTTGAAGCTGATGTCAGTGGCTGTGATTGTATCGCCTTTGGCATGGAAGGCGGCGAAAAGAACTATGTCTTTCAGTTCGCGCACGTTGCCGGGCCACGGGTAGAGTTTCAGAGCCTTTATCGCCGAAGCGTCGAGGTGTTTTCGCGGCTTGCCTGTCTGGGCGGCATAGCGTTTGAGAAAGAAGTCGGCAATTACGGGAATATCTTCGGTCGTTTCTTTCAGCGGCGGCACGGCGATGTCAGATTGACGGAGTATATAGAAAAGATTGGGGCGGAATGTCTTTTCCGTTACCATCCTCATCAGTTCCGGTTCCGCAGTGCAGATGACACGAACATCTGGGTGTTCCGTTTCAAGAATGTGCAACAGCACTGATTGTTTCTCAAAGGAGAGAAGATGCACATTCTTAAGAATGATTGTACCTCCCGCGGCTTTTTGAAAGTAGCTCTTGATACGGTTGTATAGTTCACTACGCTCTGATGTCGGGTCATGCAAACCGATGAACGCGGCACTAGCGGCTTCAATAACCGTGTGCGGCTTCTGCTCACGTGAACTGTTGAGGTAGATTTGATGTGCCACCTGTTCCTTGCCCGAACCGCACTCTCCGAAGATGATTGCGTTGGCGTTGGTCGCGGCAATGGCTTTTATCTTTTCCTCAATCTTCTGCCATGCCTCGCTTTTGCGTGGCAGCAACTGATTGTCGAGCGTAAGCACTGACATTTCCGGTTTTGCATACTTCTCAACTGTTTCCACCAGTTGTTTGTCAAGAGCACGACGCTGAATGATGTCGCTTGCGCCTCCACCACTCATTACCTTGACAATATCCAACGGATCGAGGTTTTCTACTATGGCGATTACTGGGAATTTGTATTTCTCGGCATTCAACCAGTCAATAAACTCTCTTGCGATTCCATCCGGCAGTGTCATTGCCGTGATTATGACCGCGCTGGGAGGCAGCTTCGCCGCCCCTAATTTACCGGCTTCGATGCTGTCAACAAAAACAGGATTATACCCGGCGCGTGTCAGCAAACCAGACATAATCCTGCTATCGGACGCAGACGCATCTACGATGAGGATTGTATTCATTGTATTGTTTTTTGATTTACGGTGGCACATATCCACCAAATTCATGAGTTCCTTTTAGATTGTTGCCATCTCTTTTAGATGCTGGTTCTTTATTATAAAAATACTTGCCTCATATAGAAGCCACATCGGGAATGACACGAGCAATAATGTGAAAATATCAGATGTAGGGGTTATTATCGCCGCCACAATCAGTATTATTACTATGGCGTGTTTTCTATATTGTTTCAAAAAGCCGGAGGTTATAAATCCCATTTTGGCAAACAACCAAGTCAGCAACGGCATCTCAAATACAATTCCCATCGCAAGACACATCAGTATCAATGTGCTCATATATGATTGTAGAGAAATCATGTTCATAACATCGTCAGCGACTTGATACGTCCCTAAAAATCGGAAAGTCAACGGAAATATCAGGAAATAACTTATGGCAACCCCTGTTAGAAACATCACATACCCCCAGCCTACAACTCTGACGGCATAGCGTCGTTCATTTACATATAGGGCCGGGGAAACAAACCGGAACAACTGGTAAAGTATGTATGGCGAGGCACATAACAGCCCTGCACACAGTGCAGTCTTCATGTGTATGATGAATTGTTCTGCCAGTCCGGTGTTGATGAGTTGGACGTTGAAATCTGACATCTTGCCTCCCGGCAACAGTTCTCCGGCAAAGGAAAGCCAGCGGTAGGTAATGAAATCCGCTCCTTTTGGGGCGAGGACAACGGCAAACAGAGTTTCCTTAAATGCGAATGCAATGATGCCGAAAGCCACTGTAACTACGGCAACTTTCATCAATGCGATCCGGAGAACATCAAGATGTTCCCAAAAACTCTGTTTGTCTTTATTCTCCGACATAATTTTTATTTGGATTCTTCTGAAGCAGTTTCCTTAATATCTTTCTCAATCTCGTTCATTCCGTCCTTGAATGAGCGGACACCCTTACCGAGCCCGCGCATCAGTTCAGGTATTTTCTTGCCTCCGAAAAACAGAAGCACTACGAGAACGATAAGGAGAATTTCTGACATTCCAAGTCCTCCGATAAATAGCAATGTGTTCATGTTATCTGCGAATTAAAAAGTTAATGACAAACCAGCCGCCGACAATCTGCAAAAGCATTCCGGGAACACCTATTCTGAAATCCTGCATCGCGGCATATAAGCTGTCTTTCAACAGCCATTCTCCGACAGTACCTATAATCTGATAGCCTAACACGACTATCATCAGTTGCCAAAGGGCAGCTTTACGGAATTTAGTTGCGAACAGCCCTGCGACAAACGCAAGTACAGTGGATTTTAGCAGTATCGCAGGCATACCGCTGACCGCAGGCATACCGAACAACAGACTGTTGATGACAGGGGATGCGAGGGCTGTGAGAAGGCCCACTTTCCAGCCATATTTATATGCTCCAACAAGAGTAAAGAAGTAGATTGGCAGCCAAGTTACTCCGCCTTGCGGGATAAGGTGGAACAACTGCGGTACTATGATATTGCCCAGAACGAAAAGGGCGGCGACTCCGTAAGTGCGGAGTTCGGAATACCCGAGCGAGTATAGTTTTAATGATGATGTTTGCATGGGTTAATTTTTTATTGATCGAATGAATTGTGTTATGAGCGGCAGACACTCCTGAGCTGTGGCACATGTAAGACACAGTGTTTCGACAGGACAGATACCGTCGCCTTTACGGTTTATGATATTGTCAACCTGTTTGCCGAAGTCAACTTTTACAGGACTTTGTCGCAATAGATCCAAAGCAGGAGCACTGATTATGTCCGCGTATAGAGAGGCTATACCACCGATAATCATAAGTGCTGCCGCACCCTTTCCCACGACTTTATCCGCAATCTCCGCACCTTGCAGAAATCCTGGATCTTCGTTCAGTATGTTATAAAGGTCAGATATGCCACGTCCATCGAATGTGCAGACCTCTCCATTTGCCACAACGAGCGAATGGTTCCCATCATGGAGTATTTTTGTCAGGTCATCCATCATAGCGTGCCCTGTTTCAAATGTTCAACAAAATTGTCGATACGGTGCAGTTCTTTCGGAATGTCTATGCTCTGCGGACAATGCGGCGAGCACTGGTTGCAACCGATACAGTGGCTTGCCTGACGGAGTTTTGGAACACTGCGGTCATATCCGACGAGGAATGCTTGTCGTGCCTCGCGGTAATTTTCCGCCTGTTGGCTTTCCGGCACATTTCCTTGATTGACACATTTGTTGTAGTGCAGCAGAATCGCGGGAATGTCAAGCCCGTAGGGGCAAGGCATACAATATTTGCAATCATTGCACGGTATTGTCGGGTATTGCACCATCAGGTCGGCTGTTTCGTAAAGAAATGCTGTATCGTTGTCGGTCAATGGTTTTAGCGGGCAGAAAGACCGCAAGTTGTCCTGCAAATGCTCCATGTATGTCATGCCGCTCAACACAGTAAGGACATTCGGGAAACTGCCGGCGTAGCGGAAAGCCCATGACGCGACACTGCGCTCCGGCTCCTGCTGTTTCAGGCGGCTGACTATGTGGTCCGGGACATTTGAGAGGCGTCCACCCAACAGTGGCTCCATGATTATAGCCGGAATATTTCTTTTGGCAAGCTCTGTATAGAGGTACTCAGCATTGGTATTGCGTGGATTTATCTCCTTGGCATGATGCCAGTCGAGATAGTTGAGCTGAATCTGAACGAAATCCCACCTGTATTTATCGTAGTTTTCCAACAGATAGTCAAACACCGCAATGTCACCGTGATATGAGAAACCGAGGTTGCGTATCCGCCCGGCTTCGCGCTCCCTGAGAAGGTAGTCAAGGACACCATTGTCAATATAGCGTTTGTTGAACTCGTCCATTCCTCCGCCCATACCGACACCATGCAGTAACAGATAGTCGATATAATCCACCTGAAGATTTTTGAAGGAATCATGATACATTTTCAACGATGCCTCCCTGCTCCAAGTCTGCGGGGCAAAGTTTGACAACTTTGTCGCTATGAAGAATTTTTCGCGCGGGTGTCGGCTCAGGGCTATGCCTGTGGCGGCCTCGGAGCGTCCTTTGCAATAGGCGGGCGATGTGTCGAAGTAGTTGACACCGTGGGCTATGGCAAAATCAACAAGTGAGTTGATTGTTTCCTGATCGAGATCCGCGTCCGAGCGTCCGGCGCCACCGTCCAAGTCGGGCCATCGCATACAACCGTATCCAAGTATGGAAACCTTTTCTCCGGTTTTTGGATTTGTACGGTATGTCATGCTGTCGGTCGGTATCTCTGAATTGGTTGTCGCATTACCGACAACAGGGTTATTCCGCGAGTTACAGCCTACAAGGGCTGTGGCAGACACTGCGGCAGTGCCAAGCCCTATGCGTTTAAGAAATTCGCGGCGGTCAATATTGTTATTATTTTTCATCGACGTAATTCATTTAGACTGTTCTATGTACTTGATGTCCCTCTACATATATCGCGCTGAATGGACGTGCCGGGCAAAGATTTTCACAGGCTCCGCAACCAATGCAACGCTCGTCGTTGACAACCGGTATTTTCGGAGAATCAGGGTTGTCCTTGTCAGATGGCACCATCTGTATTGCCCCGACAGGGCAATGACGGGCACAGTTGCCACATTCCACACCGTCTGTCAATGGCACGCAGTTTTCCTTTACCCATACGGCATGACCTATCTGGATAGATGATTTGTCAGCGACAGTAATTTTGACTATGGCACCGGCTGGACATACTTCCGAGCAACGCGTACACTCAGGGCGACAATAGCCTCTTTCATAAGATGACTCAGGTTGCATGAGTGTTTCAAGGTTTGTAGATGGACGCAACACGCTATTCGGACAAGCCGACACACAAAGCTGGCACGCGGTGCAATGCTGAGCCATGTTGCGCAGGCTTTTTGCTCCGGGTGGTACAATGCGGGTGGCTCTCTCAGGAATTTTCTTATCTGCAATCACTGCCAGTCCTCCGTCAACAGTCTTTTCCTGTGCCTTGATTGCGGTTGTCGCCGCAACTACGGCTGTTGTTGTAAGAAATTGGCGGCGAGAATTGTCGGGCTGTTGCTCCTTGACTGATGTCCGGCTCTTTTTTCTAATGGTGTACGAAATCGCCCCTTGATGGCATTTGCCAATACAATCCATACAAGCTACACATCGGGAATAATCTATCTCATGTTCCTTACTGTTGATACAGGCAGCCTTGCAGTTGCGGGCGCATAGACCGCAGCCGTTGCATTTTGATGTGTCAATGACAGGTTTGAACAGGGAATACTTTGAAAGAAATCCTAAGACTGTACCAACCAGACAGATGGTGTTGCAATAAGTGCGTCCGTTTCTCCAAGCCAAGACACCGAGTACAACGAGTGTGATAACTGCGACAGCAAGTGTGACTCCACTGCGAACCCAGACATCAACAGTGTAGAACGCATAGCTGTCGTGTTTCTCTGCCCAGTCCGCCAACAGATTGTTTCCAAATTGCCAGACAGGAGAAAGCAGGTTCTGCGCAATGCGTCCGTATACGCTGTATGGAGCGAACAGAGCCACAATACTACCGATGCCGAGTAGGAATGCCACAATAACGACACCAAGCATTGTATAACGCAAAATGTTTTTTGCCGGAGAATAAGAGTATCTGTTCCTCTTGTCCTTTTTACCAAACCAAGCGAATATATCCTGCATAACGCCAAGAGGACATATCACAGAACAATATATGCGACCGAATACGAGTGTCAGCGCGACAAGGCCGATTATAACTCCGGCATTTAAGGCCAAAATTGCGGGAAGGAATTGGATTTTTGCCATCCACCCTAACCACACATGGATTGTTCCCGTGAAATCGAGGAACAATAGGGTTATCGCTATCAGGAAGATAACCGCGAGTGTTGTTCTAATTTTCCGTAGAGCCATCAGTTTATTATCTTATGAAATTTGTTGGTGTAAAATCTTCATATATAGGAGGTTCAATGCCAAGTTGTCGGCCAGCTTCGATACACTTCAGCATCCAAGCCATATTCTGCCCCAAAGTGCGCATTATCTGGAGCCCTTCCCTATCTTGCCTAACTTCATCAGGCGTGTTGCCATGAACCATATTCCAATATTGTGACGGTACCATAGGCATGTTGCTGAACACGATATATTTGTTCATCTGGTCAAGAGTTGCCGTACTTCCGGCTCTCCTGCAACTTGCTATTGTCGCTCCGGGTTTTCCTGCCAGTTTTTTACCATAAAATGAACCTGCGAAAAATGCCCTGTCCATAAAAGCAGTCATTGCCCCAGTTGCAGAAGCAAAATGTACTGGAGTACCGAATATAAATCCATCGTATTCAGGTATCTTTTCAATGAATTCATTCACTACATCGTTACGGAAGCACTTTCCTGTCTGTCGGCATGAGCCACAAGCAATACAACCAGCGATTGGAGAAGTGCCAAGCCACATAAAATCAGATTCAACACCATTCTTTGATAGCGTTGACGCTATTTCTGATAGAGCTGTATATGTGCAACCCTCCTTATGTGGACTGCCATTGACTAAAAGAACTTTCATTTTACGGTCATTATATGAATTGCCGAAAACATTACCTAATGCAGTAGCTCCACCCACTCCCAATCCAAAACCGGCAGCAGCTGTACCAATGCGCTTGATAGCTTCTCGACGAGTTATTTCTTTGTTTTCTTCTTCCATTTGTTAATATTATGGTATAATATCCTGACTGCAAAATTAGCTTTGAAAGTTCATCACAGCACAACATGGATTACTGATTCTATAACCAAAAATACGGAATGTTTAACGGCAGAAGATATAGAGCCTCAATTTAGCTCTAATATCCTCTGCCGTAATATAATCCCCTTTGAAAGGAGAACCCATTTTTCGCTATTTGCGTAATGACAGTGGCGGGTATATGGGAGTATATTTTATTTTATACGCCGTATCAGTCTTGCCGGGTTACCTGCCACGATTGTATTTGGCTCTACATCGTGAGTAACAACACTTCCGGCACCGACCACTGAATTTTCGCCAACTGTCACTCCGGCGAGTATGGTTGCTCCAGCACCTATCCATGCACGACGACCAATTCTAACAGGCTTGCATGTGATGATCCACCGGTTGTCAAGGTCATGGTTGTTTGAAATCAGTTGAACATTTGCGGCAATCATCGCTTCATCTTCAATGGTTATTCCTCCGGCCGACATCATCAGGCAACCGGGCATGATAATCACTTTATTTCCGATTTTGACGTTGTTAAATCTGACTCCGCTCAATGGAGTTGAAATGCGGCTACCTTCTCCCATATCAGGAAATAACTCCTTGACCAATCCGTCAAATTCATCTGTTGCTGGCATTGTGTGGTTCAGTCGGAAAAGCGTCTGCATCTGCCGTTTTGCCAACGCAGTTTCTTCTGCCGACGGATGTGCACAATCTATCCTTATTTCTTCCATATTACAAGTATTGTTCAATCCATTCCTCTATTTCACTGTCGCTCCGACCATTCATCAACAAGCCTTTCCCAAAGTTCAATGACGGATATTGTTCTTTCAGTTCCTTCTCGCTGTTGATGATGTTGCTTCCGCCAGAGGTCATGAACGGCACAATGGTCTTGCCTTGAAGATTGTTGTTTTCGATGAATGTGTTGATGATGGTAGGATGGGTGTTCCACCAGTTGGGATAGCCTATGTAAACGACTGAATACTCCGACAAATCCGTTATAGAATCTTTCAGAGCCGGGCGGAATGTACGGTTGTGCATCTCGACATAACTGCGGCTCAGGCTGTCGGTCCAGTCAAGATCGGCTGAGGTATATTTTACTGCCGGAGCAATTTCGTGAACATCAGCACCGGCAATCTTAGCTATGCGTTTTGCGGCTGCTTCAGTTGTGCCGGTGGCGGAGAAGTAGCAAACAACCGCTTTATTGTCATTTGTTTCCATTGTCGTATTCTTGTTATTGCCACCACATGATGTAAACGGCAATATTGCCGCGCCAAATAAGGCTAACAAAAATTTTTTAAGTTTCATTATTCTCATTTCAGTTTTTCAATCCAAAAATTTACAGACTTACGGGCTTGCTCACGATTATTCTGCGCTGTTGCGCCGCGCACCGCAAGTCCTTTGGCTACTGTCGCTCCCTTGCACGCCTCGGCGATATACTTCTCAGTGCTTGACAGTCCGCTGCCTTCATGGGTGCAGAACGGGACGACGACCTTACCAGTCCAATCGTGCTTTTCCAAGAATGTATATACCGGCATGGGCATATCTCCCCACCAGTTGGGATAGCCAATGAAAACCACGTCATAGTCCTCGACCTTGACATCGCCCTTTATGGCTGGACGTGCTTTTTGTGCCTTCTCTTGTTTGGCTATCTCAACCACTTCATCGTATGAGTCGTGGGGATATTCCTTTTCCGGTACAATCTCAAAGAGCGAGCCACCGGTGGCTTCGGCTATCATTTTTGCGATGATATGGGTGTTGCCTTCCGATATGTTGCCGACACCATAGTTCTCACCCGTGTGTGAGAAGAAAACCACAAGTGTTTTCTTGCCTGATATTGATGTGCTCATATTGTTTTCTTTGTTTTTTGAGGTTTCATTTGTTGCCGTTGTGTTGTTGGCGCATGACACTATTGAGAGTGCCGATACGACAAACATAACGACCATGCTGATTATCTTTTTCATCAGTAATTTGTTTTATATCTTATCCATAAGGTGTCGTTACCTACATGCTCTACACTTTCAAGCGAAAGTCTTACCGGCATACGGTTCATATCCGCTATGCCATCGAAAAGAGCTGTCTGTCCCTTGCGTCCGTCTATACCGGGAGCAAGCAAGAGGCTCACTTCGTCGATAAGTCCGGCGGCAAGAAAACCTCCGTTGATGTGTCCACCACCGAGAACTGCCATGCGCTCGACTCCGAACTCCATACGCAGTATTTCCATTGCGGCTGTGAGGTCAATGGCATCACGTCCGACACATATATACGATATTTCCTCGTTTCTGAGCATTTCAAGATATTCCTGCGACACTTGCTCGCTTACTATGCAGATGAGAGGAACACCGTCAATTTCAGAAGCGGGCCAGCGCAACCGACCGTGCGTGTCAACCGCCACCATGTACTCGTCCGAGTCAACAGCCTTATAGACAGCTGTCATACCGAATGGAGTGGGATCGTTGGCTCTGAACAGTTCCTTCCGGGCATTGTAATGTTCCATAGTCACACGTCCTTCAAGCTGTGTCGGACAGTCGAGTTTCTCAAGGGTTTCGTAATATTCGTCGCCGCTGATTTTGTCAACCATCGAGCAGTCTATGCGTCCGTCGATAGATGCCACCATGTGGCATACTATATAAGGTCTTTTCATTTCGCATCGGGGTTAAGTGGTCCGTAAAAGAATGATGCGGTGGCTCCTCCGTCAATCAGGAAGTCTGCGCCAGTTATGAACGCTCCTTGCTGTCGCATCAGCAGTTCGGCAACATTCGCCACCTCGTCGGCCGTACCGGGGCGTCCTGCGGGACACTTTGCAAACATGTTTTTATAGAAGTCGCCACGTGGGCCGTTGAACTCGTCGATAGCAAGCGGAGTGACAATTATGCCGGGAGAGATGGAGTTGATGCGTGCCCCGCGCTTGCCCCATTTCACCGCCTCAGCCATCACACGCTTAACATTGCAGCGTTTCGCCATCTGGTAGGCATGGAGTGTATCCTTTATATTCTCCGGCTGGAGCATATCAAGTGAAAGCAGTTCCTCAGTCGGAGTCAGGGCGAGCAGACTGTCTTGTTCCGGTGTCAGGGCGGGCATACGGTGTCCGCTCTGGCTGGAGATAGTCACACCTGTTCCTCCCGTTTTTATTACCTTGCCGACTTCTTCAAGAAGCACCGCTGTACCGTAGAGGTCAACATGAAGTATCGTTTCTATGGGTGCCTGACTGGGCGATACTCCGGCAGCATTGACGAGCATTGAAATCTCGCCATAGCTCTGAGCCTCGGCGATTAACGCAAGAATTGATTCACGGCTTGACAAGTCCATCTCAAACGGCACGGCATCAAATCCGGCATTGTTCATCGTGGAGCATATCGCCTTGGCATATTCAATACTGCGGTCGCCGACCACTGTCTTCATGCCGTAGCCCATACGCCGGGCTATCGCCATGCCTATCTGACCCGCTCCGGTCAGTATCATTACTTCTTTGTTCATATTATATATTTTATATGTTGTTATTTCTGTTTACCCTAAGTGAATACAGTCCAATAACGGCTGATATTGAGAGAAATAATATTCCTAAACATAGAATTGTAGCATAATCAGTCCAGTCGGACAAAATGCCCCAACCTCCGGCAGCAATGGCTCCACCGATGGCTATTGCCATTGATATATTGGAGTATATCCGAGAATAATTCTTATTGCCAAAGACATGGCGGACAAGCATAGGAGTCTGGACTGTGACACCGGCGTATGCCCAACCGAACAGAAAACCACCTGCAACGGGTAGGGCTATGCCATATTTTCCAAACAATAACAATATAAGACCAATTATGCCCAATCCGGTAGTTGTCAATACTCCGGTTATTGAACTGCGGTCATTTATAAGACCAAGTAATATCTTACCTAATGTAACGCCGCCCATTACGGAAGATGCCGCATAAGATGCCTGTTCTATTGTATAGTTCAGGGATTGCACATATGACGGCACAAATATGTTTAATGTCGCGGAGGCATTCATCAAAAATGCAAATACGACCAGCGCATAAAAAATAGGCATCTTTAAGGCGGCTGCGTATTCAATACCACCTGAAAACCGATTTTTATTGTTATTACGATTATCTGTTACTTGTGTGTCGATTTCCTTATTTTCAGGGTAATCCTTGAGAAAAATGCCTAAAATAGGACTTACAATAAATATTATAACCAGTCCAAACAGCATATATGCTATTCTCCACCCATATTCAGAAATAAGGTAGCCTGCAACCGGATTAAATAATATTCCACCAATTCCTGATCCGGCACTACAAATACCGATGAATAATCCCATGCGAGCCCTGAACCATCTGTTCAGAAGAGTCGGGAAACCGAGATACAGCAGAAATGCCAGAAAAAATCCCAATAATGCCCCGGCTGTATAAAACTGCCATAACGCATTGAAAAAGGACATGGCGATATATGTCGCTCCGGTAAGTATTGAACATAGGGTAAGTATCCACCGGGCACTGTATTTTTCCATCAGTTTTCCGGCAAATGACAATGTCAGAGTGGAAAACAGGAAATTCAAGGACATATATATGCCAAATCTGCCGACATCAACACCAAGGTCCTCACTGACCGGACGATAGAAAATGCCCGCACAACTCATCACGAGCCCGACAATTACGAACATTATCAGGAAACAGCATACGACAATCGTATATCCGTAATATATTTTATTCTTGACTGCCATAATCATTCCATTATACCTATACGACGCAACCATGCCTCCACATCACTTTTGGAGTCAGCAGAATGTGTCCCCTGTACAGCAAGCCCTGCAAGAATATTCCCATCGGGATAGTAACTGCGGGCAAGCCTTTCACAATCGCCGAGGCCGCTGCCGGCATGAGTGGCAAAAGGCACTATGGTTTTCCCGGAAAGATCGTATGATTCATAGAATGTCCGTATAATCATCGGCATTGCTCCATGCCAAACGGGACCTCCTACAAATATGATGTCATACTCCGTGATATTAGTAATCTCCCCTTTGAATTTAGGGCGACTGTTATTATCAAGTTCCTCACGCGCGATTGATACCGTTTGCTGGTAATCGTCGGGATAAGGAATTTCCGGTAAAAGTTCAAAACTGTCACCTCCGGTCAGTTCTGCGATAAATCCGGCGACACGAGCTGTATGCCCAATATCAAGCCACTGGTTAGGATAATTGTAACCGGTGCGTGAAAAATACACAATCAGAATATTGCCGTCAGTGGTATTATCGTCGCCACTACCGCCTTCATCTGCATCTCCGTTGTCCGTAACATTTTCCTTCTCATCTGAAATATTGTCAGGCTCATCACTGCAAGCATAAAATATGCTGCTGGAAAAAACGACTCCGGCAATAATAATCAGGCTTCTTAAATATGTCTTTAGAAATTCCATATTAAAACTATTCATTATTTCAAATGCAAAGTTAGTTCTGCTTTGCCTACATCAAGATAGACAGATTACTGATTATCTTACCGAATTTACGGATTATCAAAACCATGTAATGATAATCACGGGAAAAGTGACGAACTTTGCACAAACAATTTTAGAATGGACAAGCAATTCCTTAACATAGAAACCATTGAGGAGTATAACAATATGCTCGGCATAAAGACTGCTCATCCTCTCGTGAGTGTCATAAACCTCGACCAATCCAAACCTATGAGGCATATGCGTCATACGTTCAGTTTTTATGTGGTTTTTCTCAAAGACGAAAAAAACTGCGATATTATTTATGGTCGTCAAAAGTATGATTATCAGAAAGGGTCAGTTGTATGTCTTGCTCCACGCCAAGTAATAGGTATCGAAGATACGGGCGTTGAATTTCAACCGAAAGGCTGGGCCTTATGTTTCCATCCCGATTTAATAAAGGGCACATCCTTGTCTTCTCACATAAAGGAGTATTCATATTTCTCGTATGAGGTAAACGAAGCCCTGCATGTATCCGATACGGAACGAGATATAATCATTGATTGCCTCCACAAAATAGAGCACGAGCTTTTGCAGGGGAATGACAGACTGACAAAGCGATTGATCTCAACAAATATAGAATTGCTACTTGATTATTGCCTTCGGTTCTATGAACGCCAGTTCAACACCCGCAAGGTAGCAAACACTGACATTCTGATACGCTTCGAGGCTTTGTTGGAAAGTTATTTCGGCAGTGACAGGTTGAAAACAGATGGTATCCCATCTGTTAAATGGTGTGCAGACCAACTGTGCCTGTCACCTAATTATTTTGGAGATCTGGTAAAAAAGGAAACTGGACTGCCAGCGAAAGAACATATACAATCAAGACTCATAAGCATTGCCAAAGAGGAAGTGCTTTCCCCTCGTAAATCAATTTCTGAGATAGCATACGAATTAGGCTTTCAATATCCGCAACATCTTACCCGTATGTTCAAAAAGTTTGTCGGGATGACTCCAAATGAATACCGGGAGTCACTGTCAAAATAAATAATCAGCCCATATCAGGCTGATTATTTATTACTTATTGCCATGAATGACGTATCGGAGCCAGACCACTCCATCTGCGAGTTGTTTGACCGATTTTAACTCCAATGATTGTCCCTGTGCCGGTAAATCGTCCGGTGCTCCCACACTTTCAAATATTGAGGGGACACCTGATAATCCGTCAATGCCGGGATAAATTGCGATACTTATTTCATCTATCAGCCCGGCTTTCAGAAATGCGCCGTTGATAATTCCACCGCCTTGCAGTGATATTGCCTTTATCCCGAACTCATTTCCCAGTATTTCAAGTGCGTGAGGCAAATCAAATCCATCCTTCCCGGCAAAAATATATGAGATCCCGGCTTTTTGCAGATGAAGCAGATAGTCGTCCGGCACAGCCTCCCCCAAAACAGTCAGTATGTCATCGCCTCTTACTTTCGACTGATTATAGAAAATTGTTCCCTCCGGATCGGAAACAATAAACAGTCTTTCTGATGTGCGGTTCGCATGGAACGGCATTCTCTCCATATTGGAGGTGCGTTTTTTTGCCACGAATTTATATGGCAGGAAAGCCTGTGCTGTTTTCAATCCGAACATCCAAGCGTCAGTGTCAAGCGTGCGTCCGGCTTTAGCATATTCTGCCACCAACGCACTCTGTGGCTTGCCATCAAATGGCTGAGTCCATCGTTCATTTATGAGTCTGCCGTCAACAGAACTCATCATATGACATATTACAGCAGGACGCATAGCTCAGTCTGTCATTTGTTCGATTGTGACTTCCAGTTCGGACGGCTTATCGAAAAGCTCCATTCCACTTATGACCTTGCCGAGCCTGATTACTCCCGTCTTTACCTCCTTATGGTCCTGACGATAAAAGAAAACCAATCCCGGTCCGGCAGGCCAATATGAGAAATCGCCTACTTCAAAGGTAGTTTTCTTGTCGCCTGTTCCGGCAAGAGGCGAATCAATGTCAATATATTTCTCACGGAGGTTTATATCCTCGAAACGCAAGGTAAGAGGAAGACACCTGACAAGCGAATTGACTATCTCGTTATTGTCCATTGCAATGACGGCATTGCCGTTATCGCCTGTTACTTTTAGCTTTATCATTGTATTCATATTTATATGTTGGACGGAAACGGTATCATTTTATTGATGTCGTTTCCGCCCGTTTGTAAATCAAAGTTTATTACCAAAGAACTCGGTCAGTTTTTCCACAACCTGCTGCACATATTCAGGCACATAGTAGGTTCTTATATGTGTGGCTCCCGGCACGAGGAACATCTCCTTGTCCTGTGTGCCTGTGGCGTTGCTGAAACAATGCTCGGTCATGTAGAATGTGTCGGCGACGCTACCCGCAATCATCAACAGAGGCTGATTGATAAGGTTCATGCCTTCCGACGCATCAAACCCCATCAGATCCATCAGGCTGCTTTTGGTATATTTGAAAGTGGAGTTGGGATGAGCATAGTTGACGATATAGTAATCGTAGCCGTCGCGGTAGAGGTCGAAGGGGAGCTTGGCTGCCTGTTCAGGAGTCATGCCGCTCATGTCGCCGATATATTCGGGCTCGCCTGTCACTGCCTCGCGCTGACGGGCGTCGCAGGCATCGGCAAGACGTTCCTGAACGGTGTTTATCTGGGTGTCGAGAAATCCGTTGCGGCGAACAAGTCCGGAGTTGAACATGCTGAGTGTCGCCACTGCCTTGAAACGCTTGTCGGTCTGTGCGGCGGCAAGAGTGTAGCCGCCACCGCCACATATTCCCAATATGCCCATGCGGTCGGCATCCACGCCGGGATATTGCGCGAGAATGTCAGCGGCACGGTGGATGTCCTCGATGCGGTTCGACGGTATATCCTTCTGGCGCGGCATACCCTCGCTTGCGCCCTGATATGCGGCATCAAAAGCGAGGCAGATGTATCCTTTTTCAGCCATAAGCTGGCTGTAATAGCCGGAAACCTGTTCCTTCACGCCTCCGTTGGGGTGTGCCACAACTATTGCAGGATATTTTTTCGCGGGGTCATAACCTGCGGGTGTATATACGTTGGCTGCGATTTTCAGTCCGTTGAGGTCATACTGTATGGGGTGGATATTGACCTGTCCGGCTACATTTTCGGCAATGGGATTGTCATATACGAGTCCCCACGGATTATCGTTGTGGCTCTTGATTTCAGAGGTTGCCACTTCTGAGAAAGGTGCGTTTTGGGCGGACACACCGACCGCAGATATTGAACAAAGTGCCATTATCAGTAATTTTTTCATTGTTGTCATTGTGGATTATTTTTCGGGCTAACTGTTGTATTCCTCATCGGTAACCGGGCCGAACCATTGCGCGCCCCCTTTGCCTGTCTGCGTTCCGATGGCAATATGAGTGAACTCGCTGTCCGGTGCTGCGCCATGCCAATGTATCACATCTGGGGCGATTTTTACAACATCGCCCGGCAGAAGCAGGCGGATAGGCTCTCCCTTTGCCTGATAGTAGCCACGGCCAGATGTGCAGAGCAGAATCTGTCCGCCCGGATGCGAGTGCCAGCTGTTGCGTACTCCGGGGGCGAAAGTCACGTTGCCCACCGTGCAGTCCATCGAGTCGGCGGCTGTCACAAACATCTCAAGCCACGCATCGCCTGTGAAATTGGGGTTGTTCTCAAGCAGGTTGCCTTTTGCGAAAACATCAGTTACGGTTTCAATCGTTGCGTTTTCATTCTCAACTGCGGCATTGCTGTCATTTACAGAGCCGTTGCATGAACTCATAATCATAGCTATTACAGGTAATATTGTCAGTTTTTTCATGTTTTATATCATTTGAAGATTGTTTCTACTACTGTTGTCGCCGTCTGTCCCTCGTCGGAGCCTACTTCCGATGACATAAGAGCGGCGAAGTCGATCAGTTGTTCCTGTGTGTAACCGAGATTGCGGCATATTCCGAGATGCGAGCGCAACTGCCCTTCGAGGTTCATTCCGGCGAGTGCCCCGACTGTGGCAAGCTCACGGTAACGGTGGCTGAGGTTGTCACGGGCAAAGATGTCGCCGAAAAGGTGCGAGCGCAGATATTCATCTATCACGGGACAGAACTCATAGACCTTGCCTGTGACGGGACGCCCGACAAGCGCTGTCCGCACTTCCTCTCCGAGTACCGACATATCCGTTCCTGCTGGGACAGGACTTGCCTCGTTTCCAAGTTCATCATGTTTGCCGTCGGCAGCACGCTGTTCAGTCTTTGCCATAAAGCGGTTGAGGGCATTGAGCGAGCGGGGAAAACCGCAGTAGGCGTACATCTGCACAAGGATTTCCTTAATCTCATTCACGCTCAGACCGGCATCAAGACCGGAGTCAAATGCTCCGTCAAGTTTTTCCATGTCGCCGCGGGCTGTGTAGGCAGCTATCAACGCTACGGATTTCTCCTTGCTGTCAAGAGCCTGCGCCGATGCCATTGATGATACAGTCATACAGATAAGAGCTATTAAAATTGATATTGTCTTTTTCATCGCGGGACTCTTTATTTTACTACTATTTTACGGGTGGCTACCCCTGATGTGCGCCCGGACTGCATCTGCATCACATACACACCTTGAGGCAGTGAGATGTTCTCATTTCCGCTGACAGTGCGGTTGTAGGCCAGTGCTCCGCTCATGGATGCTATGCGGAGATGTGCGGGCGAATGACCGTCGGCCACACTCACGGCGAGATTGCCTCGGCTGATGTCGAGTGAGAACATATTTTCATCATCCGATAAAATTTCAGCTATGCCTGACTGACCGGGCATAAGCCCCATGCGTCGCAGCCAACCCTCGACCTGATTTGGACGGTTTGGAACATCTATACCCTCATCGTCGTCCTGCGGTTCGCGGATATTATCGGGATCAATATCTTCGGGCAGGGAGGCGGGAACATGGATTGAGTTGGGTGTGCATTTGAAGAGTTTCTGCATACCCTCATTGAGATATGTGGTGGCTCCGTAGGTCATGAACGGGACAATGACCTTATCGCTCAAATCGTATGCGTCAAGGAACGTACAGACAACCATTGCCGGCTGATGCCACCATAGCGGCGACCCCACGAAAATAGTATCATATTGGGCAATCATTTCCTCAGAGGGAAGATTTGCCACTGCCGGACGCAGGTCATTGTATGCCTCGTTCTGTATAAGCTGGCTGTCATCGTATGGGTTGGCCGCATACGGACGCGATGGTTCGATGCTGTAGATGTCAGCACCTGTAAGTTCGGCTATTCTTTCAGCCACGGCTTTCGTGTTGCCGGTGGCGGAGAAATAGGCGACCAGAGTCTTTGTGCTGCCCGATGGTTCGAGTGGAGCGTATTCAGCCTCGTATGAGGGCTCATCGGAACTGCACGATGCCATAAGTGGCATTGTAGCCACAAGGAATGTAAGGAAAAGTGTCAATCGGTTCATATATGTTTGTTTTTAGAATTTATTTTCACACCGCAACAGCGAAGCTCTCGCGAGTGAGTTCCGAGCGCAAGTCGGCCATCGGCCGGTGCGCGTTGGCTTGCCACGGAAACTCACCGCAAAATTATATCCAATTTACCTCATTGAATAACTCATATTACTGATTGAATATCCAAAATTACGGATTCTAACATCCACATATCAAGGCGATAACACATATTACGGATTAACTAACCATTATTACGGATTCATATACCCAGCATAGCCGGAGTTGGAATATTATGAGTATTTTTGCAATGTGAAAACTGAACAGTATATGGACAAGATAATAAAACTTGAAAACGTACAGGATTATAACCGCATTCTCGGAGCAGAAACCCTTCATCCGCTTGTGAGCGTGACGGACATGTCGCAATTAAAGGCGATACCCCATTGTTGCAAGGAATTCGGGTTCTATTGCGTGTTCTTCAAGGAACTCGATTGCGGCACAATATTATATGGACGCAGCAAATATGACTATCAGGAAGGCACAATGCTGTTCATCTCTCCCGGACAAATAGCGGGAGTTGATGATGGTGGAGAAACGCCCGATCCCAAAGGATGGATACTGATGTTCCACCCCGACCTGCTATATGGCACACCGTTGGCCCGTCGTATGAAAGATTATTCATACTTCTCATATTCAAGCGACGAGGCTTTGCACATGTCGGAACGTGAGAAACAGATAATTCTGAACTGCTTCCGTGAGATACGCGAGGAACTGGAGCACCCGGTTGACAAACATACCAAACAGATAGTGGCATCGAATATCGAAACGATGCTCAACCACTGTGTCCGATTCTACGAGCGTCAGTTCGTTACCCGCGAGATAACCAACCATAACATCATAGACCGCTTTCAGGAATTATTGCAGGAATATTTCAATTCCGAACTGCCGAAAACCAACGGACTGCCCACGGTGCAGTATTGCGCCGATAAAGTATGCCTTTCGCCAAATTATTTCGGCGACCTGATAAAAAAGGAAACAGGCAAAACAGCCTCGGAGCACATCCAGCTTGCAGTAATGTCTAAAGTCAAGGAGCAGTTGACCGAAACCGACAAGACCATCAGCGAGATAGCCTACGACCTCGGCTTCAACTATCCCCACCATCTAAGCCGCTCATTCAAGAAGATTGTCGGAATGACACCCGGTGAATTCCGTCTGAAAGCGGTATAAGCACCAATATCAACCAAACATCCGCACATAAAAAAGAGGCACTGAGTAGTGATACTCGGTGCCTGACTTTCATGTTGGAACGATAACGTCAGATTACGAATATTTACGGAATATAGGACACAGCGGTGGCCGTCAGCGTATCTCCTGACACGGGAAACCGGGCTTTATCCCGTACAGGGAACTCGGTGACTATTCTGTGCGTGGGGTTGGGATTTTGTCAGTCATTTGAAAACGGGGTTTAATTGTGGATAAATAGTGGTGTACTCTCCCGGCTATGTAGCCATAGGGCCATATAGCCATAGGTAGGTAGATGGGTGGAAATATTCTTTACCACGGAGCAACTTCGCTATATATAAAGGTTGTAACATAGCCGTTCAGGAACAAATCTCTATACATAATCAATTAGATTGTTCGGAAGGGCGTTTGTCAGACCGATAGGCAGCATTGTTGCCGTATGGCTTGGATAATTCCTGCGAGGGCGGAAAGCGTGACAGCAGTTCAGGCGGACAGTGCATAATATAGAAAGGAAATTGACTTCCGTGAAGGCTATCCTGCGAACCAACCTCTACACAAAGAAACAAAATATTTAGCTATTTGTCAAGTCGCCAAATTAGCAAGATTGCTGGTAATTAGAGATTTGTCCGCCTATGTCCGGATTTGCCGGAATATGCCGATAAAACTCGTCTAAATTTTTAACAAAAAAATTTTCGGGTTGCCCGACTCATCTTTTCAGACCTGCGCCGGAGCGTCAATTTCTCATCATACTGTTCCTGATTTTTTCTTTCATCGTTAGGAATTGCGCCGGATTTTTTGTAAATTTAGGTAAGCAGAACGGGAGATACTATCCCGCCGACGTACTGAAACCAGTGAAATACTCGCCGCCGATTGATAACCGGGCTTCATAGGGGCTGCATTACACTATTTCATATTAGGAATGATGTTCACATGAACACTGCTGCAAGGTATGTTAATGCAGGAGGAAAGTCGAGAAAACTACAGGAAGATAACAGCAATGATTATTAGATAGTTAGGTTGATTGGACGTTGTCGTGAATTTCGTTGTTTTTGATTATTTTTCGCCAATCGTACACATTTCGTACAATTCAAGTGTTAATAGATATAGAGGGCGATTTTTGCGTTCGGCAAGTTGTCGCTATCTTTGCTTAACACCACAAAATTAATGATTTATGGCGAAAGTTGAAAATAAAAACAGACAAAATCCGAAACTTGTCCAACTGGAACTTCAGGACGGCAGGGCAAGTCTCTCTCTCGAATATTATCTCGGTCGCTCCGAAACTCCCGTTCTTGATGAGAATGGAGAGCAAGTAATCTACGAGTCTGGCCCGTCAAAAGGTCGTGTAAAATATTCTATCAAACATGTGCGCCGCCGGGAGAAACTGAATCTCTATATTTGGCTGAAACCACGCAACGTCCAGGAGCGGTTGCAGAACAAGAACACCTTACAGCTTGCGGAGAAAATACGTTTTGAAAAAGAACAGGAGTTTCTTGAATCCCGTGAGGGCTACCGCCTAAAAGGTGAAACTGAAATTGACTTCCTCAAATACTTCCGTGAACAGCATTGCAACTCGACAACATTCACTAAAGGCGTCAAGTCGGGATACAAGACTTCCTACAGCCGCCTTATAGGTTTCTTGGAATCCACCCCAAAATACAAGAAATTCTCAACATTTCTGAGAATGGACTTGATAGACACCGAAATGGTGATGGCATTTGCTGAGTATTGCAAGAAAGTAGGCACCGGCGAGGGCCCGAAAAAATCCCTTCATTGGTTTCATCGAGTCGTACTTAACGCCATTGATGCCGGATATATGAAGAAAGATCCATGCAAGGGCGTGTCCATCAAGTTTGATGTCAATATTTTGACCAAGGACATTCTGACGATGGACGAGATACGGCGAATGATGATAACGCATTATCCCGGAGAGAATCTGATGATAAGACGTGCATTCCTGTTCAGTTGCTTCACAGGCATAAGGAAGTGCGACATCGAGCGGTTAACTTACTCCAATATAGACTTCACGACCATGACACTGCGCTTCAATCAGAAGAAAATCGAATGGAGGAGCGCACATAGTGGAGTGACAATGCCGCTGAACGAACATCTGATGAAACTTATCGGAGACTTGCCTGAAGACCGCAGTACATTTATTTTCCCTCTAACATCGGAGGGGCGCACCATATACCGTCATCTTTATAAATGGACGAGAGCCGCAGGAATCAACAAACATATCACGTGGCACTGCGCCCGTCACAGTTTCGCAGTGAATATCCTTGACAATGGAGCTGACATCAAGACCGTGTCATCGCTGATGGGACACGCGAGTCTGAAAATGACGGAGAAATATCTCCATGTGGTTGATTCAAGAAAGCAACAGGCGATAGACAGCCTTGGGGAAATAACGTTGTGATGCACTAAAATCAGCGTTTAAACGCACCTTTTCATTATGATTGTCAGATCTTTAAGTAATTTAGTATCCCAAAATTGAGAGACTGACAAAATTTGCACCAATAGTTAATCGGTACAACCTCAACAAATTACGAGGTCGTACCGATATTTTTCATATCATGAACCATACAATTTTGGGATATTTTGGGGTAGTATCCCATCCGTGGATATTTTCATCACGAACTTTGCAACATCGACAGAGGTCAAGGCGGTAGAGAAAATACTGAGCCATAACAGATAATCTACAAAATCAATTATAGACTCTACATATACTCTACAATCCGCAAAGATTGAAATCGCCAACTTTGCAAAGTCAACAGAGGTTGACGTATAAATTCCAATATTTGCCCCGATTTTCCCGATTGCTGACAGAATACTGACATTCATTTGCCAATCTTCTGCCATTCGCAAAAAGGAGAAAACCAACGACATGAGTTATGTTGTTATATGGTCGTCGGAATAGTTCCGAGGCCGTGAATCGCGGCAGGTATTAACAAAATTAAGAAAATTCAAATTTAAATATCTGCGAAATGAACGAGATTATCGTCATCCCGATTCATCAGGTCAAGGACATGATTCAATCGGCGGTCAAGGAGTGCATGACCGAAATAATGTCACTCGCCAAGCCCTACAACGATGCCGACTCCGTTGACATAGACGGAGCGGTGGAATACCTCAATGCCAACGGCTACAAAATCAAGAAAAGTCAGGTCTATAAGCTGACTTCATCCGGCTCCATGCCGTTCTATAAGTTCGGGACTAAGCTCCACTTCCGTATTGCCGAACTCGCTGATTGGGCGCAGAGCAAACTGCTTAATGGCAACACCATTGGCATACTTGAGCCAGTATCAACGTCCAAAGCCGCCCGCCGATGAAACCTGTCACTACACAACAGCCACAGCCGCCGACCACGGCGGAGATGTGGGAGAACTCGCTGTTGCAAATAACCGACAACTGCAAGGCTGATACGGAGGTATTGTACTGCAATGGAGCGGTAATCGGCACTCTCGGCAATTTCAGCGCGTCCACCGGGAAAGCCAAGAGCCGAAAGACTTTCAACGTGACCGCACTGACCGCTGCGGCATTGAAGAACGGCGAAGTGATGGCATACATCGGGGAATTGCCGGAGAACAAGCGAACAATCCTCTACATTGACACTGAGCAGAGTCCGTACCATTGCCAGCGTGTGATATGGCGCATTTTGCGGCTTGCCGGACTTCCGGTTGACAGCCACCCTAAAAATTTCAAGTTTGCTTCCCTGCGCCCTTACTCTCCGGAGCAAAGATTGGCGATGATTGAATATGCAATATCCACAACTCCCGGCATAGGATTGGTAATAATTGACGGTATCCGGGATCTGATGTATGACATCAACAATGCCACCGAAGCCACCAACGTGATAACTCGCCTCATGTCATGGACTGACCGCTATCAGATACACATCCACACGGTGCTTCACCAGAACAAGGCGGACGATAATGTGCGAGGTCATATCGGCACGGAACTCAACAACAAGGCTGAGACTGTGCTCCAGATAGCCAAGAGCATTGATGACAACTCCATCAGCGAAGTAACCGCACCTCTTATACGCTCAATAGACATGGAGCCTATGGCGTTCTCGGTTGATGACGAAGGACTGCCAAAACAGGAACACGATCATGAATTCGGGAAAAAGACGGTCAAACGTGGCTTCAACTATGCAGAACTGTCGGATGCGCAACACCGTCAGGCATTGGAGGCGACCTTTGCCAATGGCGACATCAAAGGATACAAGGCAGTGATAGCAGCACTTACCGATGGATATGCCTCAATCGGCTACAAGCGCAGTTATTCAATCATCTCACGGTTGAAAAGGTTCCTTACAAACAAGCGGATGATTGAGATTGACGAGGCAACGAAGGCCTATCGCTTCAACCCACAATATTACTATTGAATTAGTACAGTATAGTTCAGAAGTGTATATATAAGGCCTATACTGCGGAAGCACACAATATCCATCCCACCTAAAATATTTTACCCCTCATGATAGAAGAGATTAAGAATATCCCTTTAGCCACCTTTTTGTCCCAACTCGGCTATGAACCGGCTTACAGACGAGGCAACGGATTGTGGTATCGCTCACCTTTGCGACAGGAAAACACACCATCGTTCAAAGTGCAGCTTGACAAGAACACTTGGTATGATTTCGGAATCGCAAAAGGAGGCACCATAATCGACCTTGCAGCGGAACTCTACCATTCCGAAGATATCCGCTATCTCATGGACTGCATTGTCAAGTGTTGCCCAGTACCATCGGCGCAGACAATCGCTTCCTCTTATGCCCCGCGACACTCTGCTCCGAGTTTTGAGAACATAAAAATCGTGCCATTGGGAAATCCCGCACTTCTCGCTTACCTCAAAGAGCGGGGTATCCCGGCACACATCGCCAAGGCGAATTGCAAGGAGGCTCATTACACCCTCAATGGCAGACCGTATTTTGCTGTGGCATTCCCGAATATATCCGACGGAGTTGAGTTGCGCAACCGATACTTCAAAGGTTGTATCTCACCCAAAAACATCAGCATTCCGAACAATCCTGATTATTGCAACACCGTGTCAATCGAATGTGCCGTGTTCGAGGGATTCATGGATTACCTCTCTGCTTTGACAATATCGGCAATTCCAGATACAGATGCTATCGTGTTGAACTCGGTTGCCAATGTCAACAAGGCGATGTCGCATCTCAGTCGGTACGAAGTTATCAACTGCTATCTTGACAACGATGATGCAGGGCATCGAGTGCTATCAGTATTGTCAGAAGCATTCGGCGAGCGAGTGATTGACCGCTCTACTGAGTATAGCCAGTATAGTGACTTCAATGACTATCTCATCCGGCACAACTATAAGAACGGATTGCGTCTGTGATTGGAGAATTGCCTGACTGATTAGTCAACCAATCACGACCCCAATCAGGCACAATGCTGATTGCCTGATTAGGCAGATAACTGAAGTCTCAATCAGTTGAAGTCCTGACTGATCAGCCAATCAAACTGGCGTACCACTATAGCGACCGCAGGGAGCAAAACCGTCAGTGCACGGTGTAGCCGACACTCACTGAAACGATAAGTTTTAAGGGAGTGGCAAGGTAACCTTTTTGAAATCAAAAAGGGTTCGGAGCAACTATCCGAACGGCTTGCCACTCCGCTCCCGGTGGTCGATATTTTATCAACAATTTTTTATTGAAGATGAGAAATAATACAAGCATAAAGATTAAGAAGCCGAAGACAACAGGCCGTCCCTCTCTTGGCGAAAAGAAGAAGAGCAAGCCACACATGGTGAGGTTTGACGAGGAACAGGACGAGCGTCTGATATTCCGTGCCGAACTCGCAGGAATGACGGTGACGGAGTACATCCGCGAAGCGACATTAAACGCTAAAATTTCTCCGAGGCTGTCGCCCGATGAGCAGGAATACATCCGTCAGATTCTAAAAATCGGAGTGAACTTCAACCAACTTTTGAAGCTCGCCCATACGGTCGGATTGGTGTCAATGGCTCCGAAAATTGAGAGTATAATCGGGCAGCTTTCACGGCTTCTCAACAAAATCAAATTCTGAAACAACATATCCAATGATAGCGAAAAATCTCAAAAGCCGCTCTTTTGCCGGATGTGTCGACTACGTCATGCGTGTTAACCATGACCATAATATCTACACTTCCGACACATGGCGCATCATCGGTTCGCAGGGTATAATCGGTGAGACACGTGAACAGATTATAGCGAGCATGGAAGCCGGGGCTTCGCTGAATCCGAGAGTGAAGTCTCCTGCCGGACACATCTCGGTGAGTTTTCATTCCGCCGACAAAGACAGGCTGACCGATGAACTGATGATGAAAATTGCTCGAGATTATCTCAAAGGCATGGGGCTTGGTAAGACACAGCACATCATCGTGCGGCATCTTGAAACAGGCTCGCCACATTTCCATATCGTCTATAATATGATTGGCAAGGACGGCAAGCGTATAACATCGGGGCATAACTACCGTAGAAATATAGCCGTGTGCAAGTCACTGAAATTGAAATATGGTCTGACATTTGGCGGTGAGAACCAACATCAGTCGACCGAAAATCTTCATGGTAAGGAACTCGCCAAGGCTGAAATTCGCATGGCGGTATCAGATGCACTTTCCTCATCCCGAAGTTGGAATGACCTGATAAGAAACCTTGCTGTGAGAAATATCTCGGTGGAGTTCAAGCAGCGCAGAAATTCAGATGTCATTGAGGGAGTGTCTTTCCGAATGGGTGACTATCGCTTCAAGGCCTCCGATATTTCCCGTGATTACAGTTACGGCAGGCTCAATGCTCGGTTTGAACGGCTACGGAATAATCTTTCAGGTATTGGTCATCATCAGGCATCGACAAGACGTGATGCTCCTTCATCATCTATTGTTGACGCTCTTGGAAGTGTTGCGGAAACAACTGTCAATGTCGGAGGATGCTTGTTGTCAGACCTGTTTACACTTGGCCCGTCAGTAAATGCCGAGGAAATGGCATTCAAGAACGAAATGGATCGGCAGGAAGCGAAGCGCAAAAGAAAAAATGGCAAATCAATGAGAAGATAAAATTATGGCTAAACAGAATCTTGAAGAGGATTACGCCATCCTCAGGCGCAAGTATGAGAAACTTGCAGCTTCAATAGCGCAGTTTGAGAATCTTCCCGAATCGCTCCGTGAGATAATGGATGATGCTGTCAGGCAGATACGCTCAGTCCAATATGTGCAGTCGCAAAACACCTCCGCACACGTTGAATTGCCCACAGACCTGCCACGCATATCCGACATAGTCCCGCTATGCGAGAAAGTCGCCGAAATCGGCGAGACTGTCAGCCAAATTCCTTCTTATGAGGATATAAAGGAGGTTCTGATAAATCAGATGAAAGCGATTGACCTCAGTTTCCGCAAGACCAACATAAGCGTGTCAGTTCCGGCAGGGGAAATCGCAAATCAAATCAGTCCGGCAATCAACATAAAAGTTGGCAAGGAGATTGACGAGGCTCTCGCGAAAGGCTCGGCGAATCTAGCAAACACCGCACTGACAAAAGAGGTGCAGTTTCTGAAGGAGGCGGCCCATGACCTCCGCAATTACGGAAAGTATCATATCAATATGCCCGTATGGGGTCTTCGTCCGAAAGTATGGATACTGGCAATGGTGGCATTCATGGTTATTTCTGTTGTGTCCTTACACTTCAACCGCCGCCAGTATCTCAACAACACCCGGCTTGAAAAAGTGGAATGGCTCTACCGAAACTACCGCTCCATCATGTCAGAGGAATATATGAATGATTATATCCTCCCACGTGAAAAGATAATGTTCGGTGACAACACCCATAAGCAAGATAGCCTCAGAAACGTAATCATCAAACAAGAGCAAGCACAAATATCTGAATAGAACAAGACCGAACCGCAGAATGGAATTATATTCTGTGGTTCGGTCTTCATTTTAACGAAAGAAATAGTCTGGATATACTTCATATAACGTTTTGCCTTGCGAATCTTTCCATAAGTCAAGATTAACCATTGCTCCTAAAGTATATCTTGCTGCGGCAACCGCTGTTCGGCATTTAACATCCTTCTTAATTTTGACATAGTTTCCGATATTCACGCCATATTTATCAATGAGTCTGTGTCTATTCCTATAAGATGAAGATGCAATATAATCAGAATCATCAATTATTGAAATTAAGCTACCTACTCCAATATAAAAGTTTTTAGTCTCTTTTTCAAAGTATCCATAGGCTCTACATCTACCAGCTTTCGTTATCCAAAATACATGATTGTTTTTTGAAAGATTCGTGAACTGAGATGTTTCAGTAGCTTGCTTGTACCCTCCTAAAACAGATAAGATGCCGGTAATAATTGTTGTGACATGATTCCTAATCCCAACAATGACATCATATAGGTCAGTATTACCCGGTTTTTGTTCAAGATAATCTCTATTACAATCAATTCCTTGTTCAATAGAAAAATCGTAGATGCTTTCAAATGGCAACTTATTTGTCGAGGTAAACAACCGAGGTGTATCAATGATTTCTTTACGAAGTTCGCTGTATGCCGAATCATCCTTATCAAAAAGGGTTGGATAATGGACAACGCCAAATATCCGTCCATATTCAGCATTTAAATCTTGTTGTTCCATTACAGTCTTTTCCCTTTTAGATGGTCTATTTTTTCTTTTGAAACATCAATATTGCCGATAACCGGAACAATGTGAATCAAAAATCTTTGATTCCCCATTTCAATTTCATTCCATGCTTTCTGATAGTCTGCTTGATTTGGGAAAGAATTACGTAGTTGAGATTCATTTGGGATATTTCGAGGAACGCCTTGTTCTCCACTGCCAGATATAATCAACTCACATCGTGGTATCGCATCTATATCTATTCCGTTTTCTTTCCAAAATTTATTAAGATACTGTGCTCTTAGATACGACAATGTGTAATTATTCATCCATGGGCCTTCATCAAATCTAATTCTTGACGATTGACCTTCAATAACAACAAGAAATTTGATATTACTATCTACAGAATCTGATTTTTCAATACTTTGAATTGTTGACTTTACGAGATTACCGGCTATAAGAATATCTCTTCTGACCTTATTAGCAGCAACAGTATCCGTCTTATCTAACTTCAATCTGTCAATATGGAACTCTTTTGTCTGATACTCAACATCAACAGTAAACAAGTGTTTTAGATATTGTTCATTGTACCCAAAATATTCCGTTGAGTCAATTTTACTTACTGTGGAATAGACAGTAATGATATTTTCGTATTCATCAACGAGAGTCTGTAATATCTCGTTGCTTTCTTTGAGTTCCGTTTCCTTTATCTTAAATCGGGCGAATGACACAACGAACAATACCAATGTTATGGCGAACAATGTCGTCATAACATCAACGTAACTTGGCCAGAATGAACCGTTATTCTTACCGTCCATATTTAGTCAATTTTTAACGGCGTCCAAATCCGAAGAAACCACCACCTCCATTACTCTCTTTATCTCTGGTATTCTTGTTGATGGCTTCAAGCTCTACTTTCAAATCTTGGAGTTGTGTTTCCACTGATTTAATCTCTTTTTGAATGTTCTCGACATTATTGGGACTCACGATTCCTCCTATAATTTCAGACAATCGCTTCTCTATGATCTCTAATTTCCTTAGGTTGGTAAATTCCTCACGAATATCTTCAATATTGAATTTTTCTTTAATAGCGGTTATGAATTCTTCATGTTGCGATTCAAGTTGTGAAGTTTGAGCCTTAATCATATTCTCGAATCCTTCTATATGACCTTCGATTGCATCTTTATATCGATCGTTCATACTTTCCAGAACTTCCGTTTGTCTTCTGAATAAGTCCTCAAGTTTACCATCTGCCATTTCAAGGAACTTGTCGGCAATTTTTCCTTTCTTCGAAATACCTTGAACTTGACGCTGTATCGCCTCAATAACCTGATTCCCTAACACATTTCGATTAGCCAATGATTCACCAACATCATTTATAGACTGTTCAAATTTTGTAATTCGGTCAAGTATTGAGTTGACTTTTAGTGCTATCTCTCTTGGCACTCGCAGTGAGTCATTGTATTTATTTTGAATAACAATCGCCTCTTGTGCCGCTGCGAGCATCATGCGTCTTGCTTCCTCAAACTTATCAAGTGATTTAGTAATTCCAATGAAATGGTTGGCCGCTTCGACATATCTATCTAAGCCACGTACAATCTCGTCGCTTTTCAGAGTGGATAAAAGCATCTCCTGCAATCGTATGTTCTGATTGATTTTATCCATGTTCTTACCCATAACTTCAACAGCATTGGATACAGCATTGACGTGTTTTTCAAAATCTTCACCAAATGCTTTTGTGCATCTATCGAACGTATTTTGAAAACGATTGATCACTTTATCAAATGCCGGTTCAAATTTATCTACGGTCTCATGAAGTTTTGTTATTGCGACTACCATACTTACGTCAATCGAAGGCATGAGTTCGGTTTGTACAAAATCAAAGAATTCGTTCTTATCTTCTTCTATTTTCTTTCTTGCTCCACCGGATTCCGCGGTATTGTACGTAGTTAGAGCCAAGCCAATTAGACTTGTAAACATAGAAACCAAGACTCCAATCAAAAGATTCTTTATGGAATCATCTGATATATTCCCGGCTCCATCAAAGCCACCGATAAACATCAATATTCCCATGAATACTCCGAGGAATGTTCCCATGAGGCCAAGATAAGTTGGAAATGACAGCCTTGCGGTAGATTGGTCATACCTCATGGTCAGCTTTCTTTCAACCTTATTTTGTATTACGGAAAAGTCAGTCGTGCCTTTAGTCTTCTCAATATAATGGTTTATTTCCATAATGAGATTATTAAGGTCTGAATTTGGCTCCCCGACCTCCGTCAGTTGTGGAATGTATTCATCCCCAACCTTCTTAGAGAACGTGCCGTAAGGTTCTTTCTTCTTGAAAAAGTTTTCAAAAAGAATACAATACTTTCGGGTCTCATTGAAGAATCGAATCTGAAGGCCGACAAATATCAGCGATACCAGTATCGAAATGAGTATGGTGAAAATGAAGCTCATTTATGCTTTCAAATTAGTTAAATCAAATATCCTGTCAATAATAGGCAAGAAGAATACTGTATCGAATAAAGGCACTTCTTCTTGATAGACTTCCTTTACTTGTGATTGATAATAGGTCTTAAATGGAGTACCTAAATCTTTCATGGCAGCATCCACATATGCCTTTGTATTGGCTGTATTGTCGATTATATGTTCTTGTTTTAATAAATCCAAGACCCTTTTGTAGAGTGAGTTCATGACATCATACTTATGCAATAACTCCTTGCGCAATTCTTGCATGTTCTTATTGATGTCTCCTACTGTATTGTAGTTTTGCGACAAATCGCCTTGATATGTCTTACTCGGTACATCAAGAGCATTTGAATCGCGATACAAGCCTCCATAGCAAGTTGCCTCCTTACGTTCTGCCGGTAATTCCAACTTAACATCATGGTCTCCACCAAACACAGTTGCAAAAGTCAGGTCAAGAATCTTCTTGAGTATTTTCTTGTCTGAACTAATGAAGCTGTCGATATATTTACTACCATTGCCACTGAAAATCACGGAACGTGGAGCGGCATATCCATAGTCCTTATACATTGATGCCATATAGAACAATATGGATGTAAGATGGTATATGAATACCGCCTTGAAATCACGGCTTAACAACTTCTTAATATCACAAAATTCTGAATTACTTAACCAGAAATTTATAATATCCTTTGTTTTAGTTGCTTCGATATCTTTGAAATTGATGTTCAGTTCTTCAAGATCTTGTCGCTTGAACCTGAGAGTATCAGCGTATTTTCGATAGATTCCGTTCTTCCTCTCATTATCAAATTCCATGAATCCATTTTCCCAAAGTACATCACACCCAAAATGTACTGAATTAGCCATCAAGGGTTGATTGTTGCGGAAATACACAAAGTCGGTTGAGCCGCCGCCGATATCTATTACTGTTACAGCTTCGGAGTCCTTTATATAGTCTTTCTTCTTAAAGAAATAGTAGGGAGCCTCTGATTCCGAGAAACAAGATATTTGATTAGCCTGAATACCTATAATCTTCTCCGCCTCGCTATTCCATACGTCGTTATATGTTTCTCTCATATTCCCCATAAAGCTCAATGGTCTAAACCACACCAACTTTGTGCGGTCTAAATCACCGTTGCGCTGAAGGACGTCAACCTTTATTATGAGTAACAACTCGCGAATGAAAACACGAAGCATTGCATCATTTTCAACCCACTTGATGTCAGTGAGAATTCTTTGATCCTCATCGGGCATAACCCTCTCATAGAAGAAAGCTATGTTATGATTGTCAAACAACTCAGGGTCATCAGTCTTCTTCAAGAGACCACATAATGCAGTTCTAATCGGGAACTTGTAATCAACGCCATCAATATATGCAGGCATAAACTCCGTTTTGATGCGGTTTTTAGCCAAATCAAAGATTGTTCCCTCTATTCTATTGTTCAATGAGACCTGCTTGTCTGATGGGACTTCATGGAGATAGTTAACCATGGGGCGCTCCATCTTAAACAATTCAGGCATGTTATTTTCGCCATTCTTACATCTGGAGATGAACGTATTAGATGTGCCAAGGTCAATAGCATATGTAAACGTGTCGTTTGTCTCTGTACTACGCTTGAATATAGGTATAACGAGCCCCGTGTTACCCAGCACCTCTATCTCTATGGCATTGAAATCGGTGTTGAATACTTCATAGAATTTTGTGCCTCCCTCAGTATTGTCTGTTTTTTGCCGGGAACGCACTACTGCGGGACGAACTCCAAATCTAACACCAGATGAAAGATTGTCTTGTTCTCTCACAAGTTCTCCATCCTTATAGAACTGAAGAGAAATCTCATCTATGTTGAAATATGGAGGTTCGGGATCTGTGTCCGCACCAATTACCATTACTTTAAAGTAGTTATTCTCGCTGGCCTTAGATGAGAGAATATTGGGGAATATTCCTAAATCAAACGAGATTGAGTCTGCTTTATAGTCTATTATGGTTCCCCATGCCTGATTTAATGCCTCTTTCCCATATTCCTTTTTGTATTCTTTTCCATTGTATCTAAGATATACAGTTACAGAGTTCCTGTTTATATGAACATCTGAATCTATCTTATTCTCAGGGAAAAGAGATAGGACTTCGGGCTTAAATGGAAGCAAATAATCATAATCACGATCACTACTGTCATTTTGATAAGTTACGGCAACGAAGTGGTCTCTGGAAATTCTGTAAGGAACCTTGATTAGCGTTGGAGTAAAGAAGCTATTGACATCAATTTCGTCAGATGTCATGATTCTTAGCCCATTTATGACAAGTTCATCGTTCTGATCTGTCGTTACACCTGTTAGTCGTAATTGATAGTCATTACGAATTTCTGTATCATTCTTGAAACTTCTGATATATTCTTTAATTGCTTTGAATTTGTCATCTACGATCTCTGATCCGAAGACCTCATTATACATGTAGTTCTTGAAGTCTTCATCACGTTCTTCAAACATCTTAATGTCACGAAAGTATTCACCTCCTGATTTGCGATGTATGTGCAGATCTGCATATTGTTCTCCTGCAATATGGACAACATTTGCTCCATTCTCCTTTATGATGGCTTTGTCCATATCAGGAGGAGTGATGAAACCTGTCATTGGCGATGTGCTTGCCAAAAGCAAATCTTTACCATTCTCTGTAAAGACAAGAAAATACAATTTGTCCTCGCCGATATCCGTCTTGTAATATTCGTTTATCGAACTATATAAGACTGGCATGAGCCTCTTTATCTTCTTGAGATTTTCGGCACTGTTCCACTCTCGAAGCTCAAGTTTTTGTCCAGCAGTCCAAGTGTTCTTATGATACTTCAGATTAAACAGCAATTCGTACACATCAAGAATGTCCGAAACCATTTGACGATATGCAAAACCAGCTTCTTTTTTCGGATTCGTATGTTCCTCCATCGCACGACGAAATGCCTCGCGGGCTACAAAGAAACGGGCGAAAGGTGTTGGCAAAGAATTAAGAGCACCGCTATTGTCAGTCTTTTGCTCCATCACTTCATCAAGATGTTCGGGAGTAAGACTAACATCTTCGGCAATCCATTCCGTGCCTTTGATTCCTCGGTCTATTATGTTTAGGTCTATTCTTGACATATTCTATTTGTAAATCTTCTTGGTGTATTTATCTATGGCATCATAGGCAAATTGCAGAAAGAATCTGAATTTGTTCTCATGGTCCTTAGACTTGTTCTTATTACTAACTTTTGTCATCTCAAGCAAATAATAAGAATCATCTTTGGCGTCAAGCTCAATTGTCTTTATCCATCCGCTCATTTTCTTTGGGTTGTCAAAATTGATAGGAGCAAAAGCTCTTTTGTTTTGAGCAAGTTCTACATACCAATTATAGTAACCGTTGCAAAAACGTAATAATGATTGGAAAGCTGAATCTCCATAGAATGATGAGTTGAATCCTCTGTTCTTACTCAATGGGAAGAAATTTTCTTCCGGAAGTTCCTCTACAAGTAATCTGAGGAGCATAAAATCAGCCACACTTTTGATTAGTTCCTTATAACCAGTCCCCATTGAGACTAAATCCAAGGATTCTTTATCATCGTCAATTGCTCTTGAAAGAAACTGTTGGCGTGTTGGCTCACCTCTTTTCAGGAAATCGAAAAGAGCGGATGCTGCTACAAGTTCAATGAAATTTGCCTTGTCATCTTGCTTCTTCTCATCATTTTCGTACACTTGCTTAAGGCTCGTTTCTCCTACATAATATAGATAGTCTGCTTTTACTGTCCCATGATAGTATGCCAATGCCGCTTTGGTCTTGGTATAGAAGTTCGCAGAATCAATGTCACTGCCAGTAGTCGCTGGATCCTTAAGCCCATAGTAAGGCAGGACAGTAACGGCCCCCATAAGAGCGTTTTTAACCGCTGGTTCATTTTCAGTAAGACGTATTTTCTTTTCAAGGAGGGGATAACCGGAAGCTCCAGTTCCTCCAAAGATTGAACTGATAATGAACACACGGTCGTCCTTTTCGCAGTGTTGTTTGAATGACTTGAACCATTCAGCACCCTCTATCATCTCGCCAAGGACTACAGTACCGACATTGGGATTGCCCTTAAATCCGACAGAAAGTGGATTGTTTAGGTTCTTAGTTGAAAACAAGGTCTCTACTAAAAAATTATTGATGTCGGTTGTTCCAAGATTTGCTAGCTCAATATATGATCTGAATTTTTCTTTGCTGCCAGCAGTTTCCTGCGTGTCATTTGTCTGGTTATTCAAATCATCTATTGTACGAATATCCGAGCCAAAGAATCCAGACAAAGGATTTAATGTTTGATTGCCATTGTTTATTGAACGACGATATATCTCTTGGTATTCGGCAATTAAAGAATGAAGATTCTTCTTCTCTTCCAAATCAAGATGAGGATCAAGAATGATAGGAACCACAACGTATCCGTTTGTGTCCATGCCTCCGGCCATAAGCATAGTGATACTTTTCATCACCCTTATTCCTGTTCCGCCTATGCAGAAAACAAATACCTTTTTCATGTCATTTAGAATTTGAAGAGTCGATATGCGTTAGTTGGCAATGCATTACACCATATCACAGAAGTTATGAAATAAACTATACAGGCATATAGTGCATTTCCGATGGCAACCATAAATTCTAATGTGGATGAACCGTTTAATTTGGGTTCACACACAAGGTACTCAATGCCATATGTGAAAAGCAATGTTAAAAGGAAAGTAGCTATTAAGAAATAAATCCACTTTATAGGTTTATAATGTCGTCCCGGAGCATTGTTGTATGAAGTATAGTAATAGGCTGCAACACCAATACCTAACACAAGCATACAAATAATCACAATCCACATTGATCCATCAAGCTTATTCCAAAAGGACCTTGCTTGATTGAATAGTTGGTCATTATTTTGGAACTGTCTTGTGAAATCGTTTTGCGAGCCGGCAATCCACTTATATAATGGTAGTAGTTTCATACTTTAATCGTTTTTAGATACAAGTATATAGTTCGGTTTCATATCGTGTGTCACAACGCCTCCTTGAAAAACTCCTGTTAGAAAGTCTAATACAGAGTATGATTTATTAGGGTCATTCTCGTCATCAGCTCCATCAAAGAATTCATTAAATAACGCGTAATTTGTAATGGGTAACTCGAGATTCCATTCAATTACTTCGGAATCGGTTGGCATATTGAAAATCTTCAAATCAACAGTAGCAGTTGCATCCCGGTTAAGTTGTTTGTCAGAGCCGGTTACATCTTTGACATCAATATCTATGTTACCAATATTTACGGTGGTGCCGTAAAGAGAACTTACTTTAAGCGCATCCCGAAAAATATTTTCATCAGCCATTAGCCAACGGTAATTTTCAAGAGGAACTTTCAGTTTAATTGTGCAAGTGTCAACATCATCGGCTTCTTCATAACCGATAAATGTAGGTTCGTTCTCAAATTGGTAACATTTGTTGGAAATTCCAAATGAATATTCCGGGTGCCCATAATTAAAACCACTCTCAATATTATCAACCAAATGCCCCTTTTTCTTAAGCAACAACGATATATAGTTTCTTATCTCCGCAACATTTTCTTGTTCTCCGAGTATAACGAAATAATATGGAGATCTCTTGCAAACCTCGTTGCCGCCTTTATCTAAATAATCAGAAGTGGCACCAATAACGCTTATTGCCTTGCCAAATCTACCAATGATACCATTTATGTCCGTTGTGTATTGAGACATTAAGACAGAAGGCGCAGCTGCTCCAACCGGGCTATATTTCATATCTGAAATAAGTACAGCGACCTCGCCCGCATCTGTGTTCAGATTTTCAATAATGGTTTGAAGCATTAGGGGAACTTTTGTAGAGGCCGATGATACAAAAGCGCCTGTGTTCATCTTAGTTCTGAAATCTCCTAATGGAAGCGTTGCGCCTTGAGAGCCATCATTTGTTAGAATCGAAACATCAGGAGCAAGAGATGAAAAAGAATTCAACACATTCCAAACATCGGATTTGAACTGCGTTGCTTTATTTGCTCTGAAAAATCCATTCATGCTCCCAGAAACCTCAACATAGAATTTAACGGACGAAGGCATCGCCCGGTTGAAACTTGTGTCAAGACTATCTGTAATTAAGAATCCATCTTCAGTGAAATGCTCATTCATATTGGTGTTCACATTGGAGTCGCAACTTTGCATAAACACTCCAACGCAAAACATCAAACATGAGATTGCGCTATAAGATATTATCTTGTTTTTTAATTTCATCTTCGGTGTATCGTCCGCCCGAAGAATCCCTATTCGGTTGATTGGTTTACAATGTTATGGCATATAGAAACAGAAACGTGGGATCCACTTTCCTTGCTCGTCCCACTCCGAGCGGCCTTTCCACGTGCCTATCCAGTCGAGACGAGCAACGCAGAAGCCCACGTATAGGTATATAGCAATACCATGTATCAAAATGATACATGGCGGACTATTACCATCCGTGAGCGACTTAGTTGCCTTTGCCTTTGACTGGAATTGAGATTGTGGAAAGTTTCTCAGAGTCAAGAACAAAGCGCACAAAGACGCTCTATTAAAATATGTCAGCAACCCCGCCCGCATTACCCTTCAGTAGCTCAGACTTGCACCTGAGCCAACCTTATCGGGCTTCCGCGTACAGGTATTGCGATGCAAAGTTACAAAAAATCTTTGAGAATACTGCCATACAGAACTGTATTTCTGAGGACTTGCCACAGAATATGACAGTAAATTTGTAATCTCACATTTATTGCCCGGTGAATATCTTAAACCCAATGTTTGATTATAATATAGGTCTATGTATATATATCCATACCTAACTATACTCATATTCCAACGCACATACATAGAATGGTGGGGCAAAAGAAAAATCCGCAACCAAATCTCACAATTCGGTTTCTTTGCCCCAGTCCATGTAATAATATGGCACATCAATCGACCCATTCAGACTATCAAAAGACGAAATCAACCGCAAATAATAATTCCTAACAACTGCTAAAAATTCCCAAATCTCTTTCGTCCGTTATCTCCATTTTATTCTAATCGTACATATTTCGTACAATGTAATATAATTATATCCCTAAATATCAGCATTATAACCATTATGAGTAACGACAAGTTATGTTTCCCGGCACACGAATCAAAGATTGTGCCACGAAACACTTGCCGTGTACCACGGGGACAGATTTACTCCAAAGTCGTAAATCCATACGATGAAACTACGTTGGTCATTTCTCCCGCGATGCGGTTTTCACCACATAATCCACTTTTTATGACACAGACTAACGGCAGGGGCGGCAGACGCCCCAAGACCGACCCATCGGTCAACCGCTATGTAGTGCGGTTCAACGCCGAGGAAAACGCTCGTTTCCTCGCCATGTTCGACCGCTCCGGCCTCGAAAGCAAGGGAGCGTTCATCAAGAATTTCATATTCCAGAAGCCTTTCAAGGTGTTTACCGTTGACGAGAACACCCGTGTGTTCATCGACAAGCTGTCATCGTTCAACTCACTTTTCCGCACTCTCGGCGTTTCATACGACAATATCGTGAAAACTTTGCGAGAGAATTTCACCGAAAAGAAAGCGATGTCGGCTCTCTACAAACTGGAGAAACTGACGATAGAGCTTGTGAAAGTCAACAGCGAGATTGTCGCCCTCGCTCAGAAATTCGATGAGCAATGGTCGCTAAAATCTCGATAGGCAACTCCCTTTATGGAGCTTTGACCTACAACGGCGAGAAAATCAACAAGGAGAAGGGCCGGCTGTTGGACACCAACAAAATCTATAACGACGGCAGCGGTTCAGTTGACATCCGCCGCGCCTACGAGGATTTCATGCGCTGGATACCTACGTCATCGCGCACGGAGCGTCCGATGATGCACATCTCTCTCAATCCGCACCCGGACGACAAGTTGAGCGATACCGATTTTACCCGTCTGGCACACGACTATATGCAGATGATGGGACTGGGCGATATGCCTTACATGATTTACAAGCATTCCGACATCGACCGTCATCACGTTCACATCGTAGCCTTGCGGGTGGGTACTGACGGACGTTGCATTTCCGACCGGAATAATTTCTACAAGAATAAGAAAGTGTGTCGGGAATTAGAAAAGAAGTACGGGCTGAAGCCTGCGGAACGAGAGAAAATCTCGCCCGACACTCCGATAACTAAAATAGATCCGAATGGTGACATCAAGCGCCAGGTTGCCAATACGGTAAAAATGGTAGGTATGCGCTACAAATTCCAGAGCATGGGCGAGTACAACGCCATACTCGGACTTTACAACGTGAGGTGTGATACCGCCGACGGACGAGTGAACGGGCGTGAGTATCATGGGCTGGTCTATTTCGCCACCGATGATAACGGCAATACAATCGCCACACCGCTCAAAGCCTCACGACTCGGAAAGTTCGCAAGCCGCACCGCAATTGACGGACGGTTTGAGCGTGCGAAGGATAAGATTGATGTTGCCCCGACCAAACGCAAGGTTGCCGACGCTCTCGGTCAATCGTCAGGCAAAGACGACTTTGTTACCAGACTCAAAGAGCTCAACATTGATGTTGTTTTCCGATACACCGATGAAGGACGCTTATACGGCGTGACATTCGTTGACCACGACACGATGACCGCCTTGAACGGCTCCCGCCTCGGCAAAGAGTTTTCGGCAAACGCTCTCAATGCACGTTTCATTCAGCAACAGCAGCCAACGGAACAAGCACCGATTATTCCGGTCGCTCCTGCCCCAGAAGATGCACAGCAAAGTCAATCGACATCATCCGCCGGAACTGCGCCAACTCCTACGCAAAGTCAATCTACCCATAGCGACAGCGGAGATTATGACTTCACACTTCCGAGCCTTGACCTGTTCCAGCCGGGGCAGTTGTTCAATCCCGACGAGGAAGAATTCCGCCGCCGTATGCAAAAGAAAAAGAAAGGAATACGCAGGAGATTTTAGCTCAGTCAAAAGATAATCCAAAATTATTCCGTACCTTTGCCACTGAATCGCAGTCATAATTTATTTGATTGTGGATTTAGTGGTGAGAAGGCGGGAGGGATACCCGCCTTCTTTTTTTCAGACTTTATCCCAATAACTCACTAAATTCCACAATGCACTATGATTGATACTATCGAAGTTGAAAAGGAGGTTTTTCTTTCGATGCTTGACAGAATAGACTTCCTTCACAAGACTATATCAGCCCTATATGATAAACTCCGCGACCGCAGACTCTCAGAATGGCTCACCACTGAGCAAACCTGTGAAATCCTCCATATTTCCGAGCGCAAACTACGCTTACTCAAAGAAAGCGGAAAAATCGGATATTCGCACCTCGGCAGACTGTCTCAGTTCAAAGGCTCGGATGTGGCCGGATTGATAACCGTTGGAAAGGAGGGCGCGTGAAGGAACTGATAACAGCCAACGACCCACGCATCGCGCGCTTCAACGCCATCGCTGACGACATCACCGCCAAATGTCAGGATTTGAGGGAATGTTATTACCCCTTGCTCGGAGGCAAACGCTTCATTACAGACGCACAACTCGCCGCCAAACTCGGTGTCAGCCGCCGCACCACGCAGGACTACCGCGACAAGGGATATTTCCCATACTACCGTATAGACGGCAAAATCCTCTATGCCGAAGATGACATAGAGCAATTCCTGCAATCCAATTACCGACCGAAGTTCGCGTAACATTATTACTCCATAAAAATATTGGCAACCAAGCAAATCGCCGGTTGCCAATATTTTTCTTTTCGGTGAATTGCCGTCAGTTCATCATCACGCAGTCAAACTTGTCGCGCATCACAGCCATATCCTCATACACGGTGCTGTCAAGCATTTTCGCGTAGATCTGAGTCGTTTTTATGTCGGCATGACCGAGCATCTTCGAGATTGTCTCAATCGGTACATGGTTGTTCAGCGACACCGTTGCGAAGGTGTGACGGGCGATGTGAGAGGTCAGGTGACGGTTGATTTTGGTGAGGTCGGCCAGTTCTTTCAGATATGCGTTGTTGCGCTGATTGGAGATGACAGGCAGCACTACATCTTCGAGCATCACCTTCGGATGTCCCTTGTATTTCTCAATCAGCTTTCGCGGCACTTCCAGCAGTGGGATAACGCTGAGTTCATCCGTTTTCTCGCGCTTCTTGCGTATCCACATATTGCCTTCGGCATCGGTGCTGATGTCGCACCGTTTGAGAGTCTTGATGTCGATGAACGCAAGGCCGGTGAAGCAGCAGAACACAAACGTGTCGCGCACAACTTCCAAGCGCGGAAACTCTTTAAGTTCAAGCTCCATCATACGCTTCAGCTCCGCCTCGGTCAAAGCCTCACGCTCTGCCACGGTGCGCTTGAACCTCTTGCCGAGGAAAGGGTCATCAGTCGCCCATTTATTGGCGATGGCATATTGCATCACATTTTTAAGGTAGCGGAGATAGCGCACGGCGGTGTTGTTGGCGGCATTCTTCTTCATGCGCAGGAAATGCTCGAAGTCCTGCACGAAGCCTTTGGTCACGTCCTTTACAGGTATGTCACTCACATTTCGGGTCAGCAGCATGAACTCCTCAAGGTAGGTCACACAGCGCACCCAACGCTCGTAGGTAGGCTTGCCCATGTCACCGCGCTCATACTCGGCTTTACGCTGTTCATTCGCCTCGCGGAACACATCGCAGAGCATCTTCGGCTTCTCAACTGTTCCGAGGAAATGGTCGCGCAAGATTTTCGGATTGACCATCTTCCCCTCGCGCACGAGCATGTTGTGGATTTCAAGGAAACGGGCGCGTATAACCTCGATGTACTTGTTGAGTTCGAGGTCGCGGCGGCTGCGTCCGGTTGACATGGCGCGCTTCTGATCCCAGTTATCAGGAACGACACTGCGGCCGATGTTCATCTCCGCCACCTGACCGCTGACGGATATTCTGGCGAAGATTGGATACTCCCCGTTGCGTAGCGCACGGGCTTTCCTTGCAATGAAGGAGAGGGTGAAATAAGAATCGTGTAACATTTGTTCTGGATTTAATGGTTACATAAATATAATCATTATTTCCCGATTACACAATAGGTAAGAGCAAATCAATCAGTGCTGTATGCCGTCATTCGTGAACAAAACCATGAACAAGGGCAGTCCGCTCAAAAACTGTTCACGGTCGCAATTCGTAATTTTCTGCAAATTTCACCGATTTGCAGACTTGTTCACGATTGATGCTATCCGTGGTTGGCACAAAATTGGCTCAAAAGAATTAAATTCAACCGATTTTTCAATCTTAGAGCGTTAAAATCGAAAACAAAAGTTAAATATAATCTCATTAGCCACGATTTTCGCCCGAAAGTGGGGCCTTGAACCTTACTTTGCGTATCAAAGCCCCACTTTGTAAACGGTAAATCGCAGAAAAACGCAGGAGGTTAGCAAGTTACAAATCCTGCACTCAAATCGTGAACAAAACTGTTCACGGATGTGTCTGTTCACGAATTGCACACGGCTTAACCTCACAATGTTCACAATTCTGCCGGATAGTGGTATTACAAAAATCGCTGAAACTGTCTTAGTTTCAGCGATTTGCGGCTTTCTGCCGATTTGTTCAGTGATCCGCCTGGGGCTCGAACCCAGGACCCCAACATTAAAAGTGTTGTGCTCTA